>Ga0307419_10000574_pt1 | contig 18749 bp, 19 predicted proteins | sample SalMarWE160230MG_2_FD_202512 | JGI IMG/M metagenome (GOLD analysis project Ga0307419, IMG submission 202512) | Salt marsh sediment microbial communities from the Plum Island Ecosystem LTER, Massachusetts, United States - WE1602-30 | ecosystem: Environmental > Aquatic > Marine > Intertidal zone... | reverse complement strand
TTAGACCTCTATTGCAGTCCAAATATTTGTCGTAGCATCGGGAACAGATTTGGATGATTCTCTAGGAAGTTTAGGAATGGTGTGTTGTTTGGTTTGTTTTTTGGCATGCTTACCGATATTGTTGTCCAATCACTTTGTGAACCCCATTCATCAGTTGCTTTTACTTTGATGTTATAACGTCCCTGCCTTTCCCATAAATGACTTAATATAACCTCTTCACCTGAGTTATATGGACCAAGATATTCCTCAATAATTTCATCATCCCAATCAACAGTGTAATACACGTAATCATTATCTGGATCTGTTGAGCTGACTGTATATTCGTATTCTTCTCTGATATTTCCTGTTGAAGGTCCATTTAAACTAGGTGAACTTGGTGGATGAGGATCAGCAGGCCAATCAAAGCTATTTGGATCATAATCAACCCAATCTACTATGCAGCCTGTGAACAAAGCCCCATATTCAATATTATAAAAACCATCGTATCCGTAGTCTTCTCCCCAACTATTTTTACAAATCCAATAACCGCCATTATCTATAGATGAGTCATCTTTCCATCCTACCATTACAATTTCATGGTTCAATACTTCAAGAGTCATTTCTCTATATGGATAATAGTCTGTTGGATTGTGATTATTAAAGCCCCATATGTGGAAAATATCAGGGTTTAAAGGAACATACATATATCCCCCAACTGGACCTTTTTCAAGGATAGTAGATTTGATTCTCTCTCTGTTTTCTGGGCTGTCATAACCTATGGTTATTTGCCCGCAGTCTAAAATTGGTACAAGTTTTTCATCCCAACCTGATCTTTTATTGGTACATGGTATGTCATCACTTGCTCGATATGGGAAATATGACTCAAAAACTGCTCCATTAACATTATTTCCTTCTGGTGTTGTCTCCATCATTAGTTTATGTGCCATATATGCCATTCCCCCGTTGCATCCCTGTCCATATGTTAGTGCTGCATCTGGTAAACAGGAGAGCACATATTGTTCAGAAAAATCAGGGCTAATATCCGTACGGTCCTCTCTGATTTTTATCACACTTTCAAGAGCACCCATAGCTGAAAAAATTCCACAGCTGCCACAATTTCTCTGGCTTTTTGCTGGTGTTGTGTAATCTTTTCCATCTATGTTTTTCCAACTAAATTCAGCGGGAGTATCAAGAATAGTAACATCTGAAGCACCCTGATTAAGATCAATTGATTCAATTGGAATCGGCTTCATTGTTGGATAATTAGAAACATATTCACTGTTTGTGTTTTCAATTGTTTGACAATCGCATTTTGATATTGGTTTACTCTCATGGTATCCTGATGCAAGTCCAGATCCGATGAAAAGTAATATTATTGCACATATCAATCCTTTTTTAATTATGTTGTGTTTCATTTTTTATCTCCTTGTATTAGTTTTGTTGATTGATTCTTAAATTATAAATTTTTTTTTTAATAAGTTGAACAAACAAAAAGAATTTCAGCTTAAAGATTGAATATGTTCAATTTTTGTAATCATTCAAATTTGAAAGAAAAATTATTTTTTTTCATTTGTTTTTGGTGAAAGGATAGTTACTTCTGTGGGTAGAGAACAACTTTTATGGATTCCTGTGCTTGAGCAACCAATTTGAATCCTTTGGCCGCTTCAGAAAGAGGGAGTTTGTGACTTATCATATCTATGACCGTTACCTTTTTAAATCTGATCAGTTCAATCGCATCTGCAATATCTCTTGGGCCTCCAGCATACGTTGAAATCATTTTTACTCCTTTATTCCACAAATCAAACAATGGAAATGGTATCTCTACTCCTGGTTCAGTTGGTGCAAAGAAAAGAAGTGTACCACCACGATCAACTGAATTTATGGCTTGTTTTACTGCAGGCAATGCGCCAGTACATAAAACAACAATATCTGCAAGCCGCCCATCATTGTATTTCTTCACTTTTTCTGTGACATTTTCCTTTGCGTTTATGATCATATCGGCACCGAGTTTTTTTGCTGTTTCCAATCTATACTCATCAATATCTGTCGCAATAACTCGGCCTGCACCAAGTGCTCGAGAGAGTTTTATGTGCAGTATTCCCGCAATGCCGCTCCCGATTACAAGAACGCTCGCCCCAGGTTTCATCCCCACAATTCTCATCCCTCGTACCACACAGGCTAACGGCTCAATAAACACGCCTTCATCGTAGGACATTTCTTTTGGTAAAAGAAATACACCTCTGTCAACATTTATTTCGGGAACTCGAAGATATTCTGCAAATCCACCTGGATAAAAATTTGTGGAGTGAAGAGTATCACAAAGAGTATGTTGATCATCAAGGCAATATCTACATGTATTGCATGGAACATGATGAGAGACGAATACTCGGTCGCCAACCTTGTATTTTTCCACATTTTTTCCGACTTGTACAACATCTCCGGCCATTTCATGACCTAATACAAGGGGAGCTTTCTTAATGCGGTACCATTCCATAACATCGCTACCACAAATGCCACTTGTTTGAACCTTTACGAGGAGTTCATTATCATTTATTTCAGGTATTGGCATTTCCTCTATGCGAACATCATTATTGTTGTAATACCTTGCAACGTGCATTTTTTTCATATTAGAACACAGCTCCAGTTATAGCCAATTATTTAATATAACTATGTCAAATGATGTTGCATCGGATTGATTCCCTCATCCATTAACTTAAGATATGGTTCAATTTTCCTATCCATATACTTGATTACTCTGTGAATTCCCCAAATCTTCAATCGACTCATACCTACTGCTGAAAGAGAATCATCTGCAAGTTGATTCACCCATTTAAAACAATGTCGTATGGAAACTGCGAGCAGTTTCCAATCATCCGGACAATTATTTTTGGTTTTATGGAATCCTTTTCCTTGGAGATTCCCTATAGGTACAAAGTACAATGGAACTATCAATGATTTATATTCTGATATATCTTCTACCAAATCTATTGTTTGTCTTATATCATCAGGCTCTTCCCCCGGTAAACCCATTATGATAGTTTCAACAGGAACCCAGTGGTTATCATGTAATAATTTATGAGACTCAATTATCATTTCTGGCCATTCCCTGGGTTTAAATGGTCTTGCTTTGCCTTTCATGTATTTAGCCACCATTCTTGGCGAACCTGTTTCGATGCCCACTTGCCCACTTAAGAAAGGACATTCTTTGGAACCTGCATTCATCAACTCTGATAAATTTTCAATAAGACTGGGCTTAGATACAGCAGATGCATGTGCAAAGTGACTTATACCTATTTGATCTGTAAGTTTTTTTACATTTGTAAAAAGATTCATCACTTCCTTTTCATTTGGGACAAACCCTTTTGTTTTATATCGGAGCACATCCTCAGCATGAAGCAATACGCCGTTTCCAGCATCCACATTCAATTTCACCTCTTTCATAATGTAATCAATTGGTTGACATCTGAAATTTAACATTGTTTGATTACAAAATTTACAGCCCCTTCCACATCCACGACATATTTCAACCAGCCCATTTAATGTTGGATTTTTTATAAGGGGGATCTGTTCTAATGGTACTACTTCACCTTGGGAAATTTGTGGAAGTGCCTCTCCATTTAAAGCCTTCTCAATAAGACTTACCGCTGTTATCTCACCTTCGCCAACGACAACACTGTCTATGCCAAATTTAGCCATTATTCTTTCATCTGTAAGTTGCCATGCACCGGAACCCCCCACCAATACCTTCAAATTGTTTTTTCTAATCACAGGATCAGTTACCAATTTTTTAAAATATGAGCTTGTAAATGACTCTCTACCCATCAAACCACTAAACGTTGTAGAAGCAGGACCCAAACCCAATGGATCATGAGTTGTAATGCACAACACCTTTGTTTCTTTATCAATTACTTTGTCCAATTTATCGTTGCGAACAATTGCAACATCCTCTTCACTGAATCCATTATCCAATAAGGCCGCCTCAATTTTTCTTTGTCCACAATGACCATATTTAACAATTCCATTCTCTTCCTCTACTGGAGGGCAAAAAACTTTTTCGTAAAGCCAATCAGGAATAATTCTGGGTGCGCAGGCAGCAAAACCAAGGAATATGTTTTTGTTGTATTCAGACATCAATGTTTTGTCAGTTGTAAGTATGACTCTTGGCATCTTATCCCCCTTCATACATCAGTTTGTCTATTGCATCAATTTTTTTGAATAACTTGATCTGTATTTCTCTGCCAATGTTGTCCACAGATCTCAGAGAATATCTATACGCCAATCTTTTATTATTTAATACTTCAATATCTTTTTTCAAAAATCCATTTTCTTGCAAAATTTTCAAACGTTCTCGAATATGTCTTTCTGAGCGTTTTATGCGTTCAACAATTTCTGATATCAATAGGTGTTTTCCTTCATATAGGGCTTTTAGAATTTCTAAATCTGTTCTTGATAAATCCGTTACATGTACTGCCTCTTTTAAGAAACGAAGATATCCTCCCATGAATCCTCATCATAAAGACGAATGTAATAACACATATATATGATTTTTTAATCTCCGACGTGTGATGAATATGATACTTTAAGAGTGGACAAAAAATTGAAGTAAACATCGAAACTCTTGATTGTTATTAAAAGGGAAAAACTTGAAGGAGATAAGAAAAATTAAAAGTTTTATCATAGATATTTTTTCAAACAGTCCAATTTTTATTGAAAATATGTAAAAACCGTGGAAATTACATCGACCGTAATCTTCTGATTCTTTCATCTATTGGAGGGTGTGTGGACCACATAGAGTCCCTAAGCGACCTCTTAAAAGGATTCGCAATGTATAGCGGAGCTACAGTCTTCGATCCTTTAGGTTTTCCCTGAGGATGATCGGATTTAATTTTCTCTAATGCCTTCGCAAGACCTTCAGGGTTTCTTGTGAGATAGGCACCGTTTGAATCAGCTAGATATTCTCTTCGACGTGAAATCATCAAATATGTAAGCCTTGAGAAAATCGGTGCGAGTATGACAAATAGGATAGCAATGACAAGAAGAATTGCATTGCCTTCATTCTTTCTTCCCCTTCCAGCTCCACCCCAAAAAAGTGAATAAAATAAAATTTCAGAGATAAGAGCAATTGTCCCAACTACTGCTATTGTAACTGTTGCTATAAGAATATCATGATTTTTTATATGACTCATTTCATGGCCGATAACACCTTCAAGTTCATCCGGTTTTAACTTTCTCAGAGCACCGGTTGTAACGCAAATAATTGATTTCTCTGGTTTTTTACCTGTTGCAAATGCGTTAATATTGTCAGAATCTTGTACATACACCTTTGGCGTTGGAAGTCCTGCAGCAATCGCCATTTCCTCAACCTTATATATCAATAATTTCTCTTCACGAACCCTAGGATTTGCTGGCCGAGCTTTCGCTGCGGACAAAACAGTTTGTACGGAGAAGGAATAAGTGACTCCCACATAGACAATTGCAATGGGAAGGCCAAATGCAAGTGCAATATAGATGTTATTAAAATAGATATAACCAAAGGCAAAAACGACTCCTACAAATATTAGTGCCATGAAAGCACAAATTAACACTGTTAATTGCTTGTTCTTCCGTATTTGATCCTCTATAAGTATTCGTTTGCCCATGGTATCAGAAGTTTATGTTTCTTAAAATGATACTTTAGGTAGTTCCTTAGATGCTTCAGGAATTTGTAACATCTCTCTTGTTTTACGATTCATCCTCTTTGCAAACCAAATTCCAGGAAATGTTTCAATGGTATTGTTGTATGCCAAAACTGAATCATTGTAATGTTGTCTAGAGTATGCTATTTTATCTTCTGTGTGCGTTAATTCATCCTGTAGATTCAAAAAGTTCTGATTTGCCTTTAGATCAGGATAATTCTCTGAAACTGCAAATAAGGATTTCAATGCACCTGTAAGCATGTTATCTGCATCAATGTTTTCCTGTGGTGTTTTTGCACCCATAATGGCAGAACGTGCTTTGGTAACATTTTCAAGAACTTCCTTTTCATGCTTCATATATCCCTTGACCGTCTCCATAAGATTAGGTATCAAATCAGCTCTTCTCTTAAGCTGTACATCAATCTGAGACCATGAATTGTCTATTCGGTTTTCCGTTCTAATTATTTTGTTGTAGAATCCCCAGTATATTAACGCAAAGATTGCTACAAATATTATCACAATTACGGCTATCCATAACAACATATCAACACCTCTGTTTTTAGATGGTTAATGTCATCTTTCATATAAAACTATTGAACAAGAATTTTTCTGCAATATGATCTTCATTATTTATTTGACTTAAATATTTCGAATGCCTCATCTGGAGTTGCTTTTTTGTGGACAATTGCATTTGCTGCTTTAATCATGCCAACAGGACTTGAACTCTGGAAGATATTTCTCCCCATGTCAACTCCGATTGCTCCTGCTTGAAGAGCGTCATATGCCATTTGCAGCGCATCTTTTTCTGGAATTTTTTTGCCGCCTGCTATGACTATAGGAACAGGACATGTTTCAACAATTCGTTCAAAATCTTTACAATAGTACGTCTTGACTATACTGGCACCAAGCTCTGCAGCCATCCTCGAAGCAAGTGAGAGATATTTCGCATCTTTTCCAAGACCTCTGCCAACCGCAGTTACCGCAAGAACAGGAATACCATATCGATTTGCCTCATCAATTATTTGAGTAAATCCAAGAAGCGTGTCTCTTTCAAAAGGCTGGCCGACAAGTATTGAGAAAGCAACAGCAGTAACATTGAGTCGAATAGCATCCTCCATCGATACAATGATACCTTCATGAAGTAGATTTTCTTTGTTAAGAATGCTAGTGCCCCCCGATACTCTCAAACATATTGGAATATCTATTTCTGGTGAGACATAATTTCTTAATCCCCCTCTTGTAGGCATAAGCACATCAGCATATGGAAGTAGCGGTTTTATCATCTCACCAAGTTTTTCAAGTCCTGTCGTAGGTCCCATAAAGTACCCATGATCAACAGCAAGCATAACGGTACGTCCATCTTTTGGTTTGATTATTTTAGATAACCGGTTTTTCATTCCCCAATCCATAAGTAAATCGCCTCCGATTTCTCAGTAAACAGCCAAATGTTATATAAATTATTTCCAAAAGCTTTAGCAAATCTTTTAATTTGATGTCGTGTTACCAATTTTTAAATCAAGGGGGATAAAGTATGTCAGTAGTTGATAATTTAGAACCGAAACTTTTATGGAAAGAATTTGAAAAAATCAGTAAAATACCTCGTTGTTCAAAACATGAGGGAAAAATTAGAGAATATCTTCTAGCTTTTGCAAAACAATATGGTTTGAAGTCAAAAACCGATAAAACGGGTAATGTAGTCATTTCAAAACCTGCAAGCTCTGGAATGGAAGGAAAGCCAACTGTTATTTTACAGAGTCATATGGACATGGTCTGTGAGAAAAATAGCGATGTTGACCATGATTTTACTAAAGATCCGATTAAGTTCAAACTCAACGGAGACAACCTCACAGCTGATGGTACAACACTTGGAGCGGACGACGGAATAGGCGTCGCAACAACTCTTGCAATACTGGAAGACAACACATTGAAACATGGACCCATAGAAGGTTTGTTCACTGTTGATGAGGAAACTGGACTTACTGGTGCATTCGCATTAGAATCGGATATGCTAACAGGAAAAATAATGCTTAACATCGATAGCGAAGATTTCGGTGTGATAACAGTTGGATGTGCTGGTGGTGGAGATTCAAAAATAGAACTGCCTTTAAAAACACAGTCCATCAGTAAAGACATGGAAAACATGCTCATTAAAATCTCAGGACTAAGAGGGGGACATTCTGGTGTTGATGCCCATGAACAGAGAGGAAATGCAATAAAACTGCTGGCACGTATGCTTTGGAAAACATCACAAAACTATGACTTTTGTTTAGCGGACATCAAAGGTGGAGATAAACACAATGCAATACCGCGTGAGGCATATGCCAAAGTTTCCATTGATAAGGCAGACAAAAACAAGTTCATATCTGACTTAAAATCTGAGGAGAAAGACATACTGGGGGAGATAAAGCCCATTGATCCGAATTTTAAAATGGATGTAGAAGACATTGAAAAACCAGATAAAGTTCTTGATAAGAATTCGCAGAATAATTTGCTGGATCTATTACATGGTCTTCCTCATGGCGTTGATAAAATGAGTTATGATATACCAGGTCTTGTTGAAACGTCTACTAATCTAGCAACAGTAGTTCTGGATGGAAACAATGCAATAATGGGTCTAAGTTCAAGAAGTTCAATAACATCGGCTTTACAGGATTTCCGCGATAGGATACATGCAATTGCAAATCTTTCAGGTGCAACAGTCTCTGAGGAAACACCATATCCTGGATGGAAGCCAAACCTGGATTCCAAACTACTTAAGCAATCTAAGAAGATCTTCAAAGATATGTATGGTGAAGAACCGACAGTAGAAGCAATACATGCCGGGCTTGAATGTGGAATAATAGGGGAAAAATTCCCAGGCATGGATATGATATCCATAGGACCAACAATCAAATATCCACATTCGCCAGAAGAACAAGTTCATGTTAGTACTGTCGGCAAATTCTACGATTTTACGCTGAAAATAATAGAGAGTGTATAAGCTATCGAACCGACCTCTTTTTTTCTTTCTTTTTAAAATTTTTTAACCCTACCATTTTTTTCCATTTAATTCCTGCTACATAGCAAACTACTAAAACAAAAAGGATATTTTACTCCTTAAAATGCGGATATGATCTAGTGGTTATGATAGTGGCTTCCCAAGCCACTTGCTCGGGTTCGAGTCCCGGTATCCGCATGCGTGCAATTTAGTACGTATAATAGTGGAGTTGAAATATTGGGAACCAAAAAAATAGTAAAAGTAGGAGATAGAGTCGAGCTAATCACTATGAATGACACTTGGACAAAACTAGAAAAAGGATCTAAAGGCATAGTTTTCAAAATAGAAAAAGAAGAAGATGATGAAGCTCTTATATGGGTCGAATGGGACAATGGTGAAAAATTAGCTCTTCTAAATGGTATTGACAAGTTTAAGATAATCAAAAAATGATTTAGAGTAACAGTATCATGAAAGGAAAAACACAAATCATTGAAAATGCAGATAATCTTGCAGGTTTAACTACCATCATATTAATTGGACTTGGAATTATTCAAATTATTTTAGGTGAAACAATTTCAAAAAGTGTTGCACTTACTGCCAATGGAATCGACTGTATTGGCGATGGTTTTGTTTCAGCTGTGGTCTGGATTGGTTTGAGAATATTTACAAAACCTGCAGATCATAAATTTCAATATGGATACTATAAAATGGAGAATCTAGCCTCCATTACAGCTGCTCTTGTAATGATTGCTCTTGCTACATATATTGGCTTTAGATCGTATGATCAATTAATTAATCCCCATGCTGTTAAACTGCCTCTTGTTGGCGCTGTTGTTGCATTTATTGCGGCAATCATTGCTTTGGGTCTGGGCGGATATAAATATTACAAAGGTAAAAAATCAAATATGGGTTCTGTAAGACTTGAAGCTTTCAACACAATAAAGGATGGAGTCGCATCAGGTCTTGTTGTAATCGCACTTATTCTTTCAGCATATGGTTATATCATCGCTGATGCAGTTGTCGGATTTGTTATCGCTGGAATAATTGTAACAATTGGCTTTGCAGCAATTAAAGAATCTAGCTATATGCTGGTTGATGCATGCAATGGAGAATGTATCGAGAGAGGTAGTGTTGTTAAAAGTATTGCTGAAGATGTAGATCGTGTTGAATCAGTACATGTTGTAAGGTTGAGACAATCAGGGCCATTTTATCAAGGAGAATTAGAAATAAAGGTCTCTGAAGAATTGACCATTAAGGAATTCAACAATATAAAAAAGACAATTAAAAGAAAAGTAAAAGATGTTCTTCCTGAAGTTGATAGGTTAACAATAACAGTCGTAGAGAATTAGAAAAGAGTTTTTTGTTTCATCATATGTTCAACGTTTGAAAACTTTTCCAGAATAGGTTCTATTCTTTCCTTTGTAAATTGATGTTTGTCACAAAGCACTTTCAAAACTTTCTCATTATCCGGTACGAACCACTCGAGAGTGTAATCATCAGTAACATCAGGTTCTAAGAATATTTTCCGTATTTCTTTTATCTTCTCAAAAGTTGGTGCATTTTCACCACCAAAGGTAGCTATTGCATTTTCGACGTTACCCACTTTTTTAATCAGTTTTAGGCTTTTCTTAGGACCTATCCCTCTGACTCCATCATTGAAGTCGGTTCCTATAAGTATTGCCATGTCAACTAATTGTTTATGCGTAATGCCCAGGGATTTGAGATTTGGTTTCAATCTTATTTGTTTAGGATATACTTTTGCATAAGCTTCTTTGCCGGGTAACTTTCTTCTTCCAGATGATGTAAGATTCCTCACAAGAACAGGGGAACCGATCAATAGACAATCAAAATCCTGAGAGCCTACTGCATAAGCATCGCCCTTTTTAACCATATAACTTGCTTGAGCCTCACCTTCTGAAGGCGCCTGGATATATGGAATTCCTAGTGACTCAAGTAGTTCTTTGCTCTGCTGTATGATTTCATCAGTCACTCGCGATGTCTGCTGTGCCTTTGTCTTAGCTTTTGCAAGATCCCCCGCTTCCAGTGCTTCTTCCCATTCCTTTTCAGCTTTTTCTTTTCTTTCCCTACGTTGTTGAATTGTTTTTGCCTTTAAGGGAGGAGGTTCGCCATCAAATACATACACCGGCCGTATTTGTGCATCCACGAGATTAGCAGTTCTATGGAGAATCCCTGAAAGATGAGAAGTTATCTGACCTTTAGAATCTTTTAGAGGCGTACCATCTCGCTGTCTTATACTCGATAGAAACTGATGAAGAACATTGTGAGCGTCGATTACGATTACTCTATCATGTAAATCATAGAACGAGATTTTTTCGTTCCTAAATAAACTTCCAATATCAACTCCCATCGTAACATAGCAAGGAATAATCTTTATGAATATAGACTTTACCACAGCGATATGTTTAAAGAAGGAAATTGCATTCCTCCTTCGATGAAACGAGACCTCATTTCAATGTTAGATGTTAAAAACGACCTTGAAGAAATAATTGATCTTGGAATCAAACTTAAAAAGAAATCAAAAAATAGTGAATCGATAGAGCTTCTAAAAGGTAAAACTTTGGGAATGATTTTTGAAAAATCAAGCACCAGAACACGAGTCTCCTTTGAAGTAGGAATGACTAAGTTGGGAGGACACGCAATCTTTCTTAGTACAAATGATATCCAACTTGGAAGAGGAGAAACCATAGAAGATACGGCTTTGGTGCTATCAAGATATGTTGACATTATTATGTATCGGGCTAAAAGCAATGAAGCGATGAAAGAGCTTGCTAAACATGCAACCGTACCAGTAATTAGTGGACTTGATGATAAGGAACATCCGTGCCAAGTAATCACTGATCTCATGACCATCAAAGAACACAAAGGAACACTCAAGGGATTGAACTTCGTCTATCTAGGTGATGGGAAAAATAACATGGCACACTCGTACCTGCTTGGCTGTAGTATCGCAGGAATAAATGTGAAAATTGTATCACCAAAACAGTACTGGCCAGATGAATATTATGTTAAAGAGGCGAAGAGATTTGGTGTGAATGTTGGAATTACAGACAAAGTAGAAGGTTCAACCAAAGATGCAGACGTCATCGCAACAGATACGTGGGTCTCTATGGGGGATGAGGTAGAAAAGGAAAAACGAATTAAAGAATTTCAGGGATATACCATCGACGGGGAACTTATGGCACAGGCTAAATCCGATGCTATCTTTTTGCATTGCCTACCAGCATACTACGGCTATGAAGTGACAAAAGAAGTAGCTCATGGAAAACAGTCTGTTATCTTTGATGAGGCGGAAAATAGAATGTGGGCACAGATAGCAATTATGGTAACGCTGAGTGGCTAGTCATTTTATGTGAGGATTTTATCCAGGGAATTTTGCTTTGTAGCATATTTAATTTCTTGAGCTATTCTTCGACCAGTAGACATATCTGGTTGTATGAGTTCAGAATATGGAGAACCAGAAATATATGGATTGGTACCTGCTACAATTCTAGCAGATATCTCAAATACTTTGAATTCTAAATCTTCTGTCACAACCGTTTCAAGGCAGAATGAACCAATTAAACCCCCAAATAACTTGAGAGATTTTTCAATAACTGCTTCACCCATTTCAAAAACCCGGGGGAGCAAAGATTCCCTTATAACAATTGGGATGTTCCCAGTTACGACAAACGTAGGATGTATACCTAGTTCTTCTAACTCCGCAATTGAACCCAATCTCTGAACTTCATCAATTGTTGTTTCATCTCGTCTGTCCATCGATATCAATTGAAGACTGCCTTTGCTTAGTTTGTATGCATTGTCCTGTATAGGGGAGTAGAAATAGTGAAGATAATAACGTGTTCCCATAACAAATTCTTGGATAACAAAAGATTTGTTTGTTTCTATTCTTCTTGAAAATTCCTCATAGGTTTTTGCAATGAAAAAACCTTTTCCTCCCTTAGCCCCATAATATTTCACTATAACAGGATTGTCAATATCGTGTGGATCTTTTATCTCCTTAGGCATGGTGAGACCGGCACCTTCTAACCATTTTCTTTCCTTGTTACGGTCTGATTCCCACATCAGAACGTTTCTGTTTCCAAACGTTGGTAGATTAAGTTTTAAAAAGTTTTCAGCTCCAAGATATTCTACAAATGAACCATGAGGTATGACAATAACGTTTTTCTCTCTAAGCTCTTCTGAGTGTTTCGCTATATCTTTATAGTTGTCTACAATTAAAAATTCGTCAGGTCTTCCAAGTGGAAAAGCATCATAAAATTTCTTTTTCTCTCCAACAGCTATCCCTAATGTTTTAAGCCCTTCTTTTCTAGCACCATTAAAAATCTGGAGACTAGAATGAGAACAAACAGTAGCTACTGTGAGATTTTTTTTATCATACGATGCAAGCATGTCTTTTATATTAATTTCAGCCATAGTTACGACACCCTTGCAATCCCTTAACGAATGCTAGTGTTTTAATGGTTTCGATGCGTTTAAATTTTAAAAAACAAACATTAATATAAAAACATGTAAATTTTAGGTAATGATTGTTAAAGACATCAGATAACAGTTGTACAACAAGCCCTTATAACCAGAACGGCAAAAGAAATAACTATGATAATTGTAGGGCAAGTATCAAGTAAGGAAGAGGCAAAAGAAATAACTTTTATTGCTAAGCTCTTTGTAGTTGGACAACGTGCAAGAGTTCTCGCCCAACAAAGCGAAGACAAATAGATTAATTCCTCCTTATCCTCCTCTAGCCTCTCCCACCCCTCTTTCTTCAATAAACTTTATCTAGTCACCACTGTTAGAAAGATAATAGCGGTGGTACAGCATGGTTAAGCTTACATTTTATGGGGGAGTCGAAGAGATAGGTGGAAACAAAATTTTATTAGAAGACAACGGTACGAAAATATTTTTGGATTTTGGCATGAGTTTCAGTAAAAGGGGACTTTACTTTGAAGAATTTTTAACTCCAAGAACCGCAAATGGTCTTGGAGATTTCCTTGAAATGAAGTTAATACCAGATGTAACTAATATTTATAGAGAAGATCTACTAGAACATCTTGGGAGAAAATCAGAGAAACCAGATGTTCAAGGGGTTGTTTTGTCTCACGCACATGCAGATCATGCAAACTATATTTCATTTCTTCACCAAGATATACCAATTTACTGCGGTGAAACATGTAAATATATCCTGGAGGCAGTTGACGAACAAAGCCAGAGATCAATTGAAAATGAAGTTCTTAGCTTCAAGAAAAGGCCACTTTTTAGGAGTGATTACAGAAAACCCCCCATAGAAAGAAGATTTAAGACGTTCAGAACTGGGGACAAAATCCATATTGATTCGCTAGAAATCGAACCAATTCATACAGATCACAGCGTACCTGGTGCATATGGGTTCGTAATACATACTTCAGAAGGAGCAGTGGTTTATACTGGTGATCTAAGAATGCACGGGTTGCATGCAAACATGACAGAGGATTTTATGAATACTGCAAAAGAATCGAAACCAATAGCAATGATCACAGAAGGGACAAGGATAAATATTGAAAAAACAGACGAATCTGAACAAAAAGTATACAATGATTCAAAAAAGGAGATATTGAATTGTAAACATCTTTCAATAGTTGATTTCAACTTCAAGGACGTAGATAGGTTTACTACATTTCATAGGATGTCTAAAGACCTTGGGAAAAAACTTGTCATAAGTTTCAAACACGCCTGTTTCCTAGAGAAATATCATAAAGATAAGAAAATCAGAGCACCGGACAGCAAGGATGAAAACATATTGATTCTTAAACCAAGGAGAATGACAGGCACATACATCGATGAGGATTACACCGATAGATACATCAAAGAAAGACTGAACTACCCCAACATTATCACTGCTGAAGAGATTCGCAAAAATCCTAGCAAGTATATGGTTGTCTTAAATTTCTGGTATTTCAACACACTTATAGATTTGAAACCGCATGGTGGAACATATATACATTCATTATCTGAGCCTTTCAATGAAGAAATGGAGATTTCCTATGAACGGATGCATAATTGGCTAAAACATTTTAATCTAAAATTTGTTCAATCCCACTGTTCTGGGCATATATGCGGCCCTGATTTAAAGAAACTTATTAAAAATATAAATCCAAGAGAGCTCTACCCAATCCATACAGAGCACCCAGACCTATTTAGAAAACTTGACATGAAAACTATCATGATTAAAGAAGGAAAAAAGTATAAACTTTAAAACTATAAGAGGTTTAACATTGATAACATCTGGGGGAGAATGAACATGACAGATATCTATAGTTATGATAAAAAACATGATGAACAGACAATGATAAAAGCAGACACGGGTAAGAGGAATAAAGAGCAGTACATTGAAAACCTCAGAGCGGGTGATGTGGTAAACGAGTTATTCGCTGTAAAAACGAAAAACCCTCCACGAGCATACAAGAGAGGTACATGGTTTATTTTTGTCGCAACAGATAAAACAGGTGAGATGAGTGTTAAATTTTGGGGCGGAGACAATAAGGATCGCGTCAAGAGGCTTTATGAAAGTTTCAAAGTAGGAGACGTAATACAAATAAGATCAGGAAGTGTGGAGACATACGAAGATAAACCTGAAATATCCATTAATGAGAAAACTGGCGGTCTTCGAAGATGCAACCCAAACGAATATGACATTAGTGATTTCATTCCTGCTTTGGAAGAAGGCGAGATAAAAGAATTATTTGATAAAATTAAAAAAGAGATTAAAAATATTGAAAACGAGCAGCTGAAAAATCTGCTTTCCTTGTTTTTTGACGAACAGGATTTCGTAAAGGATTTCACACACTCGCCCTCTGCAATAACTCACCATCATAATTATGTAGGTGGGAATCTTGAACACACAGTTGGAGTGATAAGACTGTGTAACAACATTTGCGAGATGTATCCTGGTATAAACAAAGATTTGGTCATAACCGGTGCAATCCTCCATGACGTAGGTAAGTTAAAGGAATATAAGACCACAGCAGCCATAGATAAAACAGAAGAGGGGAATTTCATAGGACATATCGTAATTGGAGATAGATGGGTACGTAAGAAGATAGATGAGTTGAGAAATAAAGGCAAGGATTTTGATCAGAAGTTGGAAAATCACCTATGTCATCTTATACTGAGTCATCATGGCAAATATGAATTTGGTTCTCCACGTATGCCAAAAACCGTCGAAGCATGTGTACTCCATCAGGCCGACATGATGGATTCCCAGGTTAAAAACTATATCCAGAGCGTGGAAGAAACTAAGAAAAATACTGATGAGGATTGGGCATTTGTATGGGATTCTAACATAGGCAAAAAAAGAATAAGGTATTTGGGAGACATCTAAATTATTTCAATGAATATATTGTCAAGGAGATATGAAAAACCATGAAAAAAGATTTGCTAGATATTCTATGTTGCCCCACATGCAAAGGAGCGCTAGAACTAATTATTGAAAGGGAAGAAAATGGAGAAATAATTAAAGGAAAATTTAACTGTAAAAAATGCAAAACCACATACACCATAGATGACGGGATACCGAATCTTTTACCGAAATAAAGATCGATTATCCATAAAACTTTCTATATCTTCCAAGAGATTCTTTGATTCTTCCAAATCTTTAATATACTTTTTGAAGCGTGTTGCCCTTCTATCAAGAATAATAGCTACGCCTCTGTCGTTTTCATTGCGGATAAGACGTCCGATGGATTGCATAAGTTTTCTGGCAGTAGGTGCCTCTACGGTATACTCCCACCCTTTCCTAAATTTAAGATCATAATATTTCTGTAAACCTCGCTGTCTTGCCGTTGGTTTAGGGTAGGGAATACCTACAATTACTGCTATCTCTAGCTGCTCTGCCGGGAAATCCATCCCTTCACTTATTCTGCCACCCATAACCGAAAAGAGAGTAGCACCATCTCCTTCTCTTGATCCGCATTTCTTGAAATCAGAGACTAAATCCATCAAAACTGATTGAGACATCTCTTGCTCTTCAATGTATAGGCTTCTCCGAATATCATCAAAGCCACCTTTGTTTCGAAACATAGAGAGTGTGTTGAAACTGGGGAAAAAAACTATAGTATTTCTTGGAAATGTGTTGCAAACATCAGTTACATGTTGGCCCATTCTTGGAATGATTTTTTTGTCTCTAACAATCTCGGAATATTTCGTAGTGACATCGGAAACGAAAAATATTCTTCTATTATCAATTGGAAATGGAGAAGGATACGAAACCATCTCTGTATCTTTTGAAAGCCCCAGTGAATCACGGTATTCCTCCAGAGGCTCTAAAGTACCAGACATGTGAATCGAGGAATGAAATTCCCGTAAAATCCCCGTTCCAATTGATGGATCCAGACAAAATGACTCTATACGAGGGTTTTTACCTTGAGAGGCATCGACTATCAACTTTGCATATTGATTTATTTCAAGACTGATCCAAAAATCCAAAAAAATACCAAGTTTATGCAGATACGAACGAGGGAGTTTATTCTCCTTTTGACGATACTCCCTGATTTTCTCACCATAAGCCATTAAATCACCGATGATGTCATGGAGTGATTTACTAGTAATCTTGAGTCTTGATAAAATCTCCGACTCAAACTCATGAGATGGGATAAATGCATCATCTTTCTTAAAATCCCCTCTTCTAACCCCACTTTCTAAAACACCATAAACATAAGTGTCTCTCAAATCTCTCAGGATGTCAACTAATAATTTACAAAAAGTCGAGACGTGTGTTTTACCGCCAAGCAAAGATGGATCTCCATACTTCTCCGCCTCAGAAACACAGCTATTCAACATCCACATGCTAAGCTGTGCTGAAAACAAATCTCTAATGTAATTAGGAAGGTTGTGTGCCTCATCAACAACTAAAATGATATCTTCCTCTGGTAACGACAGCCAATCAAAAAGCATATTGCGGATCATCATATCAAAAACATAGATGTATGGAACAATAATAAGCGACGTCTCACGGACCAATAGCTTGTTTAATTCATAGGGGCATATTTTATTTCTCCCACAATACTCGATGAATTCTTCTGCAGTTGGAAGATCTTCTTTAGCCCATTCAAGGATTCTGTCAACTTTTTCTTTATTGCATATGAAATTTCTATAATATATGCAACCTTGGTCCTTTCCTTTTTTGGCAGATTTTGCTTTCTTTTTTTCATTTGAACAAAGTTTTGATAGTTCCTCTGCGGTTCCACTGGCAAAATCTGGATCATCTCTAGCAAGTATGCACATATTGGCTCTACCTTGTATGCCGACACCAAAAATCTTGTCCTTCCCGTCTTTCATTTTATCTCTGATTTCCCTTAATTCTAGTATAACTTGTCTCTGCTGTGCATTTGTCCGAGTTGTGTAGACTATTTTTTTATTGTTTTCTAGCGCGTATTCAAGGGTTGAAGTCAGAGTGCATATCGTTTTTCCCGAACCGGTACCTGATTCAAATACAATATTTTTCCCCACATTAAGTGTATTTTTTATAGTCTGCATTATTGCTGTTTGATTTTTGCGTGGTTCGTAGGGGAATAGATCCATTCGAAGGGCATATACAGATATTGGTAAATAGAGTTGTTGTAGGTCTGTTAAAACTATTATCAACCGATGGAGAGGAAAATGACATTGAATTTCGCTAATTTTTTAACTACCATTACCATGTATTCAATCTAAAAGGTGTAAAATAATGACAAAAGAAACATTTGCAACGGCAATAAACTGTATGGATGGTAGAACTCAGGAACCGATTATATCTTGGGCTAAGAAAACCTTTGAGGTAGACTATGTCGACGCCATAACAGAACCTGGACCCGACAAGATACTTGCCGGAGGACCCGATACCCTCACAGAATCCATTAAAAATAGAGTTATGATCTCAGTAAATAAACATGGCTCTCAAAATGTTATCATGGTTTCCCACCATGACTGCGCAGGAAATCCAGTATCAAAAGAGGAGCATCTAGACCAACTGAAAAAATCTGTTGATGTCATTTCATCATGGGAACTTGGAGTCAAAATAATAGGCGTCTGGATAGGGGAAGACTGGAAGGTAAACAAGTTGATCGAGCGCATCTAGCCGCGGTTCAATC
>Ga0307419_10000573_pt1 | contig 18750 bp, 18 predicted proteins | sample SalMarWE160230MG_2_FD_202512 | JGI IMG/M metagenome (GOLD analysis project Ga0307419, IMG submission 202512) | Salt marsh sediment microbial communities from the Plum Island Ecosystem LTER, Massachusetts, United States - WE1602-30 | ecosystem: Environmental > Aquatic > Marine > Intertidal zone... | reverse complement strand
CAGAGAGGAGATTCTGGCCGCCATCTCGCGTCATGTGGCAGTCGAACCAGACAAGGTGCAGGTCAAGATGGATCGCGGTCCGGTCATTTCCACTCTCGAAATTGAGGTTGAAATCCCGAACGGAGCGCAGGTGTCGCGGCTTGCCGCGAACGCCTGAGGAGAGTGCGCCCGTCAGGAGGCCGCGAAACCCGCCCTGTACCAATACGTGCTGAGGCGAGTTTGATGGCTGCGAGGTAGTTTTCGGGGTTTTTGTCGTAGCGCGTCGCGACGGCTCTGAAGTGCTTGAGCTTGTTGAAGAAGCGCTCGACCCGGTTACGATAGCGATAGATGAATGAGCTGAACGCCAGAACATGACGCCGGCGCGGCATGGGCTTGACGTTGGCCCAGGCACCGCGCTCGGCCAGGGTCTGGCGCAGCGCGTCGGAGTCATAGGCCGCGTCGGCGAGCAGGATGTTGCCGGCGCCAAGCGAGCCCAGCATGTCGCAGGCGGCGCGACCGTCATGCGCTTGGCCCTCGGTCAGCTTGAGCGCGATCGGCAGGCCCGCAGGCGTCGACAAGGGCGTGGATTTTCGTGGTCGGCCCGCCCCGCGAGCGACCCATGCAGCGGGATCGGTCGGCTTTTTTTGGGCGTTGGCGGCGTGCTGATGCACGCGGATGCTCGATGAATCGATTATCTGAATGTCGCCGTCGTAAGCCTGCGAGCGCCTTCAGCAGCCGATCCCAGACGCCGGCGCGACGCCACCGGTTGAACCGGCTCACGCAGGTCGTGTGCAGCCCATAGCGCTCCGGAATGTCCGCCCACGGCGCGCCGGTGCGCAGCCGCCAGAAAATCCCAGCACCCGCCGGTCGTCCACCCGCGGCACCCCGCGCGGCTTGTTCGGCAACAAAGGCTGGATCACAGACCATTCGAAATCCGTCAGATCAAAGCGCGCCCCCCACGTCGGCAGTGGCGAGTTCCTAATCATCGTCGAGGTGTGGACTGCGCGTGGAGAAGAGCGGCACGAAAACATTCATAGTCCGCTATCGCGCCGACGGCGGAGGTCGAACCGCTCCGCGGCGGTTCGCTACAATCGGCCGCTTCGGCCCGCTCACAGTCGATGAAGCTCGCCGGCGAGCTCGGGTGCTTCTTGGAGCGGTTGCGACAGGCGAAGACCCGGCCGGCCAGCGACAGGCGCGGCGGCGGGAAATGACCATAGCCGCCTTAGTAAACCTTTACGAGGCCGAGGGCTGTTTCGTGCAACGCGGCGTTCGGCAAGGCGAACCGATGAAAGCCAGGACGAAGGCTTATACGGTTGCACGCCTTCGGCACCACGTAGTGCCGCTGCTCGGTCATAAGCGGGTCACGGAGGTCGGTCCGGGGGAGATCGAGCGGTTCGTGCGAGATGTTGCCGCCGGCAGGACCGCGCGCGATCGGTCAGGGCGGCAAGCCCGTGCTCCTTGTAGCGGTCGAAAATCTTGTAGCCAGTCTTGCGCGATATGCCGAACTCCCGGCACACGTCCGTCATGCTCTCGCCGTCCAGCAGGCGGGCGACAAAGCGCAGGCGTTCCTCCATCACCGAACTCGCTGTCCACGGCCTCAACACCTCCCGCCAAATGGCGAAAAGTGTTACCCATGTGTCCGGTACGAAGTGTCACCTATCTCTCAGACCGCTCACTCGCTATCGACATAGAGTTGAGAGCGACCCTTCGGAGCGCTTGCTGCTTCCCCACCTCGCCAGTTAAAGCCGGGGAAGGGTGGGGGAAGCGCCGGAAGGCGAATGCCGCGCTGCTCCCGCGTACAATCGGCGGAGTCGCGATGCGCCGCTGCACCGAGCCGCTATCATCATGCGTGCGGTCCACTACAACTGGCTTGAAGCTTTCACATCGCATCGAACGCCCAGTTCACTCGTTCTCACAAGGCCCACCAACGCATCGATACAAACTTAACCATCCCAGCGCTTCCGAGCAACGACAGCTTTAATGATTCAGCCCCACCGACCGTCACCTCCGGCACAAAGCAAACATGCCCCCCATTGTTCAAGTCGCAGATATTTCATGCGCTCTTGTATATCGTCTGTCTGACGGATTAAGAATCCAACCGCGCACCCGTTCAAATCGGAGGACAAGCTATGCAACGTAGCGCCGATCGGATTCTGACAACTCACGTCGGCAGCTTGCCGCGATCGGCCGATTTCTACGCAATGAGCGTCGCGCGACGCGCCGGCGAGAAGGTCGACGAGGCGGTCTATGCGGCGCGCTTGCGCCAGGAGGTGGCGGAGGTCGTGCGCAAGCAAGTCGACCTCGGCATCGATATCGTCGACGACGGCGAAATGAGCAAGCCGAGTTTCATTACCTATATCAACGAGCGCCTCAGCGGCTTTGAGGCCGACTCCGCCGATCGCAATCAAAGCCCCTGGGTTGGCTCGCGCGAGGTCATGGAATTCCCCGACTACTACAGGCCGCAACTTGCCAATGTGCACAGCCGGCACACGCACTATCTGTGCACCGCACCGGTGAGCTATCGCGGCGGCGCGGCGCTCAAATCCGATCTCGACAACCTCAAAGCGGCCCTGGCGACGGTCAAGGCGACCGAAGCCTTCGTGCCGGCGACCTCGGTATCGAGCATCGAGGATTGGAACCGCAACGGTTATTACAAGTCCGACGAGGATTACCTGTTCGCGCTCGCCGAGGCGATGGGCGAAGAGTACCGCGCCATCGTCGATGCCGGCTTCCTGCTGCAGGTCGATGACCCGCATCTGGTCACCTATTACGTTTGCCATCCCGACAAGACGATCGACGAATGCCGCAATTGGATCGCGCAGCGGGTCGAGGCCATCAATCATGCCTTGCGCGGCATCCCTAAAGATCGCGTGCGCTTCCACACATGTTACGGCATCAATTTCGGCCCGCGCGTGCACGACATCGAAGTCAAGCACATCGTCGACATTCTTAGCCGGCTGAATGTGGGCGCCTTCTCATTCGAGGCGGCCAATCCGCGGCATGAGCACGAATGGACCGTCTGGCGCGATGCCAAGCTGCCCGACGACGTGATCATGATTCCGGGCATGATCACCCAGTCGAATGTCATGGTGGAGCATCCGGAACTAGTGGCACAGCGGCTCGGTCGCTGGATCGACGCCTTCGGCCGCGAGCGCGTCATCGCCGGCACCGATTGCGGCTTTGCCAGCTTCGCCGGCAACGATGAGATCCACGAAAGCATCGTCTGGGCGAAATTCGCGGCGCTGGTGGCGGGCGCGCGCATGGCGTCCAAGGGTACGGCCCGGCGCGTTTAACAGCCTGAGTGATGTAACTATACAGTTATATAATTAGTGCAAGGGAAGAAAAATGCCTACGCGGCGCCAGGAAAGTGTCGGCGGCGGTGGTCGGTGTGGCCGACGGTCGTGCGGCAAGAGCAGCAAGAAGGGCAGCTATGAGTGCACAGACGTCGAATGCGCGGATCCTCACCACGACCGTCGGTTCCTACCCGGTGCCGGACTGGCTGGTGGCGCTGCCCTCCGAGCAGGCGCTGATCGATGCGACGCGGGTCGTCATCAGCACGCAGGAGCAGGCCGGTATCGATCTCGTCTGCGATGGCGAGCTATATCGTTTCGACGTCAATCATCCCGAGACCAACGGGATGATCGAATATTTCGTGCGGCCAATGGCCGGCGTGCGGCGTGAGATCGGCCTCGCCGAATGGCTGGAATTCCAGAAGACGCCGGCGCTGCAATTCCGCACGCGCCCGCCGGGCGTGGTGGAAAGCCCGATCGGTCCCGGCACGCTCGATCTGCCGGCGGCTTACGCGCGCGCCAAGACCCTCGCCACGCGCCCGCTTAAGTTCACACTCACTGGCCCGCACATGCTGGCCAAAATGCTGCTCGACACCCATTACAAGGACAAGGCTGCGCTCGCCATGGCGATCGCCGACGTGCTGGCCGAACAGGTCAAGCACATCGACGCCACGGTGATCCAGATCGACGAAGCCAATCTGCCGGGCAGCCCGCAGGAATGGGAATGGGCGGCGGTAGCGATGAACCGCGTGCTCGATGCGGTGCCGACCACGCCGGCGGTGCATCTGTGCTTCGGCAATTACGGCGGCCAGACCATTCAGAAGGGCGGCTGGGGACAGCTCATCAATTACCTGAACGCGCTGCATGTCGACCATATCGTCATGGAGAACGCGCATCGTCCGCCCGAGGAACTCGCGGTGTTCAAGGAGCTGCGTCCGGAGATCGGCTTCGGGCTGGGGGTCGTCGACATCAAGCAGACCGTGATCGAATCCGCCGATGCAATCGCCCGCGCCATCGAGCATGCCGACAAGATGCTTGGCGTCGGCCGCGTGAAATACATTCATCCCGATTGCGGCTTCTGGATGCTCAAGCGCGGCATTGCCGACGGCAAGATCCGCGCGCTGGTGCGCGGCCGCGATCTCTACGAGGGCCGGCACTGAACGCGCGCTGCGCTCAATCGGTCGCCAGCGGCGTGAGTGTGTCCCAATCGGGATAGGCACTGCTGGCAAAACCGGGTGCGGCCAATGAGCCGATGGCAAGCTGTCCGTTGCGGATCTTTAGCCGCACAGCGCCATGGCTCTGTTCGTAGAGGTCGGGATGGGCGGCGAGGAAGGCCGCCTGCTCAGCCTGTGGCAGGTCGGCCATGCCATTGACGTAATGATGGCCGTTGCGCTCGACGTGTCGGAGTCCGATGAGATTGACCAGCGCCAAGTCCTGCTGCACCGCGAGCCCGGCCTGCGTGGTCAAGTCTTCGCCGGTCATGAAATAGCAGTTGTCACCAGCTTGCGCGTTCCAATTGCGGCAGCGGGCGGCATTGAAGATAGACTTGTACAGGCCTTTGCAGGCCTTGCTCGACACTCCAACGTAGCCCAAGCCGCGCGCGCGCGGAAAGGCGCCGAAATCATCGTCCGATTCATCGATAATCACCGGCTTGACCGCGGACAGCGCCGATATGTCGCTGTCGAGCGTATTTGCCCGGGTGATCGGTTGCTCGATGAACATGATGCTCGCGACGAGGCGCTTGAGCTGGGGCGCTGCTTGCATGCGTCGCCACAGATCGAGCAGGGCGCTGATTTCGTTGTACTGCTCGTTGCCGTCGAGCGAGACGTAGTAAGGCTCAGCAATGCGATCGAGCACGGCGGCAATTTCGATCAGCCGCTGCTCATCGGCGTCGCGGTCGCCACCCACCTTAAGTTTGAAATAGCGATGGCCGTACGTCGCAACGACTTCCTCTAGCGACTCGGGCAAACCGTCGCCGACTTGGTTGGGATGGCCGCCGACGACGTCGACCATGCCCACTGTGTGACGCGCCGCGATCGTGTCCGCCGGCGTCAATTGCGCGAAAAAGCGCGTCATGTCGAAACCGGCGAGGTCGGGCAGGCGCTGGCCGAGCAGCGCCACGTCAACGCCGGCTAGGTTGTTGCGCATCACCTCGTAAAACGAGCAGCCGGTGGCGCGACATAGCGCGTCGAGAATTGCGCAGTCGATCTGCGCCGGGCCAAAATTGGCGACCAGCGGAATGAGGTCGTGCCTGGCCCCTGCCGCCAATTGCTCCTCGTAATGGGCTGCGAAATGGCCGAATGCCGTGCGTGCGCGACCCGTATCGAGATAAGTCTTAGCGGCGAGCCGCAGAGAAAGCCTTAGCTGGGCAAAATTGGCTTCGTTTGAGAGTGCCGGATTCTTGTCGAACCATTTCGGCGCAAGCAGCTCGGCGGTGGCGCCCCACTGCGAGCGGCCATTGGGTAGCTCGATGCGTACGCGCACGTAGCACTGAGGCGCTTCCGTCAGCGTGACCACGCCGAAGCGGAACGGCATGCGCAGATGCACGTCTCGCTCATAGAGGCGGACCTCGCGCATGATGAATGGCGGTGCGCTCACTTCAGTTTCCCAAAAGCGGGGCGCGCTACCGCACAGGTAAGGTCGCGAAGCGTCCGCCAGGGCACAGACAAGCCGTTAACATCCGCCAAAATCTTACCATCCGCCTCCAGCCATGCCGTCATTTGTCCCGAGGGTCATCTGCTTGAAAATTTTGCTCGCTATGATCTAACCAGATAGTTACACTGATGACTAGCCTCCGGCTTGGGCCGAACAAAAGGGGCAGGAAACACCAAGAGGATTGCGCCGGGGATGGCTCGGATCATCCGCGTCGACATCAAGCGATTTGATTACCCGCTGCTTGGAGAATTCAAGTTCTTCAAGGGCGGCGCTCGGCCATCGATTTTGGTTCGCCTGACTGACGAAAATGGTGTCGCGGGATGGGGCCAGTCGGTGCCGGTCGAAAGCTGGACCTATGAGACGGTCGAGACCGTCGAGAGCACGCTCAGCTATTATTTGGCACCCGCCATCATTGGCGCCGATGCGAGCGACCTCGCCGACATTCATGCCAGGATGGAGTTCGCGATCCGCCCTTCGTTCTCAGTTGGCCAGCCGCTCTGCAAGGCCGGGATCGATCTCGCCTGCTACGATCTCTGGGGCAAGCAGACGCGTCGATCGGTGAGTGATCTCCTCGGCGGCGTCCAGCAAAGCCAAATCACGTTGAGCTGGACCGTGCAGTCACCGACCATCGCCGGGGCGGAACAGCTGCTGCAGCAGGGACGGGCGCTCGGCTACAAGAATTTCAATATCAAGGTCGGCCATCCGCAGACGCCGTCCTACGACTTGACGCTAGTGCGCACGGTCATGGACTTTGCGCCCGACGGTTTTCATTGGGCCGACGCCAACACGAGCTACGATCTCGACACCGCACTCGACATAGCGCCGAAGTTTGCCGATCTCGGGCTCAAGGGTCTCGAATCGCCGCTGCCGCCCAACCGCATCCGCGGCTATCGAAAGCTGAAGAGCCTTGGCGCGTTGCCGGTGCTGATGGATGAGGGCATCATTTCGCCCGTCGAGGTCGAAGAGTTTATTATGCTCGATATGTTCGACGGCATTGCCATGAAAGTGGCGCGCTGCGGCGGCCTATGGCATGCGTCGCGTATCGCGCGACTTCTGCAGGAAAACGACTTGGTCTTGTTCGCCTCCGGGCTCACCGATCCGGATTTCTCGATGGCGGCGACGGCGCATTTCTTCGGGTGGGCTGGACTTAAATTGCCGGCCGCGGTCAACGGGCCGCAATATCTTGCCAACCGTGGCACGATGGATGCCCAGTTCCGCGCGCGTGGCGATATCATGCATGTTCCCACCGGGCTAGGCCTCGGCATTACGCCATCCGAAGAAATGCAAGCGTCGATGACGAATGTGGCGCAGTTGCACGAGGCTTTACCAGTATGAGGCCTCTGCTAGACTGAACGAAATCCACGCTTTTTGGCGATGTGGACCCGGGTAGGGACGATGGTGCTGATAAGCGATAGTTTGAAAAGTGAAGCGGCCGCGCGCGCAATCAAGGTCGGCTTGATCAAGAATGTGCTGCCACTCGCAGGCATCGTGACATTTCTGGTGGTGTGGCAGCTTGTTGTGATCATTTATCGCATGCCGCCCTATCTGCTGCCGCCGCCGACGGCCATCGCAGCCTCCTTCATCAATGAGTTTCCCACTCTGCTGAGTAATGGGTGGGTGACTGTTTACGAAATGCTGGTGGGCTATGCCATGGCAGTTGGCATCGCCATTCCGCTTGCCGTCGCCATCACTTCGTCGCGGCGATTCAACGAATTCGTCATGCCGACCATCCTGTTTTTCCAGATCGTGCCGAAGGTGGCGATCGCGCCGCTGTTCCTGGTCTGGTTCGGAGTCGGTTCGACGCCGAAGATCCTGGTGGCCTTTCTGATCTCGTTCTTTCCAATCGTGATCGACACCGCCGTCGGCTTGCGCTCGATGTCGACCGAGATGGGCGATCTCGCGCGCTCTATGGGCGCCACGCGCTTGCAGATCTTCACGCAGTTCCGGCTGCCGACGAGCCTGCCTTATCTGTTCAGCGGCTTGAAAGTGGCGGCGACCCTGGCGATCGCCGGCACCGTGGTCGGTGAATTTGTCGGCGCCGACAGTGGGCTCGGCTATCTGCTGCTGGTGACGAATTCGAACCTGGAAACCGCATTGATGTTCGCCACCATCGTGGCGCTTACCATCATTGGCCTGGTCTTTTATTACATCGTCGAGCTGCTGGAAGGGCTTCTAATTCCCTGGCACGTCACTCACCGGGCACGCGAAGAGACCGGCACGATGTAGCGAAACGGCGGTGTCACCCGTGGTTTTCCGGGCAACCGATCCGGAACATCGTTCGAGGCTAAGGCAAACTGGAACAATGAAGGGAGGAGAAAAGCGATGAAACGCACGGCTATCCTAATCGCGACCATGCTTTCCGCGATGGTCGGCTTCGCGACGGCGGCGAGCGCGCAGGAGCTCGAGCCGTTCGACTTTCGTCTGAACTGGACGCTCTACGGTGAACATGCGCCGTTCTTCGTCGCGCTCGACAAGGGCTTCTACAAGGCCGAAGGGCTCGATGTGAAAATCTTGGAAGGCAGCGGCTCGACCACCGTGACCCAGCTCGTTGCCAACGCCACCAATCCGGTGGCCTATGTCGACTCGGCGACCATGATGCGCGGAGTGCAGGCCGGCATGCCGGTTGAGGCAGTGGGTGTGTCGTTGCAGCAGAGCCCGATGGCCTTCATCTATCGCGCCGACAATCCGCGCCCGAGCAAGATCTCGGAGATCAAGGGCAGCCGCATCGCGATCACCGCGGGCGACGCCAGCCTTGCGATCTTCACCGCCTTCATGGGCAAGCTGAACGTGAAGCTGAGCGACGTGAACCTGATTACCGTCTCCAATCCGCAGGCGAAGGAACAGGCGGTCCTCAGCAAGCAGGCCGACGCTCTGCTCGGCTACTTCATGGACCAGGGCCCGCGCATGCAGCTGAAGACCGGCGTGAAGATGGGCTGGACACGTCTTTATGACATGGCCGGCGTCTCGACGCTAAGCAGCGCCATCATCGTCAACAAGGACTGGGTGAAGGATCCCAAGCATGCGGCCACGCTGCGGCGCTTCCTGCGCGCCTCGCAACGCGGCTGGGACTATGCCAACAAGCATCGCGAAGAGGCGGCGGACATCTTCCTGAAGCACGCCTCAGCCTTCAACAAGGAGATCGCCATGCTGGAAATCAACGGCACCATGACGATCATCCACAGCAAATACACCGAGAAAAAGCCGATGTTCTGGTCCGCGAAGCAGGATTGGCAAGAGAGCCAGGACCTCCTGGAAAAATATGCTAAGCTGAAGCCCGCCAAGGACGTCGGCAAGTACTACACCAACGAGTATCTGTCTGAGGCGCCCTATATGCCGAAGAAGTAGGTTCGCTAGCGTATAGCCTTCCCGCGCAGCCCGCGGGAAGGCTTCCTTTTGATTTTGCGTGTTGTTCGGAACCGGCAGGCAATGAACGAGTCCTATATCCGCCTGCGAAACGTCGGCAAGACCTACCAGACCAAGAGCGGCCTGGTCGAAGCCTGCACGGAAGTCAATCTCGACATCCGGGAGTCGGAATTCGTCGCCATAGTTGGGCCGAGCGGCTGCGGCAAGACCACCATTCTCAAGATGGTCGCCGGCCTCCAGCCCTATACGACGGGCACCATCACCATCGGCGGCAAGCGCGTCGATCGGCCACAAATCGACGTCGGCATCGTGTTCCAGGAAGCGATCATGCTCGACTGGCGCGATGTGCTGTCGAACGTGATGCTGCAAATCGATATCCGCAAGATGGACCGCAAGAAATACGAGCCGATCGCCAGCGATCTGCTCAAAGCGACCGGGCTCGGCGGTTTCGAGAAGAAAAAGCCCTACGAACTCTCCGGCGGCATGCGCCAGCGCGTGTCGATCTGCCGCGCGCTGGTGCACGGGCCGTCAATGCTGATGATGGACGAGCCGTTCGGCGCGCTCGATGCGCTCACCCGCGAGCAGATTTCGATGGATATTCAGCGGCTGTGGATGGAGACGCGCAAGACCGCGCTGCATATCACCCACAGCATCCCCGAGGCAGTGTTGCTGGCCGACCGCGTCGTCGTCATGGGGCCGCGCCCCGGCCGCATTGTCGAGATCATCGACATCGACCTGCCGCGTCCGCGCCGGCTCGACCGGCTGCACGACCGCTTTCACGAATATTCCTCGCGCATCCGCAATATCTTCAAGTCGAAAGGCGTGCTGGCAATGGATTGAGGCGGCGCGGCGTAAAGCCGGCCGGCCTCAAGTAACCAGGGTCAAGCTTAGCTTGCCCAGCGCGCCGCAGTCGGAAAGATATTGGCCCGGGTCCGGCAGCACCGGCGTCGTGCAGGTGCCGGTGGTCACGATCTGCCCGCGTTTCAGCCCGCCAGCCGGCAGCGGCTGCGCATTCGCCAGTGCTTCGACGGCCAGCAGCGGATTGCCGAGAATGCGCGCGCTACTGCCGCGCTCGAGCTCGCGGCCGTCGCGCGTCAAGATCACGGCGAGATTCGCCAAGTCGAGCTTGCGCCAATCGCGTAGCGGGCGGCCGGCGATGAACGCGCCGTTGCCCATTGCATCGGCGAGCTTCAACAGCTCGGGCGCTTCCGCCGGCCAACGGCAATCGGCGATCTCCATCACTGGAACGACGGCCTCGATCGCCGCCTCGACCTCCTTGCGCGCGTAAGGCTGCGCCCGCGGCGGAAGGTCCTTGCCCAGCAGAAACGCCACCTCGCATTCAAGCAGCGGCGCGACGAATTGCGCTGCCGAAAGCGTCGCCGGCGCCGTATGCACAAAGGGGCCGAGCAGTGGGGCCGGCGACCGGCTTGTTTGTCGCATAGCCGCGTTGCTGCTCAGGCTTGAGCGCGCTCACCTTCCAGCCGCGCACGTCATCGCCGGTAAGCCTGGCGAGCTGCGACTGGACCTGATAGGCGTCCGCGACGCATGTCACAGCCTTCAGCCATGGCGTAGCATCGAGGGGGCTCGCCTGCGCGCGAGCGCGGCCAAGCTGCACGGCGAGGTCGGTAAGGCTCACTCGCCCGGTTCCCGGCTGAAGAATTTTTCGAACTTGCTGTCCATGCGGTCATAGTCCTTGGCGTCGGCCGACGGCTCCTTGCGCTTGGTGATATTGGGCCAAATCGGCGCCAGCTCGGCATTCAGCGCCAGCCATTTCTCCAGCCCTGGATCGGTGTCGGGCTTGATCGCCTCGGCCGGACATTCCGGCACGCAGACGCCGCAATCGATGCATTCGTCGGGATGGATAACGAGCATGTTCTCGCCTTCGTAGAAGCAGTCGACCGGACAGACCTCCACGCAATCCATGTATTTGCACTTGATGCAGTTCTCGACAACGACATAGGTCATGATTTCACGCTCACTATCGAATTGGTACGGCGGATGCCGTCATCCGAGGGGCGGCGCGCTGATGCCGAGAAACTGAACCATCAGCTCGAGCTGGCCGTTGAGCATATGCGTGCCGAAATGGATCGCGTGGCCGCGTTTCTCGGCCGCGATCAACAACGGCGTCATCTCCGGCTTCATCACCACCTCGGCGACGAGCGCGGTGGGGTCGGCGCTCGCCAAGTCGAAACACGGCGGATCGTTGGGCTTGAGGCCGAGCGAAGTGGCATTGACCACGACGTCGTGGCCGGAGGCGTTCGCGGTGCCGAGCCGCACGTCGCAGGCGGGGAAGGCTTTCTTGACGCTGGCGACCAGGTTCTCCGCCTTTGAGCGCGTGCGGTTGTGGATGGTGAGCGCTGTCGCGCCGTTGTCAGCCAGTGCATAAGCAAGGGCTGTGCCGGCGCCGCCGGCCCCGGCGATGTAGAAGCGGCGGCCTTTGACCGCATGGCCGTGCGACGTCATCCCGCTCACGAAGCCGCGGCCGTCGAGCAGCGTGCCGATGAAGCGGCCGTCCGGCTCGCGGCGTACCGCGTTGACCACCTGGGTGTAGATGCTGTCGCCTTCCAGCGTGTCGCAGCGCCGCGCGGATTCCTGCTTATGCGGTGCGGTGACGATGAAGCCGTCCAGGTTGAGAATCGCATGCAGGCCGGCCCAACCGCGTGGGAGGTCGTCGCGACCGATGTGAATCGGCAGACACACGGCGTCGATGTTTCGCGCCGCGAAATAGTCGTTGAATGCCATTGGCGTCCGCACGTGCTCGACGGGATCACCAACGATGGCGTAGAGCCGCGTCGAGCCTGTGATCATGGACACCTTCTTAACTATCTAGTTAGATATCGTAGGGTGAGGGCTTCCGCTTGTCAATCAAAGTGGGCTTGCTTGGCCTTAAGTGACTCGCATAGTCGTTAGCCCTAAGTGGCTTGCTGAGCCCTTTGCGAAAAGCGGCGGCCGAGGCGGTAGGTGTCCATGAGCTTCTATGCGTCGATCGTCCGCCCGCTGGCGTTCCGCCTCGATGCCGAGCGCGCGCACCATTTAGCGCTCGCCGCTGGCGCGTGGTTGCGCCCGCTGGCCGGGCCGCTCGCTCGCTTCACCGCCGTCTCGGATGTGCGGCTGGAGAGCACCGTCGCCGGCTTGCGCTTTCCAACGCCGCTCGGGCTTGCCGCCGGCTTCGACAAGAGCGGCACGGCGGTCGACATGTTGGCCGCGCTGGGCTTCGGCTTCGTCGAGGTCGGCTCGGTTTCCATCGATCCCTCGCTTGGCAACTCACGCCCGCGCTTGTTCCGGCTGCCGCAGGACCGCGCGATCGTGGTGCATTACGGACTGCCGAATGATGGCGCGCCCGCGGTCGCCGCGCGCCTGGCGCGCAAGCGCCTGCCGGTGCCGCTCGGTATCAATATCGTCAAGACCAATCGCGGTCCGGACGGGCCGACGGAAAGCGCGACTCAAATTATCGACGAATATGTCGCGGCCGCGCGTGTCCTTGCGACTGTCGCCGATTATCTGATGCTCAATCTGAGCTGCCCGAATACCGAGGACGGCCGCGACTTTTTCGCCGATATCGGACATCTGCGCGACGTGCTGACGGCGCTGGGCGAGCTATCGCTGCGCCTGCCGGTGTTCCTTAAGGTCTCGCCGCTCGGCGGCGTTGCCACCATCGACCGCGTGCTGGAAGCGGCGGAAGACCACGCCTATGTGTCCGGCTTCATGTTCAACCTGCCGCCGGTTAAGCCGGAGGGCTTGCGCACGCCGGAGCGCATCTGGCGGGCGATGCCTGGCGCGGTCTCAGGACCGCCAGTGGCCGCGCTCGCACTCGCTTGCATCGGCGAAACCTATCGGCGCATGGATCGCCAGCGTTATGCCATCGTCGGTGCCGGCGGTATCAGGAGCGGCGCGGAGGCCTATGCCATGATCCGCCGCGGCGCTTCGCTGGTGCAACTGCTCACCGCGCTGATCTATGAAGGCCCGGGCGTGGTCCGCCGCGTCACACAAGAGCTCGCGCAATTTCTCGCGCGCGACGGCTTGCGCCATATCTCCGAGGCGGTCGGGGTCGACGCAATCTAGACGACCGATTCCATAAAACTCATCATATCGGCGGCGAAGTCGAAGTTCTTTGAGCGTTATGCCACGGCGACATCTACCGCCTACTGCCCTACTCAGCATATGATTCGAACCATGGAAGCGCTCGACTAGGCGCCACGCAAGCCAATCTGGCTAGCGAACGATCGATCCACAATCGCGTCAGCTTGTCCTGCACGTTGTTCTGGCTCAGCCGCCCGGACAGATTAGCGAAGTCGACGCGGTCGAGATCCTACGCCTGGCCGATCGAGAACAACACTGCATTGGCAAGACCACCACCGATCAGCAGCACGGTCTCGCCACCTCGCGCCGGCGGCCGCACCGCGGCCAACAAACTTCGGATATTCGGACCGATCGCTCCTATTGACGGCCAATACACCGGCATGGTGAAGTGGTAACCATCCAGTTACTTGGCCATTCCGGTGCGGTCGCGCGGCTGGCCTGTGACATAGCGAAACCCCAGTGGCATCGCCGCGGCAAGCATTATCGATCCCACTCCTTACATCCGGTGCGCGCGACACCGTTCGATCGCCACCACCCGAACGCGCCGCGACCAAGCCTTCGATCACACGCCGCCAGGCGCGTTACGCCTAGATCCTGCTGAGGAGGAAGAAAATGTCTGTCGACCGCATGGCAGTCCTGACGGCGATGATGGATCAGGGAGTAATCCCGGTCTTCTATCACCCCGATGTCGAGGTCTGTAAGAATGTCATCCAGGCCTGTGCCAATGGCGGCGCCAAATGCATCGAGTTCACCAATCGCGGCGATTTCGCTGCCCATGTCTTCCTCGAGGTCGCGCGTTACTTCGCCACGACGGACAAGAGCGTGATCATGGGGGTCGGCTCCGTCGTCGATGCGCCGACCGCCGGCATCTACATCGCCAATGGCGCGAAATTCGTGGTCGGGCCGTTGGTCAACGCCGACGTGGCCAAGGTGTGCAACCGACGTAAGATCCCCTACAGCCCCGGCTGCGGCTCGATGTCGGAAATCAGCTATGCCGAAGAGCTCGGCTGTGAAATCGTCAAAATTTTCCCCGGCGAGTCGGTGGGCGGACCGGATTTCGTCAAGGCTGTACTGGCTCCCTGTCCGTGGACGCGCATCATGCCGACCGGCGGCGTAGACTGCACCGAAGAGTCGCTGCGTCAGTGGTTTAATGCTGGCGTCGCCTGCGTCGGCATGGGCTCCAAGCTGATCACCAAGCAGCTGCTCGACGCCAAGGATTATGCCGGCATCGAAAAGAAGGTGCGGGACACCATCGCGCTGATCAGGACCATTCGCGGGAAGTGAGCCATGAGCGACATCTTAAAAATCCGCTCGCCCGATGAGACCCGATGGGATTGCGTCGCTTTCGGCGAGGTCATGCTACGTTTCGATCCCGGTTTCGGGCGCGTGCGCAATGCGCGCAGTTTCCAGGTGTGGGAAGGCGGCGGCGAATACAACGTGGCGCGCGCCATGCGCAAGTGCTGGGGCAAGCGCGCTGCCGTGGTCACCGCTTTGCCGCAGAATGATCTCGGCTGGCTGGTACAGGACTTCATCTGGCAAGGCGGCGTCGACACCTCGCATATGATCTGGCGCGATTTCGACGGCATTGGCCGTAATACGCGCGTCGGCCTGAATTTCACCGAGAAGGGCTTCGGCGTGCGCGCGGCGCTCGGATGTTCCGACCGCGGTCACTCGGCGGCCTCGCAGATTCGCCCGGGCGAAGTGAATTGGGGGAGGATTTTCGGGGAAGAAGGCGTGCGTTGGTTCCACACCGGCGGCATCTTCGCGGCGCTCGCTTCCAACACCGCAGAGGCCGTGATCGAAGCCGTGGAGGCGGCGCACAAATACGGGACCGTTGTCTCATATGACTTAAACTACCGCGCTTCGTTATGGAAGAGCCAAGGCGGCCAGGCCGCCGCCCAGAAGATCAACCGTAGCATCGCCCCGCATGTCGACGTGATGCTCGGCAACGAGGAAGACTTTACCGCCTGCCTCGGCTTCGAGGTCGAAGGAATGGACGAGCATATATCCAAGCTCGATCCCACCAATTTCAAGAAAATGATCTCCGCCGCGGTCCGAGCCTTCCCTAATTTCAAGGTGGTTGCCACCACGCTGCGCAATGCCAAAACCGCCAGCGTCAATGACTGGGGTGCCATCCTCTTTGCCGGCGGCCAGTTATACGAGGCGCCGCTGCGCGAGAATCTCGAAATCTACGATCGCGTCGGCGGCGGCGACGGCTTCGCCTCCGGCCTGGTCTATGCCTTCCTCGAAGATAAGGGCCCGCAGGCCGCGGTCGAGTATGGCGCCGCGCATGGGGCGCTGGCGATGACTACGCCCGGCGACACCTCGATGGTGAGCGTCAAGGAAGTGGAAGCCATTATGAAGGGCAAGGGCGCCCGCGTGATCCGCTGAGCACGCCGCGACAAGGAACCCCTGAAGGAGTGTCATGAAGATCGATACTGCCGTTCAACCCGTCGATCTGCTGCCGGCGATCCGCCGCATGTGGGCATTCTCGGCGGGCAAGATCGTCGCCATCGATCGTAGCATGGACCGCGCCAAGGGAGCACCGGTGCATACGGTGGGGGGCAAGTACCAGCCGCGCGGCTGGACCGATTGGACGCAGGGCTTCGAGTTCGGCAGCGCCGTCCTGCAGTTCGACGCCACCGGCGACCGGCGGTTTCTTGATTTGGCGCTCGCGCGCATCTGCGCAGAGATGTCGACGCACGTTACTCATTTCGGGGTGCACGATCATGGCTTCAACCAGATTAGCACGTACGGCAATCTGCGCCGGCTGGTCGGCGAAGGACGGATCGCGCATGACCCGTGGCAGATGGAATATTTCGAGCTCGCGCTCAAATGCTCCGGCGCGGTGCAGGCACATCGGTGGACAGAGCTCGGTAGTGGCTTCGGCTATATACAATCGTTCAACGGCCCACATTCGCTGTTCATCGACACCATGCGTACGCTGCGCGTGCTGGCGCTCGCACACAAGCTCGGTCATGTGATGAAGGGTGAAGGCGATGTCGTCATTCCGCTGCTTGGCCGGCTGATCGCGCATATCCGTACCACCGCCAAGTACAGCGTTTTTTACGGCGAAGGCCGCGACATCTATGATGTGCGCGGCCGCACCGCGCACGAGGCAATATTCAACGTGAGTAACGGCGCCTTCCGCTGCGTCGGCACACAGCAGGGCTATTCCGGCTACTCGACCTGGACGCGTGGTCTGAGCTGGGCCATGTGCGGCTTCGCCGAGCTGCTCGAATTTACCGAGACGTTATCCGAGGCGGAACTCGCCGAATTCGGCGGCAAAACCGAGATCGTCAGTATCATGGAAAGCGCGGCAGCGGCCACCTGCGATTTCTTCATTGCGCATACCGGTGCCGACGGCATTCCCTATTGGGACACGGGCGCGCCGGGCCTGCGCGACCTCGGCGATCCCTATGGCCGGGAGTCGGAACCGGAGAACGATTTCGAGCCGGTTGACAGTTCGGCGGCGGCGATTGGCGCACAGGGACTGTTGCGCTATGGGGCCTGGCTGCGGGGTAGGGGACGTGACGGTGCGCACTATCGCCAGGCCGGCCTGACGGTGCTCAAGACGTTGCTGTCGGATCGCTATCTCAGCAGTGACCCCGGTCATCAGGGACTAGTGCTGCACAGCCAGTATCATCGTCCAAATGGCTGGGACCATGTTCCGCCGGGCCGTAACATTCCCTGCGGCGAGGCCACTATGTGGGGCGATTATCACATGCGCGAACTCGGCCTTTACGTGCAAAGGCTTGCCGAGCAAGGTCCCTATCTGACCTTCTTCGGCCCTGACGTGCCGGCGCAAACCGGAGATTGCCCATGACAGAGCGGAGCGGACGGCGCGTGGCGCTGGTGACTGGCGGACGCCGCGGTATCGGTTTGGAGGTCGCCGAGCGCCTGGCCGCCGATGGATTCAATGTGGCGATCACCGGCATGCGCGACGATGAAGCTGCTAGGGCGGCGGTCGCGAAACTGAAATCCGCCGGTGCCGCCGCTGCCTTCATTGCTGGCGACGTCAGCCAGGTGGCCGATCACGCCCGCGTGCTCGATACGGTCGAGGGCGCGCTGGGGCCGATCGATGTGCTGGTGTCGAATGCCGGTATCGCGCCGCCCCAACGCCTTGACCTGCTGGATACGACGGAAGCGAATTTTGATGCCGTGCTCGGCGTCAACCTGCGCGGCACCTTCTTTCTCGCCCAGGCAGTTGCCAAGCGAATGATCGCGCGCGGCAACCAGGATGCGGCGCGCGCGCTGATTTTCATCAGTTCATCGTCGGCAGAAGTGGTTTCGTTGAACCGCGTCGAATATTGCGTCTCTAAGGCGGGTCTCGCCATGGCGGTCGAGGCCTTTACCGTTCGTCTCGCCAGCGAGGGTATCGCCGTGTTCGAAGTGCGCCCCGGCATCATCCGCACCGACATGACGGCTGGTGTCTCGCAAAAATACGACGCGCTCATCGCTGAAGGCCTGGTGCCAGCCAAGCGCTGGGGCGAGGCCGCGGATGTCGCTGCCGCCGTCAGCGCCCTGGCCAAGGGTACGCTCGACTTCGCCACCGGAACCGTGGTGCATGTCGATGGCGGGCTGACCATCAGCCGGCTTTGAGAGCTTGCAAGGCGCCAATCGGGCGCGTGGCACGTCGACCGCGGCGCATTACAAGATCAGTTTCGGTGCGCCGGAAATCACGATTGTTCCCGGTGCGCCGGGGCACCAGAAATATTGACATCAGCCCGGTCGGTTTTTATAACTAACTAGATATTTACTAGAGCTGATATTCGATCTCGCTTTCTGCCCGCGTCGATGTTTTCGTGCCGGGGGTGCCGGTGGATTTTTCGCCTGCTTCAGCCCGCGCGGCGCATTGGCGCTGATGCCCGTGCTCTCCCAATTCGGGCTGGGGAATGCTGGTCTCCTTGGTCGTCCGCGCCATGCGAACATGGCTGGAGCAATAGATGGCAGTGCGGGTGGCCAAGGCCGATGATGTGGCGAAGCTGGTCGAAAGCGGCGACACGCTTTTAATCGGTGGCTCCGGCGCCGGCCATTCGGTGCCGGACGCGCTGATCGCTGCGATCGAACGCCGTTTTCTCGCAGAGGGCGCTCCGCGCGAACTCACTACCGTGCACCCGGTCGGGCTCGGCGACCGCGCCAATTGCGGCATCGGCCATCTCGCCCACGACGGGCTGTTGAGGCGCGTCGTCTGCGGCACCCTGGTCGACTCGCCGCCGGTCGAGCGCATGGCCTCCGAGAACAAGATCGAGGCCTATACACTGCCGCAAGGGTGCCTGTCACAGTTGACGCGCGAAATGGCAGCGGGCCGTCCCGGTCTCATCACCCATGTGGGGCTGCAGACCTTCGTCGATCCGCGCCATGGCGGCGGCAAGCAAAGCGC
>Ga0307419_10000569_pt1 | contig 18774 bp, 18 predicted proteins | sample SalMarWE160230MG_2_FD_202512 | JGI IMG/M metagenome (GOLD analysis project Ga0307419, IMG submission 202512) | Salt marsh sediment microbial communities from the Plum Island Ecosystem LTER, Massachusetts, United States - WE1602-30 | ecosystem: Environmental > Aquatic > Marine > Intertidal zone... | reverse complement strand
TTTGCAAGCTCACTTAAAGTCTCGCGCTCCTGTAATGCTTCAATTGCAACTTTTGCCTTAAAGGCTCCTGAATGTTTTTGTCTTTTTGTTTTCATAATTCACTGGTTTAAAGTTATTAAATTTACACTTAACCAGTGGTCTTATATCCGGGGAGTATTATAAATATGCTATTGTCTGACAACAATATAAAATCAAAAAACCTTACGGGGGCATTGACTTTAGTAAAGGTACGAGATTAATATAATACAAGTCAAATTTATTTTGAATCATACAAAAAGGTACTCTTCTTAAGAGGACCAGATGAATGGTTTAGTACAAATAGTTCTAAACACCAAGATGATCAATAAAGCAATTGAGCTTCTATATATCTGTATTCAAGACTAATGAAAGGCTTACAAAGTAACCCGGTAGGGCTTGGCCTTGCTGTGTCATGAAATATTGCTTTATGCAAACCCACGTTTTGCCGATTAAAATTGGATGCCGCAGGCGAGCCTTTATCAATGGTGAGGGTTGCGTTTTATGTTGCATACCTTAGACCCATGTATTCTGCAATGCAACATAAAGAGAGCAACCTGAACACCTTTATCTATTTTTTATTTTTACTTGAGAATTATCGGGTGTTTGAGTATAAATCTAAAAATCTGGGTAACCTGTATAATCAAGAGAATCAACTTCATTATCAATACTATGATATCTTATATAAATATCATGATTTTTCAAGTAAATACTGAATATACTTGGCCCAATTTGATAACTTGAAAAAATGCCAATGTTCGTGTCATATATTAAACCATAAGGATAATATTTTGTCTCTTTTGTAATACTATATGTCGACGTGGATATTTCAGTAATACTTCCATAACCAGTTCCATACAATGTATTCCTATAATATAGCAATTTCTTCTCTCCTGGATATTCCATCCTTCCTGTGTTATCTGAATAGAAGTAGATATAACCATTATTTAAAATCTTAAAGATTAACATTTGATACTGATAATAGTATCCTGATTGTCTGTAGCTGTAATATAATTTATTCCCAACACGAATGAAACATGGTGTTTCAGTTGGCATTACAAGGCCTAAACTTCCTAAAAAGGAATCATTGTGGCTATGATATCCATATTCTGTTGGCCAAGGTCTTCCTGATCTTTCGAGATTTTGAATATCTGTATATGCTATATTATTGTCCCAGATATAAAATAATTTTCCATTAAACGTTTGAATAACAGGGCCTATATTCCTAATACTCCTATCAAATGGTGCTATCAATTTAATAATTGAATTGCTTTTAGGATAAATCTGAACAAGTTTTAACTCCCCATCTGCTTCTCTCCATGCAATATATGGATCATTTCTTGTTCCTTCCACAGTAATTGAAGGAGGGGTTGTCCCAGTTGCATCAATTTGATAACGCATTTCAAAATGCGTTCCATCATTACTATAAATAATCCCAATATTTTCGTTCTCTAATCTTATAGCAATCATTAGTTCCGTTTGTGTCTGTGGATCTCCAAGTTCAAGGCATACAGGAGTAGTTAAAGATTGAAAATCTAGTTTTACTTCATTTTTAGTATTAATTCTTTCAAAAGTCCAAGCTCCATCATCTATCAAATCGTATGATATGTATGGATCATCTGTCCCTCCCCAACCCTGATATACTCTTAAATAGTGATCTCCTCTACTATCATCAAAATCAGCTAATACCTCATAGGCAATAAGCGAGTGCCCTGGGATTGAAATTACTGAAGGCACACCCCAAAAACATAACGCATCGTAGACTACTTGTAAAGCTGGTATACCATCATCTTCTTTGTATTTTTGGTTTACGATTGTAAATCCCATTACATTTTTAATGAAGCTATATCCTTTTTTTATATTTCCAGGATTACATGATCCACCATCACTATCTTTAGCTTTATGAGTTCCAAGGTGCTCACTTAATGCTACCATTACTTTTGAAGGATAAGAACTACTTGTTCCACGATCATAGTGGGTACCTCTTAAAACATCTAATGTATATAGATTGTCATGGTAACCAATTAAACACATCCAAGCACAAGCAGTACATCCAGTGTAAAAATTGTGTGCACTGTTTGCACCAGTATTTGGACTTATTTGGGTATATCTAGCCAGATATTCAGGATGATCAGCTGTTACAACTTGAAAATCATAATCCGGCACATCAGATGGATCAATATATTCAACATTTGACTCATCCCCTGATTTTTTAGTTTTTCTTGTAATTGCGTTCCATTTTTTTAAAGTGGATCCCTCTATTTTTTTTATCTTTTTCTGTTTTTGTTCGATGTAGCATCGTTTGAATTTTTGATAATCGAATTCTTTTGCCAGTTTTTTAATATCTTGAGGAAATGTTTCAAGTTCCCCATAGTGATCTAAATATTTGCCATCTTTTGTTTCTGCTACAATAAAAAATGGTGTATAAATAATAGGAACAAAGAAGTCTGTTCCTATTTTTTCTTTTAGATAGTCATATAAGCATCTGCCTGTAAATGAGAATTTTAGGACTGGTGGATATTTTTTCGTAACAGAAACTAAAATATATCCATTTTTTATGCCTTTGTCATCTTTTAACAATATCTCAAAGATGGTCGGTTCTTTATTGTCAGGTTCATATAATGAATAAATACTGCTAATGTGCCTTTCAATATTTTTATTAAGTTTTTCAAATTTCTTTAAATGAATTTGAGCTATTTTAAAAGCTACTTTCATTTTTTCGTTAAAAATGTTAGATTCTTTCATAATTATTTTTTTTAGTCATTTAACCTATTAATTCAAAATTTCCATTCACTTTATACTTGACATCTAATCTTCTGCCTTTGGAAATTGGCACCTCAGTTTTTCCAGATTTGCCAGCAGCTTTATTCTTTGCCTTTTTATGAGAACTTGACTCAGCCATAATTTTAAAATTAGAAAATGAATCTTCTTAAGGAATTATTTGATCTTTAATGTAAATGTTAACTATAATTGTATTGCGATACGAAAATTATACAAATTAATCTTATAAAACAAAATATTTTCACCAAGATTTTGTGATTGTAAGTTGAATATCAATGAATATCCTTATATTTAAAAAATGGCAATACACATTTGCCAATTTGTATAAACGGATAATTTTATGTATTTTAATAATAAATTTCTTTACAAATGATTCTAATAATATGGCGAGTAAAAAATCCATATTTTTCTATTCAATACCAATTCTTTTTCTGGGATTAACGATTACCATAATACTGCAAAATCCGGACGTCTTAACCACACCTGGCCGGTTCAATATCAATTATCATAAATAATTTAACAACAAGCACTTAATTCCGGCAAAGGATGGTCAATTTACTCCGGCCAAAGATGGTCAGAGCCACTGGCTTTTCCAATAAAGTGTAGAAACAGGCAAAATAGTTGGCAATCTCTTGGCGAGCATTGTCTTACCAGCACATGGTGGCCCAATCATTATTACAATGACTTAACCCTTCTTTTTGTTCAATAACAGAATTAAGCAGCATATTATAACTACTGCATCGATTGCGAACAAGAAAGTCAGCATAGCAGTCCAATTTTTAATGCCGACTACAAAAAAACCAACTCCCAATCCTATCAGTGGGATAACAACCCCTAATAAAGAGTCAAACTTGATCTTCATAATCAACATTATTCCAACCGCAAAATAAGCAATACCAAAAATCAGCATTGGTAATGAATTGGGATCAGAAGGAGCTTTGAACATGGGGAGGATATGCAAAATCCCTGTAAGTAACAACAGGCCAGCGGCAAGATAACGGATTGCTTTCATTTGATTAATTGTTATTCTTTATTAGGTTAGATTATTACAATATAAACCATAAGTCAAATTTATTTTACCAGGTCACCATGGTTTTCTTCATGGTAAGTAATTTTCCATGTGTTATCCGCTTGCTTTTTCCATACCAGAATTACTACACCCTTTGCAAGTGCTGAATAATTGCCCTGGTTCCAGTCAAAGGTGTATAGTCCTTCTACATAAACCATATCCTTTGAAACAGCTGAAACACTCACATAAGTGTTAAAGTTTTTTGCATACTGACAAACAATTTTCCATCCATTGGTAATTGAGTCTTTACCGCACAATTTCATTTGGTTAGAAAGTACAACTGCATCGTCTGCATAAATACTCATTACTTTGTTAATATCGCCTGAACTCCAGGCAGTGGTAACAACTGTAGTCAATGAATCTACAAGCGTCTTGTCCTTGTCAGCACCAGGTTTTTGTGTGCAGGCAGTGATGAATAGCATCACAGTAAACAGAAGAATAATGTTTCTTGTTTTCATAATCATAGAATAAGTGTTAATAAATAAGAAAGAAAATGTAAAATTCTACAATATCAATTTCCCTGATAGTTTATCAATCAATTTCATAGGTAAAGTTAAACCCTATTTAAGTCAAAGTCAAGTTTAATTTACCTTAATCAATATAAAAGAAGGCGACACTTATATATGAAAGTCAATGTCTGCAATACAATGCGATTTACGTATCTACTGTCTGATAAAAGGAAAGTGTCGCCTGGAGAATCTTTTATATATTATAGTTTTTACACGTTCAATACAGCAATTCAAATATGAGAATTTTTGGATTATCCCATCCCAATTTTTACCCGGGAAACCTGGGATGGGATGTCATAAGAAAAAATAAGTGATTGCGGCTGATTATCAATTCTGTCCACATATAGCAGTGTGATTTTATAGGATTTTTTATTTAAATTTGAGTTAACCCGGGGCTGTTTTTTTCATAGCATTGTCCATGTTATGTTTAGGACGGTGTTAAAGGTCCCTTTCATAAGAAATGTATCAAGGTAATTTTGGATCTGTTGAGTTATCTCAAATCCCTCAAGATAATCAAGACCTGTTTGGATTTACGCAAGTGTCATTTTTTGGTCAAGAAGTTCAATATTAAAATTGATCTTTGCATTCAGCGCTTTAAAGACTTTAATTATTGTTTCAAATCGTGCGTCTGTCAGGCTGTTTTCAATTTTCGAAATCTGTGCTTTTTTTACACCTACAAGTCGTCCGAGTTCTTCTTGTGTCAAGTGACGTTCTTTTCTAGCTTGTTTTATTGCTTCTCCAATAACGTCAAGACGAAGTTCATACTCAAAAGCATCTCTTTTGGGTGTCCCGGGTTTACCGATAAATTCGTCGGTTATTTCGTCTAAGCTGTATAATTTTAATTTGTTGCTTTTCATTATTTCTGATTTTTTTGTTTGAAATACAAACTCCTTATTCTCTCTGCTTTAGCAATGTCACCTGAAGGGGTTTTATCTGTTTTCTTAATTAGTCCATGAGTAGAAATGACGATAGTGTCTATGTTGTCTAATTTGTCCCAAAATGCAAAAAGTCTGTAATACGTTTTGCTATATAAAGTTCTGAACTCCCAAATTTCATCATTAAGTTTTTTGAAAAGTTCTTTATCCTGCGTAATCTCTGCCTTACGGATATTATAGATTATTTTCTCTCTAGGTTTATCAGCAAGATTGTCAAGGAACTCTCTGGCCTCTTCTAAAAACTTAACTTTGAATTTTTTTGTCACTAATCTAATGTTTCTGCAAAGATAAAAGTTTCTTTATTAGGAAACAAGTTTTATTTTGATATTGTCAATATTAAGGCTAAATCAACGATAGAATTCTTCTCAATGAGTTATGTTTAGGCCTTGGATGTCAGGCTGTTGTTGTCTCGTAGCAGCCCTTTCGGCTTAAACATAACGGCCCGGCAATAAAGGGAGGTTGTGTTACCTGGCGCCCATCCGGGCAGTTTCCATCCTCTTTAGCTCCGCCAGGCGGAGTCACGGTGCAAGGAAGGTACGGCGCGTGTTTTTGCATGCCGATAGCTATCGGCACGGGTACAAGATTTTGTGAGCATTACGAGTGTCGCGGTAAAAAGTTGAATGCGAGCCATATATTTATCCCCGGTTACTAGGTTTGTGCGTTGCAGTGGTGCGGTCCGGGTTTATCACCAGTTACAAAGCTGTAATGAGTGCAGGAGCAAAAGCCCGCCCGTACGACCGTACGGTCGGGCGGGCAAAAAGTGTGACAACAGCGTCAGCCGAATCCGCCGACTGGCGGAGAAGGCTGAACAACTTACCCGTATTGTCCGTGTTAGCAACATGTGTTGTTAATTTTTCAAGCAGTTTAATACACTATTTTTCTTATTTATTAAAGAAAATGATCCGTGTTTTTGAATAGATTTTCGTAACCCGGTATTGAAGGCCAGATTGATAGTACACCTTTTGGTTTAAGGACTCTATTAATTTCAGATAATATTTGATCTAAAGGGACCATTGGGGCAGGTACTACACCAAATAATATAACAATATCAAAAGTACCAGAATTGAAATCAGTTTTTAATACATTACGTTTGAAGACATTTACATTATTTAGTTTGGCGGCTTCTATTTTTTTTGATACAAAATCAACGGATTCTTGTAAGATATCAATGGAAGTAAGAGATCCATTATCACCAACTAATTTTGCTATAGGAATAGTAAAGAAGCCAGTTCCACAACCTATCTCTAAGACTGTTAGTCCGGCTAAATCTGATGTTCCATTCAGAATTTTACTCGGGGGGTAAAATTTATATCTGAATTTGCTTTCCATTGCTTTAGCAAGCAATTTGATAAATATTTTACCAACTCTGGTTTTAGAAAACGTTTCTGTATTCATCTTTGAAGTTTAAGTGGATTTTCAAATCTGATGGTAAGATACATGCTTAGTCACGTGGGTATCAACTTGTTGCTAATAGGCTGATAAATGTACAGTTTAAGCCTTGAAATTCCGATTGTTTTATAAACCTTCTTCTCTGGTACGAGTTCATAGTTTGGGACTTGGGAATACATCATACTTGGTAACGCAATCAACACACACAGCATTACATATTTTAGAATTTCCTGGTTATGGCCTCTCATTTTCATAAGTATTACTAAATATTTATTCTTTTTTCGTAACAGTTTCTAATAAAGATGAACTGACTTATCAATGCCACCTAACCTTTAGATTAGTCTCTTATTTTCCGGAATATTAATTTTAAGAACTCCTGGGGTGAACTATGCGCTAACAAAGCATCAGGCTTATGGGCCGATTTAGACCCCAGGAGTTTATTTTGCGAACAGAGGTTCATATAGATATTGAAGCTATAGGCTTACTATTAAGGTTTTGAATGTGTTCGCTATTAATCATCTAATAAACAAATTTATGAAAACTACAGAAATTCTGTTTGAAACTTTTGTTGGAATCGATGTTTCTAAACTGACACTTGATGTAACGATCCTGCATCCAAATTCCAGGAAGCTCAACCACAGTGTGTTTGATAACTCTGATGGAGGGTTTTCAAAATTGAAAAGCTGGCTTTCATCACATCATAAGATTGAATTTCCCCGGACACTCTTCTGCATGGAGCACACAGGTCTTTATACAAGAAGCATTGATAGATTCCTGCGAGAGAGAGAAGCTTATGTGGGAAATCCGGTCACTCAGAGCACTTCATTCCGGATCAATAGAGCAAATGATTCCGGAAATGATTGAGCACCATAAACCGTAATGTAAACAACACAGTATCAGTGCAACCCTATGTAAAATTTATTTATCTATGGACTGCTCAAAATAAACCGGACCAGGATGCTCACTGACGCCGGATTTTCCAGTCAAGGGCATTGGCTTTTCCTCAGTACCTGCTAAAACAGGATTAAATTTAAGAAATTAGAGATAAACAGGATTTAATCCACCTCTTTCCCCCTTAGAATGTGTGATTTATGTAACTCTTTCAGGTAATTATGTAACGCTTTCCGGAATTAATGGTTTTAACTTTATTCCTGAAAGATTATACACAATTTAAAACCTAAAAAAATGAGAACGATGAAACTATTAGCAACCCTTATAATAGTATCGGTTGTTTTAATTGTGGGGTGCGAAAAAGATAATACTGACCTTGGCAATCCAATTGTAATTCCAGTTCAAACCACAAAGATGGCAACAGTAACACTTACCGGTGCAGAAAACTTCGCGATTCTTGCCGGCTCGACAATTACTAACGTTCCAACATCTGCCATTACCGGAGATATCGGATTGAGTCCGGCTGCCGGATCATTAATTGTCGGTTTTGGTTTGACCGAAGTAACCGGGACAATCTACACGGTTGATGCTTCCGGTCCCACAGGTTCGGTGGCTGATGCTACCAGGCTCACTACAGCCAAGGGCGTTCTGACAACGGCATATAACGATGCCGCTGGACGCACATCAACAGATATAGTACTTCTTTCCGGAAATATCGGGGGAAATACACTTACTCCCGGGCTCTATAAATCGAGTGGATCACTTGAAATATCGTCAGGTAATCTTACTTTCGATGCCAAGGGGGATGCAAATGCCGTTTTCATCATACAGATAGCATCCACTTTGACCACAACATCGGGTCGCCAGATTATTTTGAGCGGTAGTGCAAAGGCATCCAACATTTTTTGGCAGGTTGGTACTTCAGCGACTCTTGGGACGACCTCGGTCTTCAAAGGAACAATAATGGCTGATCAATCAATCTCAGTGAATACCGGTGCAAAAGTTGATGGCAGGTTGTTCGCACGCATTGCCGCGGTAACATTAAAAGGCAATACCATTGTAAAACCGTAAACATTTGCAGGATGAAAAAAGAGCGTTGCTTAATAAGCAGCGTTTTTTTTCTCAATACTCACACTCACACTCACTCTTTCTAGCGAGAGCAAACACTTCACACTTTTTGGGAAATAGTTATCACACCCCTGTAGATCAGAGATTTACAGGGGTTTTTAAATTTTTTGTTGATGGAAATGGTAACGAATTTTATAACACTCACATAACCAGACATATACACAGCTTTTCAAGATAAATTTCTAATATTTTTAATTAAGTTTAATCTGGACGAGGGTAGATTTTTCAGGTTTTTGGTCAGATTAATATTTTATTTTTACCTTTAATGGGAGAGTTGTAATAAGACAGTCTATTAAACACTAACAAGTTAAAGGACATATCCGGGTGATTTGACTGAGCCACACTTTAAAATCATTTAATTGTATCTTTGACACTATGAAAATTGCATATATAGGAACATATCCTCCAAGGGAATGTGGTATTGGTACTTTTACCATGAACCTCTACAATTCCATGGTAATGAACCCTGCCGGCCGGCAAGCAGGTAATAAAACAACGAATGCTTCAGTTGAAGGTTTCATTATAGCTCTGAACGATCATGAACAAACCTATGATTATCCCGAAGAAGTAAAACTGACAATAAGACAGGAGCATCAAAGAGATTATTTATCGGCGGTAAAATTCATTAATCTCAGCGGTGCTGACCTATGTATTCTGGAACATGAATTTGGTATATTTGGCGGACAAAATGGGGTATATATTCTTTCTCTGCTTCACCGGCTTGAAATTCCCCTGATAGTCACCCTTCACACAATTATAAAAACCCCCTCCTACAACGAAAAAGCAATATTGGTTGAAATATGCAAAATGGCCAGTAAAATTGTTGTAATGAGCCATAAAGCCATTGAATTTCTTACAACCATCTATAATGTAGATAAAAGTAAAATTGAATATATTGAACACGGGGTGCCTGATATTCAGTTTAACAAGTCACAATCCAAAAAGGAATTCCATCTCGAGAATAAAAAAGTCCTGCTTACTTTTGGTTTTATCAGCAGGAATAAAGGGATTGAAACAGTAATAAAAGCGTTACCAAAAGTTATTGATAAGCATACTGAGGTTTTATATATGATTTTGGGAAAAACTCATCCGAATGTTCTTCGGTATTCTGGCGAAGAATACCGTAATTATCTTCAACATTTAGTAAAGAGCCTTAACCTGAGCCAACATGTTTTTTTCCTTAATGAGTATATTAATCAAAAAGAATTATTCAAATATTTATATGCATCTGATATTTATGTTACGCCCTATCTGAATGAAGCTCAGATTACCAGCGGAACACTTTCTTATGCAATAGGTGCAGGTTCAGCTGTTGTTTCAACACCTTACTGGCATGCGACAGAATTACTGGCTGATGGAAGGGGAAGGTTTTTTAACTTTAATAATCCAAATGAACTTTCAACAATTTTAATTGAATTACTGGATAATCCGGATGTATTGAAAATTCTCCGAAAAAAGGCATTTGATTATGGCAAAACAATAAAATGGGATAAAACCGGAGAAAAATATGTCGCTGTCGCAAAAAAAATTCTGATTGATAAGCCGGAAATATTTGTAAAAAAGGAAACCATTCTTGATCCGCTTATTCTGCCTCCGTTTTCGCTTGTTCATATTAAACGTTTAACAGATGATACAGGGATCATTCAACATGCAAAATTTGGTATTCCAAATTTAAAAGAAGGCTATTGTCTGGATGATAATGCAAGAGCCTTGCTTATGGTACTTATGGCATACAGGCAAAAAAAGGATTACCTGGCCCTGGAATTATCTCCCATATATTTAAGCTATATCCACTACATGCAAAACAAAGACGGTACATTCAGGAATTTCCTGAGTTTTAACCGGAACTTTCTCGATAAGGTAGGTTCGGAAGATTCTTTTGGAAGAACTATCTGGGCACTCGGATATCTGCTTGCCAGTGCACCTAACGATGCTTATTACCAGACCGGGAAATTAATTTTCTTTAATGCATCTCCAAACTTTGAAAAACTCCAGTCTATAAGGGGTATTGCCAATTCAATGGTGGGAATCAGTTATTACCTCAGGAGAAATCCCAATGATGATTCAATGACCGAAAGATTAAGAAATCTCGCCGGTAAGCTGATCAAACATTATGAAGAAAACAGCTCTCATGACTGGAAATGGTTTGAACTATTGCTGGCTTATGATAATGGGATATTGCCGCTCGCTCTTTTACATTCGGCAGAAATACTTAAAGATGATAAAATAACTGAGACTGCTTTGGAAACCATGAACTTTTTATCAGAAAAAACACTTAAAGATGGTTATTTATCGATTATTGGCAATGAAAAATGGTATAAAAAAGATGGTGAACGTTCCATGTTTGCCCAACAGCCGGTGGATGCCCTCGCTATGATATTAATGTATCACCAGGCTTTTCATCTGACTAAGGATAAAGAATATCTTACTAAATTATATGCCTGCTTCATGTGGTTCCTTGGAGAAAATGATCTCAGAATGAGTTTATTCGATTTTGAAACCAAAGGCTGTTGCGATGGTTTTGAAAATTATGGGGTAAATCGAAATCAAGGTGCCGAAAGTTCACTGGCTTATTTGATCTCTCACCTGACAGTTCTGCTGGCATTTGAAGAATATGAAGGATAGATTTAAAACTGCAGCCATTTCAGTTGAGATGAAAAGTAAACTATAAATTATGTTAATAAAAAGATATCCAAATAATCCAATTCTTACAAAAGATGATGTGCCTTATCCGGTTGCTACCGTACATAATGCAGGGGTTGTAAAATTACATGGCAGGTATATAATGATTTTCCGGTCTCATAAGCTTAACGGTAGAAGTATATTGGGCAAAGCTGAAAGTGATGACGGGTTTGTTTTTAAAGTTGATGAAGAACCTTTTATGATTCCTGCTGCTGAAGGGATATTCAAAGAATATGAGGAGTATGGTGTTGAAGACCCCCGGATTATTTTTCTCGATGGTGAATATCTTATAACTTACAGTGCCTATTCCAGGCATGGTGTACGTGTTGGTCTTGCAAAAACCAGGGATTTTAAAACGGTGGAACGGTTTTCTCTTATCACTGAAGCTGATTACCGAAATGTTGTAATCTTTCCTGAAAAATTTAACGGTTTATACGCACGGCTCGACCGTCCTCATTCTGAAATATCACCCTGGTCAATCTGGATTTCTTATTCTCCAGACCTTAAGTATTGGGGCGAATCAAAACTAATAATGAAGCCTGTTCAGTATCATTGGGATGAAATGAAAATAGGTCCCGGAGCGCCTCCGATTAAAACTGCACGTGGATGGTTGAGCATTTATCACGGTGTATTCCCTACCATGGACGGTTGTGTTTACAGATTGGGTGTTGCCTTACATAATCTTGAAGATCCTTCCCAAATAATTGCTGTTGGCGATGAATGGATATTACAACCGGAAGAATTATATGAAATAACTGGTTATGTACATAATGTAGTGTTCACCTGCGGTGCTGTTCCCGAAAAAGACGGGAGTATTAAAATCTACTGGGGCGGAGCCGATAAAGTGATTTGTGTGGGCACTGCAAATATTGAACAACTTGTTGATCATTGCCTGAATAACTCAAGAAAAGCAATCTAGCTGTCTGTTAAAAGTGATAAAGCAGAACATAACCCTTTTTGACCTTAAAGATGAAGATAGCCGTATTATCACCTATTGCATGGAGAACTCCTCCCAGAAATTATGGACCATGGGAACAGGTTACTTCAAATATTACCGAAGGCCTGGTTAAAAATGGAATTGATGTAACCTTATATGCAACGGGTGATTCATTAACAAAAGGGAAACTGGAATATATATGCGAGCGGCCTTATTCGGAAGATGCCGAACTTGATCCTAAGGTTTGGGAGTGCCTGCATATAAGCCATTTAATGGAGCAGGCAGATAAATTCGATTTGATTCATAATAATTTTGATTTTCTCCCGCTGACTTATTCGCGTTTGATTAAAACACCTATGGTAACTACTATTCATGGATTTTCTTCTCAAAAAATTCTTTCAGTTTATAAAAAGTATAATAGTACCAGCCACTACGTTTCTATCAGTAATTCTGACCGGAGTTCTGAACTTGATTACGTTGCAAATGTTTACAATGGAATTAATACCGATGAATTTACATTCCGTTCTAAATCAAAAGATTATCTGCTGTTTTTTGGCAGGATCCATCCCGAAAAGGGCACTTCTGAATCCATTCAGATAGCAAAGCAGTGCGGGAAAAAGCTAATCATTTCCGGTTTAATACAGCACCAGGAATATTTTGACAGTAAAATTAAGCCATTCATTAATGATGATGATATTATATATGTTGGTAATTCAGGACCAAAGGAAAGGGACAAACTCCTGGGCGAAGCTTACGCGTTGTTACATCCGATTAGCTTTGAAGAACCTTTCGGATTAAGTGTTGCAGAATCAATGCTTTGCGGAACACCCGTTGTCGCATTTAACAGGGGCTCTATGCCGGAATTAATTCTGGATGGAAAGACCGGATTCCTGGTTAATAGTATTGACGAAGCAGTGCAATCAGTAAATAATATTAAATCTATTGACAGAAAATACTGCAGGACCTGGGCAGCTTCAAAATTTACCCTTGAAAAAATGGTCGAAGGATATCTGGAGGTTTATAAGAAGATTTTAGAAACAATAAAGCAGCATCATATTTAATCTAATGCTCCTGCAACTATCTTGAGTTTTTCAGCTCTGCCAGTAGCTCCGATAAATTAATAGAAGCGTAAGTAGATGCGCAGTCTGACATTCCATAGGGAATAATCAGATTACCATTGTGGATAACAGAACCGCAAGAGTAAACAACGTTGGGCACATAACCTTCCCTCTCTTCATCATTGGGAACAAGCAAAGGTGTCTTTAGCCTGCCAATCTCTTTTTCAGGATCATCAAGGTCAAATAATGATGCTCCTAATACGTATTCCCTCATGGGGCCTACTCCGTGTGTAATAACAAGCCAGCCTTCTTTTGTCTCGACAGGCGAGCCGCTATTTCCAATCTGTACCAGCTCCCAGTGAAATTTTGGTACCTGAATAAGTCTGGCTTCGCGCCAGATATTTAATTTATCTGAATAGGTTATATAATTATTAACTCCATCTATCCTGCACAGCATGGCATATTTACCTTTAATCTTTCTGGGGAACAGTGCCATACCTTTATTCCTGGCAATTTCACCATGAATGGTTAATGCTTTGAAGTGATAAAAATTATTGGTCTCGAGTAACTTTGGTAATATTGTTATGCCATCATAAGCAGTATAGGTAGCATAATAAATTACTTCACCGTCATCCTCTGTGAATCTTACAAAACGTGCATCTTCAATACCATTTTTTTCAGTTTCGGAAGTAGGAAAAATAACTCTCTCGGAAATTGCCGAATCAAGCGAGAAGTCAAGTTCATAGTGAGATTTCGCCAGCCACATCATTTGATTAATGATCGATTCTTTATTTGGTGAAAGATCATGTGTTCTTCTGGTCTCTTCCACGGCTCTTTTCAATTCGCCATAGGTAAAACTGTTGCCCAGTCTTTCCAATACAAAAACCGGACTTATTTTATTGTCGAAATCCCGCATTTCATCCAGTCTCTTTATAAATGATTTTTTATTGTAAATATGCCTTTTTATGCGCTCTGCTTCTGCCAGCATTTTGCCGACAGGTTCGACAATCAGGTCATTGTCTTTATCGATAATACCTGAACGAAAAACAATGGATGAAATATGCCCTTCGCCGGTTGCCCTGAAACTAAAGATCACTCTTTTCTCATCCGGACCTAATTCCGATTGATCGGGATCTTCTACAACTGACGGGTTAAAAAAAGCTGCCGATTCAATGGAATATTCCATAGTGAAATATGAACCTATGAGGGCTTTCCGCGATTTATTATTATTATTATTGTTCTGCTTTATTTTCAGCTCTTTAAACAGATTATCCAGTTTATTATAATGTGTTTCAAATATTGATGAAATATTCCTGTGACGCCTGGCATAACCTCTCAGCACCTGACTTAATGCTATATTTACCTCATCATCAGACATAGCCATCACATGACGAATAATATCTTTACTTCTTTCATTGGTAGTATAAAGAAAACGGGCGATTACTCTGCTGGGATCAGGGAGAAACTTACTATCCTTTCTGGTTACGGTAACTTGCATATTCCAAAATTTATCATTAAGCTACAAATATAATTATATAGACCAAGAATAAATCAGAATATTTATACACTAAACGATTTTATTGCTAACCGAATAATCAATAAGTTGCATTTATGGCTTGAATTCATCATTTTATTTTTCACTATACTAATCAATAATCAATAAATATCCCGGAAGAGCTTCAGTTTTTTAGGTTTTTGGTCAGATTATTGTTTTGTTATACTCACAAAGAATTTATTCATAATTGCTTTGGCTGTTGAAGGTGCTAAACGAGTTTCAGCCATTTTGTAAGTCTTAATAATCTTCATTTTTTGAGTCCAGCCACAAACAGCTTCTTTCATAGTCAGTGGCCATAGATCATTGTCCTTATACGCAAGTAAAGTCTCTTTTTCATAATTATATGAGAATTCTTCAAGTTCTGCTATAACAAATTCAGATCCAACCTTGGCACCAGGTATTTCATAATGGCTTGAATATATGACATAGACTTTATTGTCCGGCATACCATAATAATAAGCAGGATTTGGCGTAGGAAAATAATGTTCATTGCCCTTGGCCTTGTAGATTAGTTTGGGCTCTCCTTTAGAGCGTTTCATGATAGTGAGTATTTATGTAATGCTCTGCAAGGTAATAAAAATCCGGCTCAGAAGGCCGGGGTTTTTGTTCCTGGTCTCCGAATTATATATTAATGGTCACACTCTTAAGAGAAACGATAGTTTAATATTTTATTCATACCTTTAGTGGGGGAGTTGTAATGAGACTGTGTACAAAACACTACTAATAGCCAGCAATTAAGAAATTTAATTTTGGATAGTAATATACTCTTAGAGTGAGGCTTTTTTCTTAAATTTGGGGAAAGAGTATTTAAATAGCAATTTAAAATGAATAGATTATTAACAATATTAGCAATAACAACAGGCTTAATTTCCTGTCAGCTGGGAGGGCGAATTTATGTAAAACACCAGGAATTATCTCCTCATCTGGAATGGTTAAAGAAAGATGCACGAGAATTTAAGGTGTCCATTAAAGACATTGATATTGCATACAATATGAGTCTGTCATTTCGATATGTCTATGGTTATGAATATCAATTTGCAAAAGTGAAAGTAACCGAAACCAGTCCGGGCGGTAAAAAAATTGTAAAAGAATATGATTTAAAGGTACGGGAAGACAACGGTGATTACATTGGAAAAGCAGGTTTAGACATTTGGGATAGTGATCATTTGGTAGAGCCTAACAAGAAATATGAGGAAACAGGAACTTACACTTATGTAATAGAGCACAATATGCCCACTGACCCATTAACTTATGCCATGGAAATAGGCCTAATATTAGATAAGGTAAAATAAATCTGTCCTCGAATTACCTGACATTTACACTAGAATTAGGTAGAACTGCTACATTTATCCGGACAGTAAGTTAAGCTAAAAAACTTAACTAAACAGATTTTACTGGTAATAATATATGTTTTGAAGGCAGGTTTAAAAGTTATGGAAAAGATTGAAGTACCTTATTATGGTAAAAGGGAAATAAGAAAGTATTTTTTCAAATTAAAATAATAATATTCGGGATCTGTATAATCTACTTAAAACTCAGTCAGTTAACCCAGGTAGGTCTTTAATACTCTACCTATCGCAGTATACTTTAATTTTATGATCGACTTGGCTTTGATTTGCCTGACCCTTTCTATTGTCAGATTAAATTCCTCACCAATTTCCGTTAGTGTGTGCGCGTGTTTGCCGTTTAATCCAAAATAAAATCTGATAATATCGGCTTCTCTTGGGGTCAATTTCTTAAGGGCCCTGTCAATTTCTTTCCTTAGTGAATCCGTTAACAATTCTTTATCAGGGCAGGAAGCATCTTCGTTTAATAAAACATCATACATGTTCTCTTCTTCACCTTGAACAAGCGGAGCATCCAATGAAATATAACGCCCGGCGTTTTTTATGGCTGATGTCACATCAGTAGGAGTTAGCTCTAAAGCCTGTGTAATCTCAATGATACTGGGTTCTCTTTCATACTTTTGTTCCAGTTCAGCAATGATCTTTTTTATTTTATTAATAATACTTATTCTGTTTAGAGGGAGCCGTACAATTCTGGACTGTTTAGCCAGTGCATAAATAATACCTTGTCTGATCCACCAAACAGCGTAGCATATAAACTTAAAGCCCCTCGTTTCGTCAAATCGTTGTGCTGCTTCGATCAAACCAAGATTTCCTTCATTGATCAAATCTGCAAGACTCAAGCCCAGGTTCTGATACTGCTTTGCAACAGATATAACAAATCTGAGATTTGCATTTATCAAACAATTCCTTGCATTCATGTCCCCCTTATGGATCCTTTTGGCTAGAGAAACTTCTTCTTCTGGATTAATCAGCTTAATCTTACCTATTTCATTCAGGTATTTATCCAGAAATGAATTATCCCTGTTGGTAATCTGCTTGCTGATTTTCAGTTGCCGCATTTAAATGAGGATTTAGGCTTGTGATATATATGTAAAAATACTTTTTAAAGGTACCATTTATTATGGGAGGAAATTCATTTCCCCTTAGATATATATTGATCCTACTTTTTAATGGAGTAATGATTGATTGAGAACGGTACAGGCTGCCTGTGAGAAAAGATCTGTCAGGTCAGCTATCAGGCTCTTTACTTTCTTTATACTCCTTTAGCAAAGATTGGAAGATTTCCTTTACTGATGATATTTTAGTCGCTCTGAAAGCATTGCTTCCGGCAAAAGCAAAGCCATTTTCAAAATTCCCCTTAAGTGCATTTATAAGTGCAATGATAATGCAATAAGGGCTTTTAGTAATGTCACAAGTCTTGATACATTTAAACGGACATTTTATCGGCTGTTTTTTACCAGCTTTCACCTTTGTAAGGAAATTGCTTAAAATAGCTCGCCCAGGCATACCAACAGGACTCTTTATTATTTCAATATCCTTTTCATCGGCATCAATGTATGCCTGTTTGAATGCAGGTGAAGCATCACATTCATCGGTGGTTACAAACCTGGTTCCCATTTGAACACCGGATGCTCCCAGCTTCATTATGTTATTAATATCCTCACCTGTATAGATCCCCCCTGCTGCAATAAGCGGTATAGATTGATTGTATTTTTCTTCAAAAGGTTTCAGCTCATTAACGATTTCCGGAACAAGCTTTTCAAGCGCATAATCCTTATCCTTGATTTGTCCCTCCTTAAAGCCCAGATGACCACCTGCCTTCGGTCCTTCAATAATAACAGCGTCGGGCAGATAATCGTAGTTTGCCTTCCACTTTTCACAGATTATCTTAGTCGCTCTGGCAGATGAGACAATAGGTACGAGTTTTGTAATACTATCTTTCTTTAAAAAAGATGGCAAATTAAGTGGAAGTCCTGCACCTGCTATAATGATATCTACCTTTTCGGAGATGGAAGTCTTTATCATATCCGCGAAATCTGTCATGGCAACCATAACGTTAACGCCAATGACACCGATCGTTTTCTCCCTTGCTTTGCGTATCTCCTCCTTAAGTCCGAGAATGCTGGCCTCAAAAAAATTTTCGGAAAAGTTCTTGTATAAAAGTCCGATCCCGGCACTTGAAATTACCCCTACCCCGCCTTCGTTAGCCACTGCCGCGGCAAGACCTGAAAGCGATACGCCAACACCCATTCCACCCTGAATGACTGGAACAGCAATTGAAAGATTCCCGATTTTTAATGCCTTCATTTATTCTTTTAAAATATTTTGCAAATTTAAGTCATTATACAGGCTGACAGCTTAAAAAGAGATAATTAATCACTGTTATCCGATTAATAATTTAGATTCGTAATTGACCTTCATAAGTATTTGATTATCAAGTATCATCTTTTTCGTCTAGAAATTGACCCCCTTCATA
>Ga0307419_10000568_pt1 | contig 18800 bp, 14 predicted proteins | sample SalMarWE160230MG_2_FD_202512 | JGI IMG/M metagenome (GOLD analysis project Ga0307419, IMG submission 202512) | Salt marsh sediment microbial communities from the Plum Island Ecosystem LTER, Massachusetts, United States - WE1602-30 | ecosystem: Environmental > Aquatic > Marine > Intertidal zone... | reverse complement strand
ATGACCAGTATAAAATTTGACCAGAAAATTCCGGAATATATTTTCACTAAAGCAGCACTAAAACAATAAGGTTTTATAAATAAACGGATTTTATAATAGTTTTTTGAATTAATAAACCAGGTTCCCGCTGACATAAGTTTGTTTGATAACCAACTCATTATCAATGATCTTAAACAGTATCAGGTCAGCACGCTTTCCGATTGCTATCTCTCCCCTGTCATTAAGTCCATACAGCCGGGCAGGATTTGTACCGGCCATTCGTATTGCTTCTTCCAGAGAACATCCTGTTACTTTCATGACATTTCCCACTCCTTTTTTAAGCGGTGATGCTGATCCGTACAGTACATTCTGAGCCGGATACCTGAGCATTCCCTCTCCGGTCATCTGCAAGCTGAGGCCACAAGGGATTCACATGACGATTTATCATATTGGCACACCCGTTACCAGTCCGGCTTCCTTACATACTTGAGGGGATGAGCTCCCCTGTAACCATCCAAGGGCGAGATGTATGGGCCTTCGAGATGAAATCCTGCTATTGAACCAAGCAGGGCCGGATCATCTTTTATCTTCCCGAGAATTGTGAAATTCTTTTTAAGGACCTCATAGCTGTTGGTGGTAAGTGTTGGAAGATATGTGGTAACTCCCGATTTCCATAATTCAATGGTTGCCTTCTTAACGCCTTCAGCAGTAAGCTCACCTCCTCCGAATGTGAATGAGACACCTGCGAATCCGTTCACCTGGTTATCGATCAGGCCAGGAGCGATATACAGATCCTGGCTTCCTTCAGGAAGTTTTTTTATTCTTTTAATGCCGGTTATCCGGCCTTCGCTGATTGTAATTGAAACAGGTTTATTGTCAGAATATAATATTCCAGTTATTGTTTCCTGGCAAAAAGAGACTGTCGAAAAGAAAAAAAATAAAACTACTTGCAATGTGATAATAAATGCTCACATCTGGGTATATTTAACATAATAAAAAGAGACTATTATGGATCGCAGGAATTTTTCACGAAAAATGCTGATGGCAGGACTTGTCATGCCCGCAGTGAATATGAATCCGGCTTTAATCCCCGGAAATGCAGAATATTTTGAAGAAGATGTTAAAAAATTTCCTTCCAGAGAATTTGATGTCGTTGTTGCCGGTGGGGGGACTGCCGGTGTGGTTGCTGCCACAGCAGCTGCGAGGAACGGGGCAAAAACTGCTTTAATTGAAGGAAAGGGATATGTAGGCGGTACCGTAGTTGAGGGTGGTACTGCCCTTCACAGTTACTTCAATCTCTGGACGGCATTCCCGGGTGTTGAAAAACGCCAGGTTGTTAAAGGAATAGCTCAGGAGATAATTGATCGCCTGCTTAAAACAGGAGGAACAACCGGCCATGGAATCGTTACCGGCAAAATAGACTACGACAGCGTCTGTACAGCTATTGATACAGAGCTTTATAAGCTTGCTGCCCTTGAGATGCTTGCCGAGGCTGGTGTTAATGTTTTCACAAATACCCTCGTGGCTGGCGCTGAAAGAAAAGGAACCTCGATAACTGGAGTGATAACACAGAGCCGTATGGGGAGAGAATTATTTAAGGCAAAATGTTTTGTTGACAGTACCGCTTATGGTGATCTCTCCGCGTATGCCGGCGCTGAATTCAAAGAGCTGAATGATCATCCTGTCTGCAACAGTATGGGACTTGGAAATGTAAACATAGAAAAGCTTTACACCTATCTTGTCAAAAACAATGCTCTGGGTGATCTGGCTTACGGCCTCCGCGACGGCAAAGAGGGGCAGATCATAAGAATGGGTAGCGAAAGCGGTTATACCATCAGGGGCAAGCTTCCTGATGAATTTGTTGATGGTGTTGTAAAGCTTGGATCGGGACTGATAACAACGACTGTGCATGATAATTACCTCATGTTTATTAAAGTGAATTACAAAATGCCTGTAAGCCCGACAAACAGGGATGAGGTTGCAAAAGCTGAATTAATTATCAGGCAGAATCAATATAAAACACTGGAATTATTCAGAAAATATTTACCGGGTTGTGAAAATGCATTTATTGCCCGCACCAGTCCTTCCTTAAATATCCGCCGCGGAAGGACCATAACATGTGATTACGATATTTCCCTTGCTGATGTCATTGAGGCCAGGCATTTTGATGATGATATAATGGTTTATGGATTCCATGATTCTGCTCCAAGGTACCAGATTAAGAACGGAGGCACCTACGGTTTGCCTTATAAAGCCTTGCGGGTCAAAGGGATTGACAATCTGTTGGCAGCAGGCATGTTGATAACTACTGATTTCCAGGCACATATGTCTACACGTAATACTGTCTGCTGCATGGGGCAGGGACAGGCTGCGGGAACTGCCGCAGCGCTCTGTTCTGCAAAAAGAATTGGCACACGGGAACTTAAATATGCCGATCTCAGAAGTGCCCTTGAAGAAGGAAATGTATACTTTGAAAACTGACCCCCGTGCCGCGAAGCGGCGGGGGTCAATGCCTTCAGGGGGGCAGGGAGTCATTTAACGATATTCACCCAAGCTTCAGCCATTAGCTGGGCACCGGCGAGTGTCGGATGAACCCCGTCAAATGTCCAGTAGGCACCGGGTGCCTGCTTTTGTGCCTCATCATAAATACTCTGATAAGGGATAAATGTAGCGTCGAACTGAGCTGCAATATCAAAGGCTGCCTTCTGGTAATCAAAGAATTCCGGGTACCATTTATCATCCACAGCCCTTACTCCCTTAACGGCAAACGGTTCACAGATTATCAGTTTCACATTGGGCAGGGCTTTCTTTGTCCTTTCAAGAAGTGAGATATAATCCCTCCTGTAAACCTCAACCGTGCCGTCATAATGCCCGTCAAGCTTATGCCAGATATCATTAACCCCGATAAGTATGCTCAGGATATCCGGCTTTATTTCAAGGCAATCCTTATCCCATCGCTCGGCAAGCTGGAACACTTTGTTCCCTGATATACCTTTATTATAAATACTCAGATTCAGAGCGGGAAATTCATTGAGAAGCCGGGCTGCAGTAAGATAGGGATACCCGTTTCCCAGTACCCACGCGTTATTGAATCCGTCGATTTCCTTATTTCTGCCTGAATCTGTTATCGAATCACCCTGAAAGAGAATCTTGTGATCCTTAAGAAGCTCTATTTTAGTTCCGCTATTCTCAGATCCGCACGATGATAATATCGAGGGGATACTGATTGCTGCCAGGCTCCCGCAGGCCGCCTTCCTGATAAAGCTGCGGCGTGAATTATTCAAGTTTCCCATTTGAAATTATTTTAAATGATTATTACTTCTTAAACTCTATCTTAAATCCCGGTACCTGCCAGTCCGGAAGTTTTGCAGGTTTACTTATAACCAGGGCATCTTCTTCCTGTTTCCAATTAAGTTTCTCATCGATCCCTAACATTGAAACTGATTTCACTTTATTGTCAGCCAATTCTGAGTTTTTTCCGAGTGAATATATTTTAATATCCTCGGCCGGATATACCATGCAGAATGCATAGAGCGTTTCTCCTTTTGAGGTGAAACGAATGTCTGCAGGCTCGTATGGCCTGATATCTCTGACACCCCCGAATGTTCCCTTTTCCTGCTTTTTCATTGAGGGCCCTTCGCCATATACTTTCCAGGGACGGGTACCATAAATGCCTTCTCCGTTTACCGGCGTCCACGCAGCAATCTCTTCCAGGATTGCCAGGACATCAGGTTCAAGATCACCCTCAGGTGTTTGTACAACATTTAGCAGAAGATTGCCATTTTTACTTACAATATCCACAAGCATCCGGATGACTTCGGTTCCGGTCATATATTTCTGTCCGGTACGGTAATACCAGTCGCCAATCGAGGTATCCGTCTGCCAGGGATCAACGCTGATCGAATCCATAGCGCCCCGTTCAATATCCATGACCCATCTTCCCTCTGAGTTGAGGTGCTTGCAGGTGTAGACAGCTTCAAGCCTGCCCCCGTTCTTCATGATATCCTGGTTATAATAATGAGCAAGCATAGTTCTTCCTGCTTCTCCGAAAGGCAGTTCGCCGTCGGAATAAAGAAGATCGGGATGATACATATCAATGAGTTCGGTAATGCATGCCAGCCAGTTTTGCTGGTTTGCAGAGTCTTTTGTCAGCCACTGATAATCGTCCGGTGCCGTTTTCGGATGATAAAGGTCCTGATACTCAGGATTGGCTCCGTCGTAAGGTATTCCCTTCATAGGTCCTCTCTTATCAGCGCCATGGCTTGGCTGAAACCAGGTGTAACTCGCACCAAGGTGTTCAGATACACCAAAACGGAGACCCTCCTTTATTGCTGCCTGCTGCCAGAGTCCCACAACATCTTTCATCGGACCCATTTTTACAGAATTCCATCTATGTATCTTCGAGTCCCAAAGGAAGAAATTGTCATGATGTGTTGCCATGCTGACAAAGTACTTTGCTCCCACTCTTTTGTAAAGCGCCATTAGCTGTTCAGCATCCCATTTTTCAGCTTTCCAGAGCGGAATTATATCCTTATAACCGAATTGTGAAGGATGGCCATAGTGCTCCAGGTGGTAGAGGTATTCCCTGCCTGGCTTTCCTGTTGGTTCATTGGTTCGCCTGTCAACAATGTCAGATTCGTACATCTTCCTGGCGTACCAGTCGCCCTGGCGTGGTACTGCCTGTGGTCCCCAGTGCGCCCAGATGCCGAATTTAGCATCACGGAACCAATCCGGATAACTGTATTCTTTAAAGGAGTCAAGCTCCGGTTTAAATGAAGGAGTAAACAGGATTTGTTCCTGTTTTGCCTGTTTGTTTTTACAGGACACAACAAATGCTGACAGAATCATTGCTGCTAAAAGTAAAATAGCTAATCTGTTGTTTTTCATTGACTTGGTTATTTATCTTATCTTGGTTATTTATCTTATCTTGGTTACTTATCTTATTAAGTGCCAAGAGTCGATTTTTTAACTTTAAGTATTCCAAATTTTAGTCACTTCAAACTTCTCAGTACCTGACTTTAATCCGTATCGCACCCTCAATTTCCTTTTCCGAGGCTACCATCAGATATCCTCCGCCGCTTCCTGATGTAATTGCACCGGGATAATCGGGAAAATATTTTGTTTCAAGCTCATTCATAACCCAGTCCGGCACTGTAAGCGGAAGGATCTTTTTCCATGATAATAAAGTATCAGTCATGGATCTTCCAAGTCCTTTAATATCCTTTTTCAAAATAGATTTCCAGCATCTGTCTCCCGCGTCCCCAAGCTCCTTTACCAGGGATTTTTCCAGGTTCATGATCTTCAGGGGATCATATCCATGGGGTCGTGGCTCAAGCGGGACAAAATGAATAACATCCGACAGCCATTCACAAGTCTCCCTGTCCGTAGCTGATTCGATCTTTTCCGGCCAGTATCCGCCTCTGTAATACAGCCTGTTAATTCCGGGATATAGTAAACCGATCTGATCCTGTGAACCTGAGATATAGGGTTTCCCGGGCGGATTCTCTGCTCCGAAAAGCAGCCTGGCATTTTCCTTATGGTCTCCGGCAGGGTAATTGTCGCCCCACAACTTTATTCCGATTTTCCTTGAGCTTGTTGCCAGCCCTGACCGGTCGTTGAAATCCATTGTAGGCCATATCTGAGCTACCACCACGGAACCGGGATTGATCTTTGACACCCAGGGCTGATCTATCCAACCGCCGGCCAGACATAATCTGTAAGGGAACCTCATTTCCCTTTTTGTTTCTGAACTCGACCTTTCCGGTAATCCCGGCTCCGGAATACGTTCAAGAACAAGATATTGTATACCAAGTTCTTTACAAAGGATCTTTTTATCCGGAGTATGGCCGTCCTGGTTAACAATAAAAATATCGGGTTTTAACCTCTTCATGTCCGGTTCAAAGTCGAGCATGCCTATTCCCGAAGCAAGGAAAGCATCATGAACATATTTTATTGATCTTACAATGTATAGCCGCTCCTTTTCAGAGAAGAAGGGCTTCTTGTCTTTCAAGGAAAAAAGGTTCTCATCTCTGCCGATACTGACATATAATTCGCCATAAGATGCTGCTGTTTTTAAAAAAGCTATATGCCCGCCATGAAGGAGGTCATAACATCCGCTGACAAGAACTTTTTTAACCTTCATATAACGAAGAGGTTATTTGTTGAATCTGTCTTTTTTCTTATTATCCTGCTCGTTAACAATCTGTTCCCTGATCCAGTCGTATGTCTTCTTCATGCCATTCATGAGAGAGAAGGAAGGCTCCCATCCGAGATATTGCCTTATAAGAGAATTATCGCTGTTTCGTCCCCTGACTCCTTTGGGAGCATTCAGGTCATATTTTCTTTCAAGCGTATAACCTGCAATATCTTCAACAATGCTTACAAGTTCATTAATTGAAACCATTTCGCTGCTTCCCAGATTGATCGGTTCGTTAATATTACTGTACATAATATCCTGAATGCCTTTTATGCAATCGTCAATATACATAAAACTCCTTGTCTGATGTCCGTCTCCCCAGATCACAATCTCATTTTTACCTGAAATGCCTGCCTGAATTACCTTTCGGCATATCGCTGCCGGAGCTTTTTCCCTGCCACCATCGTACGTGCCGAAAGGTCCATAGACATTATGAAATCTCGCTACTCTCGTCGTCAGACCAAAATCCTCGCTGAAGTGCATGCACATACGCTCACTGAAAAGTTTTTCCCATCCGTAACCATTCTCTGCAAGTGCAGGGTAGGCATCAGATTCCTTCAAACCAGGATTGTCAGGATCGGTCTGTTTATCACCATTGTAAACACATGCCGATGACGAATAAAAGAACCTTTCTATTCCGCATTCAGATGATGCAATAAGGAGATGTGTATTGATCAGGACGCTTATCATACAGGCAGCCTTATTATTCTCAATAAAACCCATCCCCCCCATGTCGGCAGCCAGGTTGAATACCTCATCATAGTCCTTCACTGCCTTAAAGCAGTTTTCCCTCAGCCGCAGATCAAGAACCAGGTTTTCTGCTTCATCTGCGAGCTGGTACCATTCATCCAATTGTTTGATGTCGACTGCTCTTACACTGTGGCCTTTTCTGATAAGCTCTTTAACAAGATGCCCTCCTATGAAACCTCCAGCACCTGTTACAACTATCTTTTTCATATTATGTATTACAAAAGTTTGTTCTTAATGAATATAATCAATGAATTCTATAAAGTCCTGCACCGTGGCTGTTTACAAACCGGCTGAAAACATCAGTGAATTTCCCGATTTTCTTTCCTGTCCACAGATCCGTAACTATATGAGATCCCGTCAATCCAAGCTGTTCAAATTTTACTGATATCTCAGCTTCAGGAAGATCAGAAGCATTAAAAAGAGCAATATATCTGTCGCCTGTCTGAGGATCATCAGCGGTCCATGCAATAAGGTCATCTTCTCTGAAAAGCTGCCTGTTGTTAATACTATACTGATTTACTTTAAGAACATTTTTATTGGTTATCAGGGAGACTGTAAACTCATCATTGTCGGGAAGATTGCCGCCGAACATCAGTGGCGATCGGAAAATGGCAAAGAGAGTCATTAAAGTATACTGTTCATCTTTTGTGAATCTGCTCATCCTTGGCTGGCCTCTTTCAGCCCGTATTCCTATTCTCCCGAGAGCGAGCATGTCGGCATCAGGGTAATAGCCGGGTCCTCCGTAAGAAGTCCATCTGTTACATACTTCAAATTCCTGTTTAAGGTCCGTCCACCTGTCCCAGAAATCGTCGGTAGTACGCCACATATTTGCGTTATTCTTAAGAAATTCAGCATCTTCGACATTGTTCCCGCTGGGTGATATGCTTAAAACAATAGGCCTCCCACAATTATCAATAGCTTGCCTTATCAGTGCAATTTCTTCAAGCCGGCCGGAAAGATCATCAACTTTTATAAAGTCAATTCCCCATGAAGTGTAAAGCTGAAAAATGGAATTATAGTATTCCTGTGCACCCTCTTTCCCTGAAACAATGGTGTACATATCCTTCAGCCAAATGCACTGATTTTCAATAGTGTGAATATCCTGGGCTTTTGCACTGCTTCCTAAAATGGCTGTGTTTTTCTGAACGGCGATTACCGGAATCCCGCGCATAATATGTATTCCGAATTTCAACCCTTTGCTATGGACATAGTCGGCAAGCGGTTTAAATCCTTTTCCGCTGGCTGCAGAAGGAAAACGATTAACAGCTGGCTGGAAACGTCCATATTCATCCATTACATATCTTGGATCCGTCTGATTATAACCTCCGGCTTTATCGTTTTCGACATACCACCTTATATCCACCACCACATATTCCCATCCAAATTTCTTCAAATGCTTTGACATGTAATCGGCATTAGCTTTTACTTCATCTTCGACGACAGTAGGGCCAAAACAATCCCAGCTGTTCCAGCCCATAGGCGGGGTGGGTGCCAACTTATGAAATGCAAGCTCTTTGTTTACCAGCAGTTGATACCATTTTATTGCATTTTCTCTGTATATTTTATCTACAACCTCTCTGGGCAGTTTCAATCCTGTGAATTTTCCTTTAAATAAATCGGAAGTCATCTCATTATCAGTTGCAAAATATTGCCAGTCATCAATCCATGTTTCATGGATATATCTCCTGCTTGCTTCAGGATCCCTGCTGCCTGAATATCCCAGATCTGTTCCGTACAGGAGCCTGTCCTGGTATTTAATGCAAAAATCACGTACTCTTACCCTGTTCTCTGATGACTGGTATTGCAGGTGGCAGATCCTTGCCGACATATCAACTGCCATATTGGGGTATTTGTCAAGTCTGAGGGCCAGCGAGTCAACGTTCCATTCAAGGCTTCCAAGATGACAACCTATAAAGGTCAGGTCGGGGTTTGCTTCCAACATGTTATCACGTGCCCGTATCTGTTCCTCATATGAGGGATATTCCGGGTGAAGGAACATATGATACTGCGGATGTTCCGTAAAATAACCGCTGTCACTGCTTACAGTCATTTCATCAAGTGGCAGCCAGCAGTTTTTTGGTTCTCCGAGGTGCCCTGTCAGGCGAAGCCCTTTGCCTGCGATAAAGTCAATTACCGGTTTAAGCCCGGGGTCATCAACCATGATAAAATTACCTTCTCTGTCCCGGAGGGTCATGCCGATGTTCTTCCATATCTTCACCGTAATTACACCGGGGGCTGATATATCTTCATCCAGCTGAGATATTACCTTTTTACTCCATTCATCTGTTTTCCAGCCTGTTGTGTCAAACAGGAATGTGGGGCCAAAAAAGACTCTCCCGGGGTATTTCTCCGCTGAAAGTGTAGCAAAATTATACTGCTTCCGAATATTTGCAGAATCACCATGGTCCACATTCAGGGTTATCAGCAGGAAGTTATCGGCAGCAGCCTGCTCTTCAAACTGGCCGTCATCAGTTCCGATATGCACATGTGAATCGATTTTCAGAACCGATTGAAAATCTTCAACTGAATAGTAATTATGACTACAGCTGATCAGAAACAAAGTAAAGAGATACAGCAGCAAGTAATTTGTCTTCATGAATAGTATATCCTAAGTTATAAAAGAATTCAGGGAGTACCATCAAAATACTATATTTACAATCCTCCCTGAACCAGTATCAGTTTCCATTTAAATAGTGGAGCAAATTACTCCGGCATCACTACAAAATCGGCTTCGTTCAGGTAATCATAACTCATCTTGCAGCTTGTAAACTCGTCGTAGTTGTATTCTTCAACCTCCACAACTCCATACTTCATTCCCGATATTTCATCTGCAGCCCAGATCTCCTCGAAATTTATCATACCGCTGGCACCAACCTCTTCCTTGTCCATTATGTGCCACGATTCGAATCTCCCGGGATAAGCATTGAAATAATCAACGGGATTTCCACCACCTACCACGCACCAGTACATGTCGAGCTGGAACATCACCTTTGCAGGATCAGTGTTTTTGAGCATAAAGTCATACATTATCTGTCCGTCGAGTTCTGTTGAGAATTCCTTGTCATGGTTATGATACCCGAAACGTATCCCTTTTGCGTTGCATTTTTCTCCTACAGTATTGAAATAATCACAATACTGCTTCAAAACATCAAGACTCTGGTATGCATTGTCGAACATAAATGGCTGAACGATATATTTCACGCCTGCGGCAGAATGGGCATCAATACATGCATCCCACCATTCCATTGTTTTATCCCAGTTGGCTGAATCGGGAAGCGGCATTCCTGTATGTGAACTCAGGAATCCAAGTCCGTTTCCCTCACAAAGTGCATTAAAATCTGCAGGTTCCATATTATAGAATTTGCCGTTGTTGTATCCGGCAGCTTCAACAAAAGTGTAACCCATCTTGCCTACTTTTTCTATTGCACCAGGTACATCCTTGGATATGGAATCACGGATAGAATATAGCTGTAATCCAATATTCTTATTGGTTTTGCACGAATTCAGCGAGGTCATTAACAGGCCTGCAAAAGCTATCAAAATAACAGAAGTAAAAAGGGTTCCTTTTTTCATAGTTGATCAGGATTTAATTTTATCGAAAGATACAAATTATATTAAAAAGTTGAAAGGCTGAAGGGTCGAAAGGCTGAATAGATCATTGTGAAATAAATTTCAGTAACGGAATAAGTATTGGCTTTCCTTTTTCTGCTCTGTAGATGACTCCTGAAGCATCTTTTTCCTGGTGAACATATGGATTCATCTTACTTACAAAGGTCAGGGCCCTCTCCCTGGCTTCATTACTGTAGTTTGCAAATACAGGATAAACTGCTGAAATCAGATCAGGAAGTTCATCTTTGTCATTAACTATGGTCCCTTCCGGCCATTTTGTATCACCATCCTCCTGAGAAATTACCACAATCCCTCCTGATGGGATCCAGTTCATCCAGTTCATCTCGTCACCGGCGTTCTTTTCGTTTCCATGCTTTATGATAGCTTCCGAATAGTATCTCTTCAATCCATCTTTAAAAAGAGGCGGCAGCCTGGTTGCATCAATATAACCCGATATAAGACGGCAATTATTATAATGGGCAACGCTGAAATTAAAGTCTTCTGATACAATACGTCCGTTGTTGTTTACCAGATATGCAGCAAATAGTTCAACCAGTGATCTGAATTCCACAGTGGTTGTATCTGCTGAAGAATTGTTCCTGCTGATAAATTCACTTACAGCCTTTTTATATCCGGTTTTATCTGAAGAGCCCGGATTGAAATCAGTGGAAATTGATTTTATCTCCTTCGGTATCTCCTCGAGTCTCTCAATAACAAGTACCGCTTTGGGTAACGGCCTGCGTCCTTCATCCCTTAGCGCCGGTTCTGTTATTGCTGTATCGTCCCTCTTTATTTCTTCCGCATCAATTTCGAATGAACCTGACGCCAGACCGCTTGCTGAAACTGTTATCCGTATCTTTCCGGGTTTTCCACTTGCTCTGATAACATTGAATACCGGCATTTCGGTGTACTTTGCACCCTGGTCAGAAACATACCTGCCTTTCTCCGATTCAAACAACGGAGGTCCTGCCAGAATTGCCGGCCCTGTTACCGACCATTTTATTGTATTTGTGGCCCCAACAACATGATTACCCTGTGAATCAACAATATCTGATGTTATTATAGCTATTGAACCGCGATCTGCCCCGATCTTCATGTGTGATCCTTTAACTAAAATCCTTGCCGGTTCACCCGACCCTGTTTTCTGCTCTGTGTTTTTCCCTTCCGATGCCGGATACTGTTCAAGTTCCTTAAGCACAAGGTTATCATATCTTTGTCTGGCAGCTGAACCAGCAGAGCCGCCGGTGATCCGGTATGCAGTCACGATCCGGGTTGTATCTTCTGCACTGGCATACTTTGAACCCGCAGCATTATCCGTCATGCTGCCCATGCTCCAGAATATTATGGAGGGGTGATTCCTGTCGCGGCGGATCATCTCCTTCACCTGCTGCTCCTGTACTGTTCCGGAGAAAGGCTGATTCCCTGTATTGGGTGATTCCTCGATAACTACAAAGCCATGATTATCAGCAAGATCATATATCTGTTTGTTCCCCGGGTGGCCGTAAGTAAGCAGAAGGTTGCACTCTTTGTTATCCGCAAAATTCTTGAAATCAGTTGCAGTAATCCAGGCGGGTATAGCTCCCCCCAGCCAGGGATATTCCTGTCTGTATTTTCCGCCTTGTATAATTAGTCCCATGCCATTTAGATACAGAGCATCCTCATTATAATCCCATCGGAACCATCTGAAACCCAGGGGACTTGTATAGCTGTCAGTTACACGGGCTCCATCGGTCACTTCAGAATAGACCCTGTACATGTAAGGATTATCCGGAGACCAAAGGTGTGGTTTCTTTACTTTTTTTGAGATCTGGTCGAACATGTATAACTGTCCGGGATAAATTGTGTTTCTCGATCTTATTGTCTGTATTATCTTTCCTGAACCATCTATTATATAAGTATTCAGCATGCAATTCTTTGGCTGGTCATAATCATTTTTCACCCAGGTCTGAATCCGAACAACCGCTTTTTTGGCTGATACCATTGGTGTGGTAATAAATGTCCCTCCTTCATGTGATGCCGATCCCTGCATAGGTATATAAAGCCTGTCTTTTATTGCAATTGTAACATCCCGGTTCACACCACCATAAACATAAAAGCTGTCAGGGTTCATCGGTGGTATATTATATTCGTCATTCTTCCTGTTATTTACAGCAATCGCCAGAACATTATCCTTTCCCGGGACTATAAGACCGGTCAGGTCAAAATCAAATGAGCCGTATCCGCCCTTGTGATCACCCAGATACTTTCCATTCAGCCAAACCTTGCAGTATTTTTGAATCCCTTCAAATTCTACAAATATCTTTTGCTCTGCAAAACTCTCATTAACAATGAAATGCTTTCGATACCAGCCCCATCCTCTCCACCAGTAGGGATCATCATACTCCGATGTGTCTTTTATAAAAGGGTGGATATCACCTGTGGTTTCATAGGTTGACCATGTATGGGGAATGCTGATTGTCGGCCAGTTCAGATCATTATAACCTGCAGCTTCATATCCATCTCCGGCATTCTCATTCGGATAATAATTGAAGGTCCAGTCGGAGTTGATTATCTTTTCGATCCTGGGACTTACAACTAAATCTGTCGATTTCTTCTGTGCAGTAACTGAATAAAAAGAGAATACTATCAGGAAAAAAGTAAGGATTTTCTTCATAACAGCAATATTTCGGATAATAAAATTACTATAAATCTCCTGGAAAAACATATATGTTAATTTATTTAATTTTTTTATGCCATTTTCTTTGATTTATTAAAAATAAATCTACCTTTGTCCGTCTATTTGTAAAAAACAATGACGAAAACTTTAATACATATTATTACCCTCATCCTTATAATTGTGCCCAGCACATGATCCGGAAATAATATGTATTACTATAACTGTACAAAAGCTTTCCGGATGACCGGGAAGCTTTTTTTATAAAAAGATTTCTAAGAGATGAAGAACAGGTTAAGAAGCTCAAAAACCACAACAGGCAGGAACATGGCGGGAGCCAGGAGCCTCTGGCGCGCCAATGGAATGAAGGAGGAGCATTTCGGCAAACCTGTTATAGCCATTGTAAATTCGTTTTCCCAGTTTGTTCCCGGACATGTTCATCTTCATGAAACCGGCCAGATGGTGAAAAGAGTGATTGAAGATCGGGGATATTTTGCCGCCGAGTTCAATACTATAGCAATTGATGACGGCATAGCTATGGGACACCAGGGAATGCTATACTCCCTGCCCTCACGTGAGCTTATTGCCGATAGTGTAGAATATGTCTGTAATGCACATTGTGCCGATGCGATGATTTGTATCAGCAACTGCGATAAAATCACTCCGGGAATGCTCATGGCAGCGCTTAGACTCAATATACCTGCAGTTTTTGTATCGGGTGGACCAATGGAGGCCGGCGTTCTGGGAAACAGACACCTCGACCTTGTTGATGTCATGGTAGAAGCTGCCGACAACAGCATCAGCGATAAAGAACTGGAAGAGATTGAGAGATCTGCCTGTCCTACCTGCGGCTCCTGCTCGGGAATGTTCACCGCTAACTCGATGAACTGTCTAAATGAAGCCATGGGCATGGCACTTCCCGGAAACGGAACGGTAGTTGCAACCCATGTCAACAGGATTCACCTGATCAAAAAGGCTGCAGAACTTATCGTTGATCTTACAAACAGGTACTATTATGATGGTGATGACAGTATCCTTCCAGGGTCCATAGCCACCAGAGCAGCCTTTCTGAATTCCATGGCACTCGATATTGCCATGGGAGGTTCAACAAATACGGTCCTCCATCTCCTGGCCCTTGCCAGTGAGGCAAAAGTTAAGTTCACAATTAAGGATGTTGATGAACTTTCCCGAAGGATCCCGAATTTATGCAAGGTGGCACCAAGCTCTCATTATCATGTACAGGATGTTAACCGTGCCGGAGGCATAATGGCAATAATGGGAGAGCTTGAACGAGGCAAACTTATTGATACTTCTGTAAAACGCATTGATTATCAATCACTTCAGGAGGCGATCAGCAACTGGGATATTATGGGAAAAAGTGCAACGTCTGAAGCTCATTCTCTTTTCAGGAGTGCACCCGCGATGAAACATAGTCTTGTTATGGGATCGCATGATGCTATGTATGATGAACCCGATACTGACAGAAAAAACGGATGCATAAGAAGCATTGAATATCCATACAGCCATGATGGAGGCCTGGCGGTTCTCTTTGGAAATATTGCCGAAAATGGATCTATTGTAAAAACTGCAGGTGTTGATCAGGAGTTACTCGGTTTCTCCGGTACTGCCGTTGTATTTGAATCCCAGGAAGAGGCCTCTGAAGGGATACTGAACGGAAAAGTGAAGGCAGGAGATGTGGTTGTCATAAGATACGAAGGCCCCAAAGGAGGCCCTGGGATGCAGGAGATGCTGTATCCTACCTCCTATCTTAAATCAATAGGGCTTGGTAAAGAATGTGCACTTATAACCGATGGAAGGTTTTCAGGTGGTACATCGGGATTATCAGTCGGACACATCTCACCTGAAGCAGCCGCCGGAGGTACGCTGGCACTTATTCGCGACGGTGATATTATAGAGATTAATATTCCCGATCGCAGTATTAATATTAAAATAACTGATAGTGAGTTAAATAGCCGCCAGAAGAAAGAAGAAGCAAAAGGCAGTAACGCCTTCAAACCTGAAACCAGAAAACGGGAAATACCTGCCTCTTTACGAGCCTATGCAGCATTTGTGAGTTCTGCAGATAAAGGAGCGGTGAGAATGGTTGAGGAGGGTTGAAACCAAGAGGATCCCCTCCTGGGAGGGGAAGGGGTGGGTTTCTTAAAAGTTGAAGAAGGAATAAGATAATCAGATTGCATGATAGCATGATAAAAAATGAAATATGAAATCTCAGAAAGAAACAAAACAAGAGACTGTAAAAGTTAACGGGAAGGAAGAGATGACAGGTGCGGAGGCATTGCTCAGATGCCTGATAGAAGAGGGTGTGGATACCATCTTCGGGTACCCCGGGGGAGCCATAATGCCTGTATACGATAAACTGCTGGATTATAAAAGCAAACTGAGGCATATACTTACCCGTCACGAACAGGGCGCGGCACACGCAGCGCAGGCTTACTCTATGGTAACAGGCAAGCCGGGGATCTGCTTTGCAACATCAGGTCCGGGTGCAACAAACCTGGTAACCGGTATTGCTAATGCTTATCTCGACTCTGTTCCGGTGGTATTCATAACTGCCCAGGTAGTATCATCACTCATCGGAACCGATGCCTTCCAGGAGACAGATATTCTGGGCGTATCTATGCCCGTAACAAAATGGAACTGCCAGGTCAAGAAAGCAGAGGATATCCCCTCAATGATAGCCAAAGCTTTTTACCTGGCAACAACCGGCAGACCAGGACCTGTGCTGATCGATATCACAAAGGATGCTCAGCAGCAAAAACTTTCATTCAAATATGAAAGATGTAATTACCTGAGAAGCTACAACCCGCATATTCCATTGAATACCAGAGCAATAGAATCAGCTGCAATAATGATAAACCATGCCGAGAAACCACTTATACTTGCCGGGCATGGTGTCCTTATTTCAGGAGCAGTGAATGAGCTCAGGGAATTTGCCGAGAAAACGGGGATCCCCGTTGCAGTAACACTTCTGGGCCTCTCATCATTTCCATCGGGACACAGATTATATGCAGGATTCCTTGGAATGCATGGCAATTACGCTCCTAATCTCCTAACCAATGAAGCTGACCTAATAATTGCCATTGGTATGCGTTTCGATGACCGGGTTACAGGCAATCTTAAAAAATATGCAAAAAATGCAAGAATAATACATATTGAGATCGACGAGGCTGAGATCAATAAGAATGTACAGGTAGATCTTGAAATTCATAATGATGTAAAAGAGGTTCTTCAGCATCTTATCCCGTTGGTGGAACAAAAATCTTATGAATTATGGATCCGTGAATTCAGAATCTGTGATAAGATAGAGTATGACAAGGTCATTAAACCGGAAACAGATCCCGAATCAGGTGATATAAGAATGGGTGAGGTTGTAAGGAACGTGTCGGAACTAACAAATGGGAAATCGATAATTGTAACCGATGTGGGACAGCACCAGATGTCAGCCGCGCGTTATTATAAATTCATGGAACCTGACAGTCTTGTTACCTCAGGAGGCATGGGCACCATGGGGTTCGGGCTTCCGGCAGCTGTAGGAGCAAAAACAGGAAACCCCGGCAGGGAGGTGATTGCATTTATCGGTGATGGAGGATTTCAGATGACCATCCAGGAGATGGGTACGATAATGCAATATAATATACCTGTTAAAATAATAATCCTGAACAACGGATTCCTCGGAATGGTAAGGCAATGGCAGGATATGTTCTTTAAGAAAAGGTATGCATCAACAGAACTGGTCAATCCCGATTTTATCAGGATAGCAGAAGGTTTTGGCATCCCGGGGAAAAGAGTCGCGGAGAGAGAGGAGCTCAGGAGTTCTCTCGAGGAAATGCTGGCTGCAAAAGGGCCATATATCCTTGATATTCATATCGAAAAGGAAGGAAATGTGCTTCCTATGGTAGAACCGGGAGCATCAGTATCAGAGATAACATTAAACTACAAATCATAAAATGGAAAACCAGGAATTTACAATCACATTATTCAGCGAGGATCATATAGGTATCCTTAACCAGATCACTATAATCCTTACCCGGCGTCAGATAAACATTGAGAGCATAACAGCTTCTGAATCGGTAGTGAAGGGGGTACAGCTTCTTACACTTGTTGTAAAAACAACACCCGACATGGTAAGAAAAGTGGCAAAGCAGATGGAAAAACTGGTGGACGTCCTGAAGGTTTTCGTCCATACATCCGATCAGATAATCTACCAGGAGATAGCATTATTCAAGGTTACAACCAAAGAACTCATGTCAGGAAATGTAATTGATTCCATAGTCAGGACATACCATGCCAGGATACTGGAGGTGAAGCCTGAATATATTGTACTAGAGAAAACAGGACATAAGGATGAAATTGCTGAATTGCTTAGCTATCTTGAACCATTTGGCTTACTTCAGTTTGTACGATCAGGCAGGGTAGCGATAACAAAACAGGTCAGGGAGCTTAACTCATATCTCAAAGAGATGGATGAGGCCCACAGGTTTAAACCGGAAGAAGTGGAAACTTACAATAAAAACTAATTAAACTTAATATTATGGCAAAAATCGATTTTGGCGGAGTAGTTGAAAATGTTGTTACCAGAGATGAATTTCCGCTTTCTAAAGCTCGTGAAGTCCTTAAAAATGAAATTGTTGCAGTTATAGGCTATGGTGTCCAGGGACCGGCTCAGGCTCTGAATATGAAGGATAATGGCATAAATGTCATCGTGGGTCAGAGTCCTGAATTCAAAGCCGACTGGGATAAGGCAGTTAAGGATGGTTTTATACCAGGTAAAACTCTCTTCCCTGTCGAAGAGGCTGCATCAAAAGGGACAATAATCCAGTATCTTGTTTCCGATGCTGCACAGCGTATATTATGGTCCCGGATTAAACCCTGCCTCAATAAGGGGGATGCCCTCTATTTTTCCCATGGTTTTTCAATAACCTACAAAGAGCATACGGGAGTTATTCCTCCCTCAGATATAGATGTAATTCTTTGTGCTCCTAAAGGATCCGGAACCAGTGTCCGCAGGAATTTCCTTGCCGGTACGGGGATAAACTCAAGCTATTCTGTATTCCAGGATTTCACAGGAAAAGCTGAAGAGAGGACGTTAGCCCTCGGAATTGCTATAGGTTCCGGCTACCTATTCCCGACAACCTTTGAAAATGAGGTTTACAGCGACCTCACAGGTGAACGTGGTGTCCTTATGGGTGCTCTTGCAGGAATCATGGATGCCCAGTACCAGGTGCTGAGAAAGAATGGACACAGTCCTTCAGAAGCCTTCAACGAAACAGTTGAGGAGCTTACCCAGAGCCTGATCCGACTGGTTGACGAAAACGGGATGGACTGGATGTATGCAAACTGCAGTGCAACAGCACAGAGAGGAGCTCTCGACTGGCGGCCCAAATTCAGGGATGCCACACTACCGGTATTCAACGAGCTTTATAAAAGAGTGAAATCGGGAGAAGAGTGTGTCAGGGTGCTTAAATCAACAGGCGCCCCCAACTATAAGGAACTTCTTGATGCTGAGCTCAGGGAGCTTGGTAATTCAGAAATGTGGAAAGCAGGAGCTGCCGTAAGAAAGCTAAGACCAATAAAAGAATAATCCTGAAAACC
>Ga0307419_10000567_pt1 | contig 18813 bp, 20 predicted proteins | sample SalMarWE160230MG_2_FD_202512 | JGI IMG/M metagenome (GOLD analysis project Ga0307419, IMG submission 202512) | Salt marsh sediment microbial communities from the Plum Island Ecosystem LTER, Massachusetts, United States - WE1602-30 | ecosystem: Environmental > Aquatic > Marine > Intertidal zone... | reverse complement strand
CGGGATATTTGCTCAACAAGCGTATAGAAGAAGGCGAGGAAATTCAACTCACTGCTGGTGATGGGATCAAAATTGGGGGATCCATTATTACCTTTTTGAGACAAATTTCCAATTTGGGTAACTAAAAGAAAGTTCCGAATCATCCCAAACCTATGGTTCACCAAAAGCCCACTCCCCGGGATGTTTTTGTGGGGGAATTCCGACGGGAATATTATCTAACCGCTGAGGAAGACTGGATCCTGGACTCCCCTGGCGGAAATGCTCTGTACGCCGCAGTGGGATATCTGGTCTGGGAAAAAGAACAGGCCCCGGGAATATTGACCAGGGTCGGAGAAGATTTTCCCCAAACCTGGCTGGAAGATTTTTCCAATCAGGGTATTGATGTAAAAGGAGTTGTAGTTCTCCCTCAGGCATTGGATTTGCGAGCTTGCATTATCCAGCACAGAAACACAACTGATCTGGTTGGAAATCCCATTCCCTATTTATCTCGACTGGGGCTGGCCCTGCCTCCTGGGTTGATAGGCTATCAAGATCTGGATCAAAGTCTGAATAATCGCCGCTCAGCCAAAATCACTGCTATTCATGAGAATGATATTCCCCCTGGTTACCTGACAGCAACAGCCGCCCATCTCTGCCCTTTAGATTACCTGTCTCATAACCTGCTTCCAGCAGTTCTTCGCCAACAGGGTTTTTCGACGATCACTCTTGATCCTTCCCCATCTTATATGGATTCTGTTTATTTCAGCGATATCCCTGCTTTGATTACAGGATTGACTGCTTTTTTACCAAACGAGGCGGACTTATTGAATCTTTATAAGGGAAAATCAGCTTCCCTGTGGGAGATCGCAGCCGATCTGGGCCGATTCGGTTGTGAGATGGTGATCATTAAGCGTGGTGCTGCCGGGCAGTATTTATTTGATACGACATCTGGCAGGAAGTGGGAGATCACTGCTTACCCATCCAGGGTCAAAAATCCCGGTGGTATTGGAAGTGCCTTCTGCGGAGGTTTCCTGGCTGGTTTCCGGCGGACCTTCGATCCCCTTCAGGCGGTCTTCTACGGGAGCGTTTCGGCATCACTGGTCATTGAGGGACCAGGTCCTTTTTTTGCCCTGCAGGCTCTGCCGGGATTGGCTGAGGCCCGCTTGGAGTATATTCGGGGATCGGTGCGGGAGATTTAGTCACGTAAATCGTAAGCCGAATAAAGTATTGAGGATTGTAAGGGCGGCGTGCTAAGACGCCCTTTTTTGATACCCGGTCTGTTATCCTGCCCTTGGTTCCGAGCCAAACCAAGGAGGAAAGGGAGGGATCCAGCAGACCAAAGAAATCCCGAACTATCGCCTAGTTAAGCTAATTACTATTGATGTCAATGTGGATGCTTCACCTAGGTCCAGAATGACAATCCAAGGTGCCCAGCAATGTCGAGGTTAATGTTTACTTTTGCTCCCTCCGCCCCCGCGGTCGAATATCCAAAAAACCCTCATTAGTAAACAGCCCAGAGAGTCCCTTTGTTTCAACTTCCATTACTTTGCTGTTGGCAAAAAAAGCAAAATCAAAGTTGGTGTTTTCCCCGGCTATTTTTCCGGGAATGGGCATTAACCTGGCTGTGAGGGGTTTATCTAATCTGAGTGATAACGCGGCCAGGTCCATTAAGATTGCGCTGATCTGGTCTGCGCTGATGTCTCCCGGGAGAGGGATTGTATCCAGACCGGTACCGCACACCGTGGAATAAAGCAGCAGGTCTTTGATCGAAAGAATACCCTCTGCCGCGCGTTTGGCAAGAATGGAATCTTCCAGAACTGGCAGCATTAAACCGCTGAACCCTGTCCGTTGAATATTTGCCAGGTCGATGGTATCGGCCAGAAATGCCGCTCCCGCCAGGGATCCATGCTGGCCTAATTCCTTCAGGCCAAGATTCTCGAGAGCTTTTCCTATTGACAGCCCTTTATCCGGGAATGGCGCCAGCGAATAATCAATTCCGGAAAAATCAATTCCCGTTGTATTTTTAATGTTATCGGCTATCAGAATCAATCTGGCATTCAGATCTTCAAGCTGAGTTATTAATTCGTTCCGGGCGGCTTCAAATGAGGGAGATCCTTTAAATGCTTGATCCGCCAGGTCTGCACCCTCAATGGCGATGGCAAATGAAGGTTGACCATCGTGGTGGTAAGCAGCGGGAAAAAATGGAGCTCCGGCCGGGACATTGCCAAGAGCTGCGAAATACAGATTGGAAAATCCATTTGGGTCGAGCGGGGTTAACCGGTGGATGATTTCAGCGCATTTTTTTACAGCTTGAAGAGATACTCCTTTTACAGGATCAGTCATCAACCCGGAACAGAAAGTGTTCTCTGTTGACTCGATCAAATCAGGTACCAACCCATAACTTTCAGGAAAATCGGGCAAGGCCGGACCCAGTGAGATAAATTCATAATCCAGGCTGTTCAGAGTTCTTTCCAGCTGGATGGCATAATCTATCACCTGGTCTGTTTTCATATCTTTCAGAAGAATTGGATAGGGAGGTGAGGCGAAGCGGATCGTTTGCAATTCAATGTTGGCATCCTGGAATGCTCTCTTTACTTCCTGATTGAATTTTTCAGCCTGTCGCAGGAAGTCCGATTTTAGGGATGAACCGGGGTTGTCAAAATATGTTACTGAACGAATTTTCATATGATTTATTCCAGGGATTGTTATTAGGTTTTTTTATCTTGCCCATCAGATGAATGATTTTGATCCTTGCGGTAATTTTCCCTGATCAAATCAATACTGACATACCTGCCCTGTTTATCCTTTATATACCAGTACAACCATCCGTTGGCAGGTTTACCATTCAGGATGTGCTTGGTGGTCTGGTGGATAGAACCTTCAAAATTCCCAAAATGGAGAATCCCGTTGGGTTTGACTTTTGCAACTTGGGCCGGGTCCTGATTAAAATAAAGAGATTGACCGGGTTTGATATATCCGGTTTCAAGTAATTGTGAAAACGGAACCCGGGGTGCGAGCCTTTTTTCATCCCGGATATCAAAGGTTTCTGTACTGTAATCTTCTATCTTTATCCGTTTTATCCGCTCTTGAGCGATGGGTATATAGGTCGGATCACTCTCGATGCCGATCCAGTTTCGGTGCAGGATTTTTGCGGCTGCTCCAGTCGTGCCTGTCCCGAAAAATGGATCGAGAACCACATCTTCAGGATTTGTGGATGCCAATAACACCCGGTAAAGCAGGGAGAGCGGTTTTTGGGTTGAATGAGCACTTTCGCCGTTTAACCGGATGCGTTCTTTGCCCTTGCAGATGGGCAGATGCCAGGTACTGCGCATCTGTTTCCCATTGTTAAATGGCTTCATTGCATGATAGTTAATTGTATATTTGCAATTCTTGTCCTGTTTGGCCCAGATCAGAGTTTCGTGTGCGTTTGTAAAACGAACGCCTTTAAAATTGGGCATGGGGTTGGTCTTTTCCCAGATGATTTCGTTGATAACCCAGAAACCCAAATCCTGGAGGGATTTCCCAACCCGATAAATATTATGATAAGTACCGATGACCCAGATTGCTCCCTCGGGTTTTAACACACGACGGGCAGCTTTTAGCCAGGCTGCTGTAAATTCATCATAGGCCTGGTAATTGTCAAATTTATCCCACTCGTCATTGACCCCTTCAACTTTGCTGAAATCCGGTCTGGTTAAATTACCTTTGATCTGCATGTTATAAGGTGGATCGGCAAAGACCAGATTAATGGAGTTTTCTGGCAGCTTGTTCATGACCTGAACTGCATCGCCATGAAGTATCTGGTTTAGAGGGAGATTTTTTTCAATCATAAAGCCTGCATATAAGTTTGGATTAATTTTAAAGATTTCGCTGGCGGCGAATTTCAAATAGAAGAACAGCTCCTGCCGCTGCCGCGTTTAATGATTCTGAATGAGTGTTCATGGGGATATGAATGATATGGGTTGAGAGCTCACGGGCATTTTTTCCGGGACCATTGGCTTCTCCCCCCAGAATGATTCCCAGTGGAGCAGTCAGATCGGTTTCCCAACAACTCTCCCCTTGATTCATATCTGCCAGGTAAAGAACCAATCCAGCGCAGATCCGGGAAATTTCTTCCCAGGAGGCGGCAATTGCAGGAAGTCGAAAATGCGCTCCCATCCCTGCCCGAACGACTTTAGGCGAATATAGATCCACCGTTCCGGGGGAAAGAAGGATCAGATCTGCACCTGCCGCAAGGCTGGATCTCATCAATGTGCCAAGATTCCCGGGATCCCGGATTTCATCAGCAATCAGTACCAGATCTTTCTGTTCTGGAATGGGAAGCGGTTCGATCGGAAAAATAGCCACAATGCCTTGTGAGTTCTCAGTGTCGCTGGCAGCATTTAGGACATCTGGAGCAGCGAGCTCGCAATTCACCTGTTGATCCTGAAAGATCTGAACTAGGGTTTGGCCTCTCTGATCGAGGTCTGGAATATAGAGCACCTGCTCAGGGACTTGGTCTGCCTGGAGGGCTTCTTCCAACAAGCGGATCCCTTCAACAACATAGGCATTTTCTTTTTTACGGAATTTTGCCTGGGATGTTAATTGTTTGATTCTCTTTATTTTTTGATTCTGCCGGGAAGTGATCATATTATAATTTGGTCCCAGTTGGTTGAAAAAACTTTTGCCGCTCGATCGTTGAAGAGGACGATCTGGACTTGGTGGACAGTTCCCGCTCCTCGAGAGCAGACTTCATCAACCGCTGTCAGAATAACCCGGGATGCATCATCCAGCGGGAAGCGAAAGATCCCTGTTGAGATAGCTGGAAAGGCGATTGATGTAAGCTCCCGCTCTGCAGCAGCCTTGACTGCTCCCAGGACAGCTGCCCTTAATTTTGTTTCTTCATCTCCGGAGCCCCAGACCGGGCCCACTGCGTGAATGATAACCCGGAACGGGAGATCGCCTGCGGAAGTGTGTGCAGGTCTGTCATGTGAAACAGGACCATGCTCCTGAATCCAGAGATCGGATTCCTTTTGGAGCATGGGGCCAGCTTTTCTGGAGAGTAAACCTGCTAACCCTCCGCCGTGCTGCAGATGCGTGTTTGCCGGATTGACAACAGCATCTACTTGAGCCAGTGTGATATCTCCCTGAACGAGTTTTAAGGTCATTCCAGATAAATAATTCTTATCCCTGAGTACAATGTTCATAATCTGTCGAGATCATACAAAGGTTGAAAATCCCGCAGAATCGATTGTAGCATTAAAAACAAAAAGGACAGGTGGCCCTGTCCTCTCTGGTTTTGGTTTAGATAACTTATGCTGCGGCTTTTTTTGCCTTTTCTACAACCTGGGCAAATGCTTCCGGGTGGCGGACAGCCATGTCGGCCAGCATTTTACGGTTGAGGGTGATCTTGGCCTCTTTTAATCCATATATCAAGCGGCTGTAGGTCAATCCGTTAATGCGGGCTGCGGCGTTGATCCTGGTGATCCAGAGCCGGCGCAGATCTCGTTTCCTTGTCCGTCGGTCCCGGTATTCATACCAGAGACTTTTCAACATGGCTTCGTTAGCGCGGCGGTAAAGTTTACTGCGCGTGCCGTAATTCCCTTTTGCCATCTTGAGGATCTTCTTGTGCCGACGACGACGATTCGTTCCTGTTTTTACTCGTGCCATTCTATTCTCTCCTGCAGACCCCTGGGCGCCGGTTGCCTGTTAGCACCTGTTACTGCACCCAGCAGTTGCGATACTTGGTTTTTACAGCCCGGTTAATATACCATATCAAGTATGTTTTGCACACCCAGATAGGTGTGGGTTCGGACTGAAAAAAACCCGCGTTTAATAACTCTGAGATATATGGTAAATGGGAGTATTATTCTTTTGCGGGGGCTATTACCATTAACATCGAATAACCTTCCCGGGATGGTCTTTGCTCCACCACGCCGACATCACTCAGCTCTTCGGCGATCTCATCTAACATTTTCAAGGCAATCTCAGGATAATGAACCTCCCGGCCCCGGAATTGGACCCGGACATTCACCTTTTTCTTACTTTCCAGCCACCTTCTGGCGTCACGAACTTTAAATGTTGCGTGATGGTCAGTGGTTTTTGGGCGCAGCCGAATTTCCTTCACTTCTACGATCTTCTGTGATTTGCGGGCTTTCTGGCGCTTTTTTTCCTGTTCGTAGAGGAACTTTCCCAGATCCATCACCTTGCATACAGGTGGTTTGGCATTGGGCGCAACTTCTACCAGGTCCATTTCAGCGTCCCTGGCAATCTGTCGGGCTTCTTCTATCGGTACTACTCCAATATTTTCCCCGGTGGCGTCAACAAGGCGGACCTCGTTAGCCCTGATACGTTCATTTGCCCGGTAATTAATGTCTCCTATTGCTTGCTCCTTTTTTAATTTTCCAGTTAGACTTCAATAATACCATTATTTTGGGAATAACGTAACGGAAAGCAGGGGGCAGAGAGGTAATAACCAATCCTAACTGCCCCTATTTCTAGATCTGGGCGTGCGTTTTGATTTCTTCCTGCATGCGTTTCATGAGCTCATCAATACTGATAGGATCCAGCTGAGCGCCAGATCGCAAACGGGGGGCTACTGTGCCGGCTTCTTGTTCCCGGTCACCCACCACCAGCATATAAGGGATCTTCAGCTTTTCGGCATCGCGGATTTTTGCACCCATCCGATCGCTGCTGTCGTCTACAGTGACACGCAGTCCCTCTGCTCTCATCTTTTCGGCCGCGGCATGGACGTAATCCAGGTTGCGGTCTGTGATTGGGATCAAAACGGCATGTGTGGGTGCCAGCCAGAGCGGGAAGGCCCCGGCGTAATGTTCCACCAATACTCCCATGAAGCGTTCTATGGATCCCAACAATGCTCTGTGGATCATATAAGGCCGATGCTGTTTTCCATCTTCGCCAATATAGTTGAGATCAAACCGATCCGGCAGGTTGAAGTCAAACTGGATCGTACTCAGCTGCCATTCCCGGTCCAGGGCGTCGATCATTTTTAGGTCGATCTTAGGTCCGTAAAAAGCGGCTCCGCCCTCGTCGATATCATAAGGCAGTTCAGCCCGGTCCAGGGCTTTCCGCAGGGCTTCGGTGGCAGCATCCCAGCGGTCGACCTCACCGGCTGATTTGTCTGGATCCCTAGTCGCCAGGTAGGCATGGAAATCTTCCATCCCAAAACCGCGCAGGATGTGAAGACAGAAATTAAGCACCTTGTCGATTTCCGCCGGCATCTGCTCGGGACTGCAAAAGATATGGGCGTCATCCTGTGTAAAACCGCGCACCCGCATCATTCCGTGCAAAACCCCACTGCGTTCATAGCGATATACAGTGCCCCATTCTGCCCAGCGCAGCGGCAGTTCCCGGTAGCTGTGGAGGGAATTCTTGTAGATCATGATGTGGAAGGGGCAGTTCATCGGTTTTAGATAATACGATTCCTGGTCGATATCGAGTGAGGAATACATATTCTCTTCATACCAGGTTAAGTGACCGCTGGTCTCCCACAGATGGGCTTTTCCGATATGGGGTGTAGAGACGAAATCATAACCATTCTTGAGGTGTTCTTCCTGGCAGTATTGTTCAGCTTTGTAGCGGATATAAGCCCCGTTGGGATGCCAGAGCACTAAACCACTGCCAACATCCGGATTGGTGCTGTAAAGGTCAAGATCCTTGCCCAGCCTGCGGTGGTCGCGCCGTTTTGCTTCCTCGAGTTTTTCGAGGTAGGCATCTAATTCCTCTTTCGTTTCCCAGGCGGTTCCATAGATACGCTGGAGCATGGGATTGTGCTCATCTCCGCGCCAATATGCTCCCGCCACGTTCAGTAATTTTAATGCTTTGGGATTGATCAACTTGGTACTTTCGACATGGGGTCCCCGACAGAGGTCCTCAAAATCATCGTGAGTATAGGTTGAAATGACGGTTTCTTCATCCAACGGTTCGCCGTACTCATCCAACCCCCCGGCTTCCAGCCCATCAATCAAGTCCAGCTTATAAGGCTGGTCCTTAAAGAGTTCCCGGGCTTCATCAGCAGAAAGCTCGCGGCGGATAAACCCGTGATCCTCGGAGATGACCTTGCGCATTTTATTTTCGATCTCCTCCAGGTCTTCCGGGGTTAGCGGTCTGGGCAGGTCGAAGTCGTAATAAAATCCATCGGCGATGGGAGGGCCGATAGCAATCTTTGCTTTACCTTCCGGGAAGATATCCCGGACTGCCTGGGCCATGACATGGGCGGTTGAATGCCGGATCTTCCATAAATCCGATCCCACATATTTTTCTTTTGACATAATAAACCTCCATTTAAATAAAAGAACTCCTGCCAACTGGGGCAAGAGTTTCTCGCGGTTCCACCCAGATTTAAGTCCTATGCTGTGATCCTGGACTCATCTCAGAGGGCCTGTAACGGGGCTAACCGTGTCACCTTACTCTCTTATGATTTCAGGTTCACGCTCGCGGGGGGTTTTCGAAGTGGGTCATTCAAGAAAGCTCTCAATCTGTGGCTTTCAATCCCTGTTGAAGACTTTTTCCCCTACTCGTCCCGGTCAACACGTTAATTTATTGCTGGTTATTATAGCGTCTTTTTCCGGAAAATCAAGTTTCCTGTATTAACCTCTCATTTGATCCATGTATTTTTTGATCTCTGGAACAGTGGTCAACTTTTCATAAAAGAAGTTGTTGACAATATTGATCACCTCATCGCGGGCTGCCTCAACGGTGCGGGGTAGGGCTTCTCCCGGATTCTGGTCTTCCAGCGCGTCCCTCAGATTAAGAAGGTGCTGAACAACAATCGTTTCTTCGTCCCCTTCTAAGGTACTGACTACTTCGAGGATCAAACTATCTGCCTGGGATTGGACTTGTTCCCCGGTAATGCTTGATCCCGGGTGGCTGCATTCCTCCATTGTGCGGATCAGCGCCCAAACTTGATACAACATTGAAGATGGTTCATCAAACAGCTCCCTGATTATAGCTGCTTCATTATAGCGTCCTGTCAGCCGAAAGATGTTATACATTCGCTTTGCGGCCTTGCCATAGTTTATATTTTTTGTTATGTATTTATTAACTTCTTTTTCAAGCTGTTCAATATATTCTTCCAGGGCGTCGGCGGAGACATGCTGGGAAAGTTTTGAGAAGGTCGGGATGGATTCTTCATCCAGATATATTTCCTGAAAATACGGATCAAGAAAACCATCTAGCGGGGTGATCGTTCCATCTGGCGCTTCCCAGCTAACGTCCAGCATATTGCTGACATTCACCAATTCGTTACGTACAGGATCTCCAAACACCCAATCGAGCTTACACCAACCCGGATCGAGAGCAATTTCAGACCAGTAAACCACCACCGGGCTGCCATCTGGAGAACTCGCTTCGATTTTTCCCTCCATGATTTGCTTGGGAGTCCAGGATATTGAGCTGCCGGCAGGATATTTGTGATTATCGATCATGACATCCTGTGGAAAGGATCCAAATCGCACTTCCATTAAATGGTAGGTCGGTCCGCTCTGGGTTTGAAGCGCTTTCTGTTTAATAAGCCTGGAAAGCTCAAGGCAAGCTTCATCCCTGCTATCTGCCAGGATATTGATTCGTTCAAAATAATCTGCATCCCCGGGGTAGGTTTGAATCTTTGATTGGGCCGCTGATCCTGAAAGCGCCAGGGCGGTTTCAACTTTGCCTGGAATATCCTGGAATTCAACTAGCCGGCCAACTTTTCTGAAGTGGGCCAGATCCTCGGAACTGAAATCCAGCATGGAAATTTTATGTCCAAAAACCCCTGTGCGATCGTCAAACACAATATCCTCTTCCTGTTTTGAGGCTTGGATGGCAGTTAACCACTGCAGGGCTGCGGATTCGTCCAGCTCAATGCCCAGACGCTCGGCCGATTTGATCAGGTGTCCGATGTTCTGATCTGGACTTATGTTTTTATCTGGCATGAGAAGGCTCCTTCTGTTTTATCAAAGTGGTAAATCACAGAATAAGAAAAAGCACAACAAAATATCATTTTGTTGTGTTTCTATTCTACCCTGATGTTCAAGTTTGTAGTTTATTATTCGGGAGGTTGGCATTCCCCAATGAAAAATTCATATTCGGGGCAGGTACTGCCGTCATTAAATGTGCAAATCGCTCCCTCGTCCCCTTCTCGGATGTTAAAACCCTGCCTTTGGCAGAAGGTCCATTCAATGGAGCAACCCCCAGCCAAAAATTCCCATTCCTCACATTCTGCACCATTTGGCATTATACAAATACCTTCGCTGCCGCCCTCGGAATCCCTGAGTTCCAGTTCATATCCCATTTCTTGACAGTAAAATGAGGCCGGGTTGGGAATGCCGATAAAGGCATCTCCCCCTTCGGTTTCAACAAAAGGAGTGGGGTTTAATTCTTCCTTGCCTTGGCATGCAGAAAGAAGAAATGCTCCGATCAAGATCATAATAACGATAATTAAAGGTCTGGTCTGCTTGACCATTTCATACTCCTTGTGAAAATCCTTGGTTTTTTGTTGTAAAAATTATATCCCAAACCCCAGGGGTCTAATGATTATACAATCTCAATGCCTGGCATTCAGGAGAAAAACTCTTGTGAGTTATTTATAACCTTTTCAGAGAGTTTGAGACTTACAGTATGGAAAAGGGGTAGGGGTGTTTAACAAAAAGGATCATTTAAAGCTTGTTGTTTTTATTCAATCAATGAAGCTGGTTTGGGAGACAAGGTCGAGCAGGAAAATAGGTGGATTTTTCGTTTCCGCAATAAAGAAAATACTTATCCGGCTAACCATTTTCCCGAATACTTGTTATTTAACACCCTCGAATTAGATTGAATTTGGGTCTTGACAAAGACCTTAATTATGCTATGATATGAGCATAACCCGATAAAGTGGGTAAATTGAATAACCCGACTAAGTAATAAAAAGGAGTAATAATGCCAGGTCCAGATGCCATAGTTCTTCCAGAGGTAAACACCATATCGGTTCAACTTGACCCGGTGCAAACTTTTATCAATAGTATGACATTGATCAGCAGAAGTGAAGAGCTGTCAGGGTTAAACCCTTGGATCTACGAAACTGCGGCAGCTTTCACCAAAGAACAGATGGCTCAGCACAACCTGGTTATCATTGGTTTTCATTATGCTGTAGTGCCGGTTAAGTTTTGGAAAGATATTCCTTCTTACCTGAGCTACTTAAAAAATTGTGATCCTGTCATTCTGAGGGACCAATTGCTGGATGTATACATTGATTATGAACCCTGCGACATGGCAGATAGTGTGCCTGATACGGATAAGGACACATTATTAGCAGATCAGGATTTCTTCCTGGACTATCTGGAGAAAAAGTTCACAAAAGCAAAAACTGATCGAAAAGTTGAAAGCAAAGCTTTTGAGTTGTTGAACGATCCGCCTGAAATGCAGCGCCAAATTACCTCTCATATGCAATTTTTATGGGATGAACATTTCAAAGCTGAATGGCAGCGGATCCTGCCGATGCTTGAAGACGCAGTATTGGCTTTTGAGCAGGTTGATTTTAGAAATATGAGCCGGGAGGAAATCGCCAAATACATCATTGGCACAGACGTTAATGCTGATTTCTTAGAAGAGATCGGTGAGAACCAGCAAATGATTTTTGTGCCCAGCGCTCACAATGGACCTTATCTGGGGATGTTCCACTACAAGAATTCCCACGGCGTGATATTCGGCGCTCGACTTCCCGAAGATACCCAGGTTCATGCGCCGGACTTGAGCAGAAACGAGATTACCATCCGGCTCAGCGCTCTGGCAGATGACCTGAGATTGAATATCCTGAAAGTGATTGCTGAAGAAGGGGAAATGAAATCCCAGGAAATTATGGATCGTTTGGATTTGAGCCAGTCAGCTGCCTCACGGCATCTGAAACAACTGAGCGCAACTGGTTATTTGACTGAACGACGCTGCTCGGGAGCAAAATGTTATGCGCTCAATGAAGAACGGGTGCAGGATACTTTGCGGGCAGTAGCAGCATTTTTACTATGTGAGTAGTTAACAAACCGGAGGTGGAAAATGGAGATGATAAAAAGATAATACACCAACGTATCAAGTAGATTATTTGTACAGGATTGAAAAGAAAACAACTGGCTAACGGGAGAAAGATCATGGTTACATGGAATACCTATTACGTAGAAACTCAGCGGCGGCAGGATGAGATCGCCTATGCAATGCAAGATCGTTATGTTCGATCTGTTGAAGAAGTATGTGAATCGGTTTTTACAAGAATTAGCATTAAGATGTTGAATTCGGTGGGTTCGAAATTGGTTGAATGGGGATCCCAATTGCAGTGCCGCTGCGCTGAATTGGCAATGACCAGCTCAAAACGCGCCATCTAATGAAGAAAATTAGAACAAAAATAATTCATCCTCTTAGCTGAACCGGAGCATCCCAAAGGTGCTCCGGTTTTTTTACTCTTTCCAATTTTGACCCATGTTGAATATCCAGGTTCGATACGATATAATCCCTCAGTTATTGATATCAATAAGGAGTAATAATGGATTCATCGGCAAGCATAATCATCACCGCGGCACTTGTTTTTTACACCGTTGGGGTTTGGAGTGAACGCATCCAGGGGGGCTTAAAACCCTGGCACCTGGCCTTTTTTGTATTGGGCCTGATCTGTGATACTTTAGGAACGGGTATGATGTTTGATTTTGTGGGTGGGATGCAGTTTGACGTCCATGGAATATCTGGTTTACTCGCAATATTATTGATGTTTGTTCATGCAGTTTGGGCACTGGTCGTTCTGATTCGAAAGAACGAGAACGCTATTCAGAACTTCCACAAGTTTAGCCTCTTCGTCTGGATCATTTGGCTGATCCCTTACTTCAGCCCGATGGTTTTCCAGATGGCTGGGTAAATGGAGATTTGATGATTTGGTTAAGAATCGCGATTGGGCTATTTGTCTTTTTAGAGCTTGGTAATGTTATGATCCTGTATTTTAGGCCGGATTCAAAATTGGCCAATGCGATGGGTTATTTTAAAGCCTGGGAGAAATCAAAAAGTGATCCCGATGTCCACGAGATGACGAAATATCTGGTCAATTGGGTCGCAGGAACAAAATTGATCTTTATCCTTTTACTGATCGTTTTCCTGTTTTGGGGAGATGCTCAAACCCTGCCTGTTGTGGGTGCAGCAATGACCTTATCCATTGCCACCTTTTTCTGGCGTTTATATCCCAGTATGAAAGATATGGACCAGAAAGACCAAATAGATCCCAAAGGTTATTCAAGAACTTTATTATGGATGATCGTGGGTATGATTATCATGTTTTCTGCGGCGACTCTACTAGCAATGATGAGCTGATCATTTTAAAAAAGAAATCCACCGTAACTCTCATTGGTTATTGGCGTTAACAATATTGTTCTACTTTATATTATTTTGTACCAAAGGAGAAAAAATGAAACTCACTCCCCCCAAACAAAATGTATTCTGGATTTCAGTGGTTCTTGCTGTCCTGGGTCTTTTGGGTCGCTATGCCAATATCCCGTTTGTATCTGATTATTTCTTTTACTTTGTATTGGTAGCCTATATTGTCTTATTCCTGGGCAACACAGTAAAAGGTCTTTAGTCTTTTTTCTGACTCCTTTTGGTGAAGCCCCGGTGAAAACCGGGGCTTCCTGTTTTAAAACAACGAAATATTTTACAACATGGGAGAAAAATCAACGTATTATATGATTTAACAATCGGCATTGGAGTTAAGATGGAAAATATATTAAAAGTGATCTTGCCTGGAACCCTTTTTCTTGTAGTGGTCGGTTTTGGTTTCTGGGTCAGCAAGGTGGGGAAACCGTATAATGGCCTGTTATTTAACGTTCATAAACTGGTCGCCCTGGGAGGGGTCATCCTCACCGGGGTGCAGATTTTCAGGTTGGATCCCCTGGATACCTTTCCTGTTCCGGTACTCCTGTTGATTGCCCTGGCTGGACTGAGTGTGATCGCCATGTTCGCCACTGGCGCAGTCATGAGCATCCAGGATCAAGTAAAAAGAACCCCTAAACTGGTTCACCAAATTTCAGCAAGTATAATTACGGGAGCAATGATCATTGCACTCTGTATCCTCTACCAATGATCCTGTAATTTGATCACTCCTTGAATCTAATCTTTTGGACTGATTTTATTCTGATCTCACCAAAGGTGCAATTTATGAAAATTACTGTACTCAATGGAAATCCCAACCCATCGAATTTTGATAGATATTTAGAAGACCTTGGATCCAGTCTGGAAGATAAAGGTCATGTTGTCACTCAACTCGACTTGCGGGAACTCGGGCTGAAATACTGCACTGGATGTTTTGACTGCTGGACAAAAACGCCCGGTATTTGTGACATAGATGAAGCTTCCCGTTTAATGGGAAAGGTCGTGATCAACTCGGACTTTACACTGTGGGCTGCTCCCCTGAAAATGGATTTTCCTGCAGCACTCATGAAAATGGCTTTGGATAAACACCTGCCCTTGATTCACCCTTACATGGTGGTGGATCAGAACGAGGCTCATCACCTGAAAAGATATGAAAAATATCCCCGGGTAGGGATGCTGGTTGAAAAGGAAACTGACACATCGAAAGAAGACCTGGAGATCATAACCAATTTCTTTGCCCGGACCACCCTGAATTTTAAATCCAAACTTGAATTTATGAAAACGGAGAGCTGGATCCTGAGGTTTTACGGTCGATTGTTAAGCCAGAACGTTTTCCTCTCATTCTTGGCCCTTTGTTCAGGGTTTTCCTGAAGACCAAAATGGCGCACCGCTATTTTGACAATATGCTGGTTGAGAATGATGCCGTTGAAAGCAGAAATGACCGTCCATTATTAGAATTGGATTGAAGTCGAGGAATTATATTTATTAAACGGGAGAGGATCTCAGCTTTCCTTTTTGTTGCATAAAAGCCTTTGATTGGGGTATTATTATGGGATATGTAACTTTCTATCGGGAGCCTATCATTCGCGTATGAAACGTCTTCAATTCATTCCCGTAATCTTGTTGGCAGGATCCTTAGGTGTGCTTGGGATCATGTTTGGTATCCGTATTGTAGGTAATAAACGCCAGGTCACTGCTATCATCCAGACCCAGACTGCGGTTGCAGCCCAGATTACAGCAACCCAAACGAACACAGCAGTCCCTCTGGTGACGGATACTCCTACGTCAGAGCCGACATCAAGTATCCCAACAGACACAGTGACGCCATTTCCAACACCTACTCCTGAACCAGGAAAAACCGTCGAAGCGGGGTGTAATGTTGCTGTTTTTATCGCGGATATCACCATTCCTGATAAAACAGAGATATTCGCTGATCACAAATTCGTAAAAACCTGGCGCTTGCAGAATGGAGGCAAATGTACCTGGACAACCAAAACTGTCCTGTATTTTGTCTCTGGCAGTCAGATGTCTGGTCCGGATAAAACAAGCGCTTTCCCTGTGGACGTTGAACCCGGAGAGTCAATTGACATTTCGGTAACATTAAGAGCACCCAAAACTGCCGGGGTATCCAAGGGCTACTGGGGACTCAAAGACCAATATGGAAACGAATTTGGTTTAGGAATGCTGGGAGATCCATTTTACGTGGAAATTGTTGTGGTTGAATAACAAGATACAAAGGTTCAAAGAAAACGATCTAACAGCTCCCATAATTGGGAGTTTTTAGATCATACAAGCGGGACATTATTTCAGTATTGAATGGGGACGGGAGATCCGTTCCGACCAGGCGGTTTGATTATTTGGTATTCTGTTTATTTAGCAGAACAATAAGGGACGAAGTCAGCTAAATAGACTTCGTCCCTTTGAATATCAAAGTACCTCGATCACATCCAGCCGGATCAATTCATCCACAATATCCTGGATCTCGGCAGAATAGTCTGATCCCACATTGGCTTTTTCCATGATGTCTGCAACCGAAAGCGGGCGGGCTTTAGGGAAAGGTAAATGGAAAAGGAATTTTCCTTGAGGAGTGGTCAGGCTGATCTTGTGCTCCTGGCGTTCTCGACCTTCACCTTCCCGGATTGTGACCCCGCTGAATCCATCACCGGTCCGGGCTACTGAAAAATTGGCTTCATTCTCTTTTTTTTCCCTGATCAATCTGGCCAACCCTTCTCCTGGGTTTTCTTTCTCAAATTCAGATAGATCTACCTCGAGGGAAATCATTGATTTAAGCAGTGTGAAGCGGAAATAGGGCCTTTTCTTTTCAAAAACCTCAGTCTTTTCTACTATCCCTAATTCGGCCAGGCTGTCCAGAAAATCCTGGGCGGTCCGAATATGTAAACTCAGACGGGATGCGGCTTCCGAGGATGAGATATCCTGATAGTTCACAAGCAGCTTGAAAAAATCTTCCGCATAGTCTTTGGATAAGATTGCCCCTAACCGGGCAGCTGTTTTAAAACTCATCGTATCTTCCTCATTAAGCGAAAGGATTTAATCGCAGGGAGTTCATGCGATCGATGATCTGGGATTCCTGACCAGTCTTGGAAAGTTCCAGGAACTCCCTGAATACGTCGCCGAGTGACTGGCAAAGCTGGTCAAAATCCAGATCCATCTTGAATAACAGGTAGTCTTTTTCAGTGATGTTCACTGTAATATTCCCGTCGTAATCCACGGCTACCCAGGTATCTTCAATATATTCCTTTTTAATTCCAAACATATAAGGAAGGTCATTCCCAGGCAAGGTCAGCACGAAAACCACCCGGTTTTCCTCCTTGAAAGGGAAAGCGATCAGATTGCGGGAAATAAAGTCCACAAAGCGGATCATTTCAGTTTTGCTGACCGGCACTTGTCCAGCAGGGCGGGGGCGGGCTGTAAAGCTGTTACCAATATCCTCTACGGGTAAAGCTGCCAATTCAAAGACTTCTTCCCCCCTCCAGCGCAGTCTTCTATTAAAAGCCTGATAGGCAACAACCATCAATAACCCATACATAATGGGGATAAAAATGGGAATCAGGCCAATTTCGTTCTTGTTTTCAATTGCTGGGGGTGCACTGATACAGACCAGCCCGACAAAAATCTGGAATAAAACCACAGCCAGGTAGCTACTATTGCGGGTTTTCAGTACAGTGGCAATAGGTATGATCGCAGCAAGAAAGTAGATCCCGCCCAATGTATAAAATGCGGGCGCTGGCCCAAACAGGTTAAAGATACTGAGAAATATTACCAATGTCAGGAAAGGAAACCAGATCGATTTTAAGATATTTTGTGTTTTTGTCTTTCTCTCAAAAAACATGTTGCACCTCTGATCGTTTGACTCGCTGAATACTTCAATTGTTATGAAGTATAGCAAAAGAATACTATAAATCAATAGTACAGAAGTAGGGTTTAGATTGATACTTTTTACGTAGGAAAACAACTGGATTTCTGGAAACTCTGGGCTCTGATACCTGGATAGGGAACTGCATCGAGGCCCTTGATGACATAAAAATACTTCCTAAATCCTCCCGCACCTCGCGAGAGAGTTTCCTTATTTTCCGATGATTGAATTATGTTACACTGAGATAATTGAAATAATGGGCCTGCGTAAGGGGTTTTTGCTCTGGGGGAAGTATTCTCATTTCAATATATTTTCCTCTTTACCAGTTTGATTATTTCAACTGTAACATTTTCACTTAAGTTTACGTTTGTAAAGTAAGGAACATTATGGCACAACCAAGCAATCCGGATCAGCAGTTGGTTCAAAAAGCAGTTAATGGCAATCGGAAAGCGTTCACTTCATTATTCAACCGCTATTTTCAATCCGTGTACAACTATGCCTTGATGCTTTCACATGACCCTGCCCTAGCGGAGGATTTAACTCAGGAAGCTTTTATTCGGGCTCATGCCAACTTGGGGAGCCTGGGTCCACCCTGGAACTTCCGGTCCTGGATCTTCCGTTTGACCCGTAATTATTTTATTGATCTGATCAGAAAGGATCGCAATGTAGATCCATTAGAGGAAGACACACCAGTTAGATCAACTGGCCCAGGTCCTGAAAGAGAAACCATGTCGAGAGAAGCGGCAGATCGAGTCCAAAATACATTGAACAAGCTGACTCCCCAGAACCGGGAAATCCTGGTGCTGCGCGAATTGAACCAATTCAGCTACGCTGAAATTGGCGAGATCCTCGATATTGGCGATTCGAATGTTAAAGTATCCCTCCACCGGGCCCGGGAGGCTTTCCAGGAAAGTTATGGGATCCAGTTATTGCTGGAAGATCCGGAAGGTGAATGCAAGGAAGTGACTGCTTTGCTGGAAGCCCTTCATGATAATGAAGAATTACTGGATCGTGAACAATTTGTCAGGGAACATCTCAAAGTATGCCCGGAATGCAGGGAACGCAGACAGATGCTCATTGCCCAATCGGTCGCCCTGGGCGCTTTCATCCCTGTGATTCCTCCCCAAGCCCTTGCGGAACGCATCCTTAATAAGACCGCCAGTCCCCTGCAGGGACCTGCCGTTCAGAAGCCGAGTTTGATCAAGGGAATATTTGGTTATGGAGGTGGTGCGATCGTCTTGGGAGCTATGGTTTGGATCGTATATAGTTTGATCTTCAACACCCAGATGATCCTGCCCAATTTTCCGTGCAGCGAGAACTTACCGCCTACACCGGAGGTGTTGGCCTTACCCGCTCCTACAGAAGCAGCAGCTGAAGTTCCGCCGCCGCCACCACCACCTCCTTCAGTCTCGGACCGCTGCAAACTCTTTGAGGATCTGGAGACTTCGGTGATGCTGCTGAGTATCAGGCCAGAGGATATGATCTTGCCCGTATACTTTAAGATGGAAGGCGGTATCCTGGGTTTGAGCGTGGAGCTGCCTGATTATCCCCAGCCCTGGGAATATTATGCCGATCTGGGCCCCATTGAGTTATCTGATTTTTCGCAGCAG
>Ga0307419_10000566_pt1 | contig 18823 bp, 14 predicted proteins | sample SalMarWE160230MG_2_FD_202512 | JGI IMG/M metagenome (GOLD analysis project Ga0307419, IMG submission 202512) | Salt marsh sediment microbial communities from the Plum Island Ecosystem LTER, Massachusetts, United States - WE1602-30 | ecosystem: Environmental > Aquatic > Marine > Intertidal zone... | reverse complement strand
GATTATGCAGTGATGGCCATCGAGAATGCACGGTCAGGAAGCATCCTGTATAACTATAACCTCATAAGGGAATCAGGCATGAAAATCCTTGGAGAAATCAACCTGAGGATAAGACAAAATCTCATGGCGCTGCCCGGTCAGTCATTAATATCGATCAGGGAAATCAGATCCCACCCTATTGCCCTGTCGCAGTGTATGACATATCTTAATCATATACGGGGTGTGACACTTGTTGAGAGCGACGATACTGCAGGGAGTGCACGATACATAAGTGAGAATAAATTAAAAGGCATCGCAACGATTGCCCCATCAGCTGCCGCGGAGATGTACGGTCTTGAAATACTTGCCTCCGGAATTGAAACATACAAGAAGAATTATACACGCTTCCTGATCATGGGCAATAAGGAAAATGAAAACACTGATGGCAACAAGGTATCCATCTGTTTCTCAACAGGTCACAAACCCGGGTCCCTTGCAGCAGTGCTTGTAAGACTTGCAGAGCTTGATATTAATTTATCCAAGATACAATCAGTGCCGCGTTTGAATGGTGAATGGGAGTATATGTTCTATATCGACCTGGAGCTGAATCCCGATCATGATATCGGACTGATTAAAAATGTCCTTGAGAATTATACAACCAACCTTGAGGTGCTGGGAATATATAATAAAGGAGAAAAACTGTATGAAAGTTAAACCTGCAAAGCGGACTGAAAGTGTCAGCGAGTATTACTTCTCGCATAAACTAAGGCAGATAGACCAGATGCGCCTGGGGGGTGCTGATATAATAAATCTTGGTATCGGCAGCCCTGACCAGCCTCCTTCGGAAAATACAATATCCCGCCTTGGTGAGGAGGCATCGAAACCGACATCACATGGCTACCAGAGTTATACGGGCATTCCTCAATTGCGCCAGGCATTTGCAGACTGGTACAGGAAATATTTTAACGTTGAACTCAACCCTGATAACGAGATACTTCCATTAATGGGAAGCAAGGAGGGTATAATGCATATTAGCATAGCATTCGTTAATCCCGGTGATGATGTTCTGGTACCCAATCCCGGATACCCTACCTATTCTTCAGTAACAAAGCTGCTGGACGGCAATATAGTGTATTATGAACTGGATGAGAAAAACGGATGGCAACCTGATATCAACAAGCTGGAAGACAGCGATCTGAGTAAGGTAAAGATCATGTGGGTCAACTATCCCCATATGCCCACAGGAGCCAGGGGATCCATGAGGATGTTTGAAAAGCTTGTTTCATTTGCAAGTAAACATGAGATCCTTCTCTGTAACGATAATCCCTACAGTTTTATCCTGAATAGCGACTACCTGAGCCTTCTTTCAACCGATGGGGCAAAAGAGATTGCCCTTGAGCTGAATTCCTTGAGTAAATCGCATAACATGGCAGGCTGGAGAATCGGAATGGTTGCAGGACATAGTGATTACATCAACAGCATACTGAAGGTTAAAAGCAATATGGATTCAGGAATGTTCCGGGCATTACAGGCAGCTGCTGTAGAAGCCCTTTCCAATCCCCCTTCATGGTACGACACGGTAAACAGAGTATATAGCGACCGTAGGAAAATAGTAGAGGAAATAATGGATATCCTCAGATGCAGATTCGATAAATCACAGTCGGGATTATTTGTCTGGGGACGAATTCCGGAGGAGATTTCAGACTGCGAATCATTTGTAGATGAGATACTTAACAAGGCACATATCTTTATTACTCCCGGATTTATCTTTGGCAGCCAGGGAAACCGCTACATACGTATTTCACTTTGTGCCGATGAAAAAATCCTTGGTGAAGCAAGAAAAAGAATTGAAACTTACATTACCAATAACGGCTTTCTTTACCCCCCAACCCCCCCAAGGGGGGGCTAGTAACCCCACCTTCGACAAGGTTTGGGGGGCGAAGCAATAACTAATAACCAATAACGAAAATGACAATAACAGTAGTTGGAATCGGACTCATCGGGGGCTCCCTCTCTCTCGACCTTCGCAAACGTAATTTTGCCGAAAGGATAATAGGGGTGGATTCAAATGTTCAGCACAGGAATATTGCCGTATTAGGCGGGATAGTTGATGAAACAGATACACTTGAAAAGGCTGTTGACAGAAGTGACCTTATTCTTCTATGTACACCGGTAAGCACAAATTGCGAAATGTTACCCGGTATCCTTGACAGGATAAACGGAACATCAAAAGTGGTTGCCGATATGGGATCAACAAAAGGTGCTATCGCTGAAATATCGAAAAACCATCCTGCACGGGGAAGGTATGTGGCAGTCCATCCGATGGCCGGAACAGAATACTCCGGCCCGCTTGCTGCAATAGGCAGACTGTTCGATTATAAGAATACAATAATTTGTGATCCTGAACTAAGTGACACTGATGCTCTTGACCTGGCCGAGAATATGCTCAAAGTCCTTAACATGCATATCGTTTATATGAATTCTGCTGTTCATGATGTTCATGTGGCTTACGTTTCGCATATTTCGCATATAACATCCTTCTCCCTTGCATTATGCGTACTGGAGAAGGAACAGGAGGAAGAGAATATTCTTACGCTTGCCGGCGGAGGTTTTGAAAGTACGGTCCGTCTTGCAAAAAGCAATGCTGATACATGGGCACCGATATTTTCGGAGAATGCAGAATATATTATTGAGGTAATCGATACATATATAGAAAAGATGAAGCTCTTCAAAGAGAGGATATATTACAGGGATATGGAGGGATTAAAATCATTGATGGAAGAGGCAAATAAAATACAGAAAATACTAAATTAATTTATTCACAGCATGGTAGTAAAACTTGACACATCGCAGATAAAGGATTGGAGGGGTTTCAAAGGAAGACCTTTTCTTATCGCCGGTCCCTGCAGCGCCGAAACCGAGGAACAGGTGATGGAAACTGCCAGACAACTGGCTAAGATCAATAAAGTATCTGTGTTCCGGTCGGGGATCTGGAAACCGAGAACACGTCCCAATTCTTTCGAAGGCATAGGACTGGAAGGGTTGAAATGGCTTAAGAGAGTAAAAGAGGAAACAGGGCTTCTTGTATGTACTGAAGTAGCGAACGAACGTCATGTATACGAGGCGCTTAAATATGGTATTGACATGTTGTGGATCGGTGCACGCACCTCTGTTAATCCTTTTACAGTACAGGAAATATCAAATGCCCTGAACGGAGTTGATGTGATGGTGCTCGTTAAGAATCCTGTAAACCCTGATCTTGAGTTATGGATCGGGGCAATAGAGCGTATTGCCAGAGCAGGCATTAAACGACTGGGGGCTATACATAGAGGTTTCTCGGCATATGAAAAGACAACCTACAGAAACCAGCCAAACTGGCAGCTGCCAATCGAACTCCGGCGAAGGATCCCGGATATTCCGCTGATATGCGATCCCAGCCATATTGCAGGAAGCAGGGAGTACATCCATGAGATATCACAAAAGGCATTGGATCTTAACTATGACGGACTGATGATCGAATCACACATAGATCCTGACAAGGCTCTGAGTGATCCCTTGCAACAGATCACACCCAATGAGCTGAAAGAACTGTTAAGCCGTCTTATCCTCCGTAATCCTTCAACATCTGACCCCAGGGTCCTTGATGTTCTCGGTGAGCTCAGGCAGCAGATTGATATTTATGATGATCACCTGATCGACCTTATCGAACAGCGGATGAAGGTTGCCGAGACAATAGGTCACTATAAAAAAGAAAATAATATTACTATCTTACAAAGTTTTCGCTGGGACGAAATTGTAAAAAGGGTTATAATTCATGGCCAGGCAAAAGGTCTCAGTACTGAACTTATTGATACAATTTTTAAGGCTATTCATCAGGAGTCAATCAATCACCAGATGAAGATCATGAATAATGGTGTCATAAAAAAACATAAGATCAGTAAAAAGGATAAAATCAGTGGATAAGGTAATAATGCCATCAAGGGTTGCAGGTGATGTTAATGCTCCGCCTTCAAAAAGCATGACACAACGTGCCATTGCTGCAGCATTGCTGACCGACGGCGTAACCATTGTATTAAATCCATCCGGATGTGATGATTCCCTGGATGCCATAAATATTGCCACTGTACTGGGATCAGAAATACAAAGTAAAGGTAAGAACCTGAAAATCAGGGGATCAGGCAAGCTCAAGGGAAGGATCCTGAACTGTGGAGAATCAGGCCTGGCAATCCGTATGTTTTCACCAATAGCAGCTTTGAATGATGAAGAGATAACCCTTACCGGGGAGGGTTCGTTGACAAAAAGACCAATGTCGATGATAGAGGAGGCTCTCCGGCAACTGGGTGTGAAATGTAGCAGCAGAGACGGATTTCTCCCCCTGACAGTTCGGGGTCCGTTGAAAGCCGGAAAATGCGAGATTGACGGTTCTGTAAGTTCCCAGCTTCTTACCGGTCTTCTGATGGCTATGCCGGTATTAGAAGGAGACTCTGAAATATATGTAAAAGACCTGAAGAGTAAGCCATATATTGATATGACACTTCAGGTTCTCGATAAATTCGGAATAACTGTTCAAAATAACAACTACAGCCTGTTTATAATAAAAGGCAGCCAGAAATATACACCCTCAGAATTTACCGTTGAGGGCGACTGGAGCGGAGGTGCTCTCCTCCTTGCAGCCGGAGCCATTAACGGTGAACTGACAGTTCATGGTCTTCACACTGACAGCCGGCAAAGTGATAAAGCCATACTGACCGTACTGGATCTCGCCGGCGCGCAAATGAGTATAAAGGAAAACTCCGTAAGAGTTTTAAAATCGAACATGCGGTCATTTGATTTTGATGCTACTGAATCACCTGATCTTTTCCCTCCTCTTGCTGCCCTGGCTGCATACTGCAAAGGGACATCCTCAATAAAAGGAGTATCACGTCTTGTCCATAAAGAGAGCAACAGGGCAAATGCCCTGAAGGAGGAATTCCGGAAAATGAACATAAAAGTGGACCTGGAGGAAGATACAATGCTTATTACCGGAGGAGAGGTCAGCGGTGCACATATTGATTCCCACAATGACCATCGTATTGCCATGGCTGCTGCTGTGGCTGCCCTGCGGGCCTCTGACAGGGTGATAATCACAGATCCTCAATGTGTAACTAAATCATACCCCTCATTTTTTGATGATCTTAAACAGATTGGCGCTCAGATTTATGAATGATGTCATAATGTGTTATTCAGATAAATATTTTATTTAAAATCAATATAAATATTAAATTTTTTACATTTTTTTGCATTGAATTAAGATTTTTATTTAGTTTTGCATTCATGAAAATTAAGAGGATATATACCTGGTGGTGGTGCAGTTTAACAGATAATGCTGTGAAACAGGCCATAGTATAACCTTTTATAAGATATTTATATTCAGAGGCACGCTGTTCACAGCGTGCCTTTATTATTTAAAATTTTTATTAACCAACATAAACTTGAAACTATGAAAAAGATCAGAAAAATTTTATTAAGTGAAAAAGAAATGCCGAGGCAATGGTATAATCTGGCAGCCGATATCAAGGTTCCACCTTTTATGAGCCCTGACGGACCAGTACCAGAAGAAGCATGGGCACCTGTTTTCCCTATGAATCTGGTTGAACAGGAATACAGCACAGAACGCTGGATAGATATTCCCGAAGGAGTTCTGGAATTACTTAGCAGGTATCGTCCATCACCCCTGCATCGCGCATATGAACTGGAACAGGCTATCGGGACCCCGGCCAGGATTTATTATAAAAATGAAAGTCTGTCACCTCCAGGCAGTCATAAACCTAATACAGCAGTTACTCAGGCATGGTATAATAAAGAATTCGGGATCAAACGTTTGATAACCGAAACCGGTGCCGGGCAGTGGGGCAGTGCCCTGGCATTTGCCTGTGCCCTGATAGGACTGGAGTGTAAGGTATTTATGGTCAGGATAAGCTATGATCAGAAACCTTACCGGAAACTCATGATGCAAACCTGGGGAGCTACATGTGTGGCAAGTCCGAGTAACGAAACCCAGGCCGGAAGAGCTATTCTGGAAAAAACTCCCGACACTCCCGGCAGTCTTGGCATTGCAATCAGTGAGGCGATTGAAACAGCAGTCACTGATCCCACAGGAAAAAGCAGGTATTCACTTGGCAGTGTGTTAAATCATGTGATGATGCATCAAACCATTATTGGTCTTGAAGCTAAGAAACAACTGGAAATTGCAGGTGAGAAAAAAGTTGACGTAATAGTAGGTTGTGCCGGAGGAGGCAGTAATTTTGCCGGACTTGCCTTCCCATTTGTATATGATAAGATCAATGGAGCCAATATTGATATTATACCCGTTGAACCTTCATCCTGCCCTACATTAACCAAAGGTCCCTATGTATATGACCATGGTGACACAGCTAAAATGACACCTTTGGTTGCAATGTATTCATTAGGACATAGCTTTGTACCGGCTCCCATACATGCCGGCGGTTTACGATATCATGGCATGGCACCCCTTGTCAGTAAAGCCGCCCAGGAGGGTCTTCTATCACCAATGGCTCTGCACCAGTTGGAGAGTTATGAGGCTGGAATTCTATTTGCAAAAACCGAGGGAATAATTCCTGCACCTGAAACAACTCATGCTATTGCCACAGTAATTCGCGAGGCAAAAAAAGCAAAAGAGGAAGCGAAAGAAAAAGTAATTCTGTTTAATTTTTCCGGTCATGGTTTGTTGGATCTAACAGGATATGATAAATTTCTTACCGGCCAGCTGCAAAATTATGAGCTTCCTGATGATGTCATAAAAGAGAACCTGAAAGAACTTGCAGGTTATCCATTGCCCTAACCAGGAATATACAGTTTTAGAAATTGCTACAGGGGTTGTTGAGAAAGTACTTTCTCAACAACCCCCTTTTATGTGGGGTAGATGAGATCAATATGTTTTGGAAAATTCCTCGAATATCCCGTTAGCGGCTTCAGGTGTCAGCTCAGATCCCGACTGAATATAAAACCTGTGATAGATGGTCATAGATTCACCCCTTCCCAGTTTATAGTTTTTACTGTCCTGTTTCGGATCATAGGATTTCTGTCCCAGGTTATTGAATGAAAAGAGCCCATAACCGCGTGCATGGGCATAGGCCGGATAACCAGGATTTCCCGGGTGATCAAAAATACCGATGGTGATCAGTGTATTATCCTTTGTTCCGGAGAGAAGAACCCAGTCGTTCCTGGTACCCCAGACCGCATCACCTTTCAGACCCTGGCTGGATGTGTACATCCCTGTAACACCGGTATTATCGATTGCTTCAACTGTTGTGGGATTGCCTTTATCATCAGTAAATATCAGCGGTTGGTTCGAGGGCATCTCAAAGGCCCTGTCAACCCTTATGGCAAACATACCCTCTTTATTATCAAGAATTATAACTGGTCCGGTTACTGCTGTCAGTGTTGTAAGGTGATCAATCGTTCTGGAACTTTCTGTGGCAGTGAAAATATATTTTGTTTTTTCCACCAGTATGGCATTTCCATCATTATCATCCCAGTCAGCAATCACTTCAAGCACTCCTTTTTCCCCGCTTTCAGCTTTTACTATTTCACTCACAACAATATGTCCGTATTCGTCTTTCCTTTCAGCAGGAATAGCAGATGAGTTATTCCAGAAGTCAATTCCGTTAATACTCCCGTGATTAAACCATAATCCCACCTGGTGAGGGTGATCAACACGTTCTCCTTTCCTGGGCTCAAGAGGGAAACCCCTCGTTATAACCGATCCGTTTGGTGCATTGACAGGATAAAGGAAAGGTTTTTCAAAGTTCTGCGAATACTGGTAAGAGGTAAATAGTGCATCATCAATAATAATATCTATTCTCCCCCTGTCATCCACCCTTACCAGTTTTATATCTTTTATATCCGATGGCTGGCAACTTAATGGGATACCGGCTGTAATAAAAAACAAAACTGCCGGTATGAATAACATGATCTTCTTTAGATACTTACGAGTCAATATCTGATTGTTATCTTTGTGATCTAACATGATGTGACTTTTTAAATTAATAATCATTATCGGACTTGTAAGGTAAAAATAATCTAAATTGGTCTCATTATGTAACAAACAGGTTGCTTTTTCCATCCCCGGTTTCCATAAAATGTTATTTTTGTTTCAGCTCCTGGTTATTTTAAAAAACCAGGTCAAGGGCTAACTGCCCGGTATGTGGCATGAAAGTCTTAGTAGATTGGAAAATTACTAAAACCCTGAAATATGGAAAAAGAAACCAAACCAGCCTCAAAAAGGCTATATTCACTCGATGCTCTCCGTGGATTTGACATGTTCTGGATCATGGGGGGAGAAGGTATTTTTATCTCCCTTGCTGCAATTACCGGCTGGCCGGTCTTTCAATGGTGTGCAACACAACTCGATCATGTACCATGGCACGGCTTTGTTTTTTACGATATGATATTCCCGCTTTTCCTTTTCATAGCAGGTATATCATTCCCTTTCTCCCTGAATAAAAGACTCAACAACAATGAATCAAGGAATTCGATATACAGGCACATTATTTACCGGGGCCTTATTCTGGTAGTTCTGGGTATAATCTATAACAATGGATTACGGTTCAATTTTGGCGAGATGCGTTATGGAAGCGTACTCGGACGCATAGGACTTGCATGGATGTTTGGCGCCATCATTTTCATGAATACGAAACTGACAGCCAGGATAATATGGTTCTGGGGACTTATAATTATTTACTGGCTGCTGCTTGTTTTGTTTCCTGCTCATGATCTCGGTTCTGCGGATAAATTTTCACAGGAAGGAAACCTGGCAAGCTTTATTGACCGCATCCTTATGCCTGGGAGACTCTATCTTGGTAATCATGACCCCGAAGGTATTTTCAGTACAGTTCCTGCAATATCCACAGCTCTCCTTGGCATGCTGACCGGACAATTCATGTTATCGGGATACATGGAAAATAAACCTCTGCGAAGGGTTCTTTATATGTTTCTTGCTGCTGTTGCATTAATGATCATTGGCAAACTCTGGAATCTTGTCTTCCCGATAAATAAAAACCTCTGGTCCGGTTCATTTGTGTGCTGGGTTGGAGGACTCAGCCTTCTCCTTTTTGTTATTTTTCACCTGATAATCGATGTCTGGAATCTCAGGAAATGGGCCTTCTTTTTTGTTGTCATCGGTATGAATCCGATAACTATCTATCTTGCAGGCAGGATCATCAGTTTCAGGCAGGCATCGAGATTTTTCTTCGGAGGATTTGCTGATCTGCTACCTGAGGTTTGGGCTCCTTTCGTTGAGGCTGTCGGGGTAACAGCAATAGGATGGGTATTCCTCTATATTCTGTATAAAAAGAAGATATTCTTAAAAGTCTGAACCTGACATGAAAGTTAAATTACTCTTTATCAGCATATTGTTTACTCAATGCCTGATTGCATTCCCTCAAAAAACAGAGTTATCCTGGCCTGAGACAACACGTGAGAACAAACCATGGACCCGCTGGTGGTGGCCCGGGAACATTGTTTCTCCTGAGGATATAACAGCTAATATGGAAAAGTACAGGGAAGCAGGACTGGGAGGATTGGAAATCACCGCCATCTACGGTGTAAGGGGACAGGAAGATAAATTCATAGAGTACCTGTCGCCTGAGTGGATGAATATGTTCACCCATACTCTTCAGGAAGCAGAGCGTCTTGACCTGGGCATTGACCTTGCCAATGCATCCGGATGGCCCTTTGGGGGACCATGGGTCGATTCTGCTGATGCATGTAAGAATATAAACTACAAAACATATTCACTCATTACAGGTGAAAAACTAAGTGAGAAAATCGAATTCACCCAACCGCCTGTGGTAAGACCTGTTGGTAATATACCCGATAAAACAAATATATTTGACCAGGCAGGCTGGGAACAGAATATTCAGCTATATGCAATTGACCAGATAAAGCGCAAGAGGCCGCTTCCAATACAGACTGTGATGGCCTTTTCTGATTCGGGACAGGTTGTAAACCTGACAGATATGGTTACAGCTGACAGGGACCTTGAATGGACAGCACCTCCTGGAAAATGGACAATTTACGCACTCTTCCAGGGATGGCATGGGAAACAGGTTGAAAGAGCAGGCCCCGGAGGGGAAGGAGATGTGATCGACCATTTTTCCGGACAGGCAATAAACAGGTACCTGAAACATTTTGATACTGTCTTCCAGGAACATGATTTAAGATCACTGCGCGGTTATTTCAATGATTCCTACGAAGTTGACGATGCTTCCGGTGAAGCCAACTGGACAAATGACCTTTTTTATGAGTTCATGATAAGAAGAGGATATGACCTGCGTGAACATCTTCCAGCCCTGTTTCTGAAAGATGATCCTGAAAAAAATGAACGTATCCTGTCGGACTATCGTCAGACTATCTCCGACCTCATACTTGAAAAATTCACATCAACCTGGACAAACTGGGCACACAGGCAGGGCAAAATAACGCGTAACCAGGCACATGGTTCTCCCGGTAACATCCTTGACCTTTATGCAGCTGCAGATATTCCCGAAACCGAAGGCAGTGATATTACAAGTATGAAATTTGCCTCTTCAGCAGCAAATGTTACAGGGAAACAATATGCTTCGTGCGAGGCTGCAACATGGTTGGGAGAACATTTCACTTCAAACCTCTCCGATGTTAAAAAAGCAGTCGATCTCTTTTTCCTGGCAGGAATTAATCATGTCTTCTACCACGGAACATGTTATTCACCGGTTAATGAACCATGGCCGGGATTCCTGTTCTATGCCTCAACAGAATTTACACCGGCAAATCCTCTCTGGAACGATTTCAAAGCTCTTAATGAATATGTTACACGAGTTCAGTCATTCCTTCAAGTGGGAAGGCCGGATAACGACATACTTCTCTATTTCCCGATATTTGACCGCTATGCGGATACAGGCAGCGGAATGCTGGCACACATTGACGAAATTGATCCTTTCTATGATGGATCTCATTTTAAAAACGCGACTGAAACAATGCTGGAGAAGGGTTATACATTTGATTATATATCAGATCTTCAGATAAAAAATACAGATTTTTACAATGAGCTGCTGTTAACTGAAGGTAATATATACAAAACCCTGGTTATACCACAATGCAGATATATCCCTCTGGAAACGTTCTCATATATCAGTAAGCTTGCAAATGAAGGAGCCCATATTATATTTTACGGAAATATGCCGGAAAATGTTGCAGGATGGGCATATAAAGACGAAAAGACTTCATTTTTCAACCAGATGAAAGCAGGTATCAATTTTTCTCCAACAAATAATCCCGAGGTGTTCAAAGCTGTATATGGGAACGGAATGATCCTCTCAGGAAATAGTCTGGAACAACTTTTTGCTTTTGCAGGGATCAGGAGGGAGACCATGTCTGACAATCATCTCATGTTTATACCTCGTGAAACGCCGGCAGGATTTACCTATTTTATTTGTAATAAGGGGGAAAAGGCATATGATGGATGGATCCCCCTAAATGTAACTGCTTCATCAGCAGCCATTTTCAATCCAATAAACAATAAATACGGCCTGGCAAAATACAGAGTGGCAAAACCCGGATTGATAGAGGTATATGCCAGAATATTTCCGGGTGAGTCCCTGATAATAACTACATACAAGGATAACCCGGTTGGAAGATCCTATTCATATTATGATAATATCTCGATGGCTAAAGAGATATCCGGTACATGGAAGGTTGAATTCATCCAGGGAGGTCCGGCATTGCCTGCCGTCTCAGAGACTAAAAAACTAATTCCATGGACAGATTTTGAGGATAGCTCTTTAAAAGACTTTTCAGGCACTGCAAAATACACAATAAGCTTTGTGAAGCCGAAAGGAAAGGCTGATGCCTGGTCGCTTAACCTTGGAAGGGTTTGTGAAAGTGCTTCCGTTGTACTGAACAATAAAGACCTGGGATCACTGATAGGTCCTGATTTTAAGGTCATTATTGACAAGAAACAGCTTAAGCGAAAAAATACTCTGGAAATAAAGGTATCGAACCTGATGGCTAACCGTATTGCCTATATGGATCGTAATAACATTGAATGGAAGAAATTCTATAACATCAATTTTGCAGCTAAGTTACGGCAAAACACCAGGGATGGTATTTTTGATGCATCATCGTGGCAGCCCCGGGAGTCGGGATTATTAGGACCGGTGACTATAATACCATTGAAAAAATTGAAGTAAGCAGAATTGTGTGAGGGTGAGCCTCCTTCGCTAAAGCTACGGAGACCGAAGGAGGGAGTGAGGACAAGAAGCTGAGAAACGGAGAAAGGGAGAAAGGGAGAACAGGGAAACTAAACTGTGTAACTCTGTGAAAACTCTGTGTGACTCTGTGGTTAATAATATATTTGAAAGAAATTAATATTTTAAATTGAGTATTTATGAAAACAAAACTTAATCGACGGATATTCCTGAAAAGCTCTCTTCTTGCAGCAGCAGGATTTACTCTGGCAGGATGCAATACATCTGGTGCCTCAACAGCAAAAAATAACAACAAATTACCCAGATGGAAGGGTTTTAATCTTCTTGATCTCTTTTCGCCAGTTCCTCCCCGTAACCCTGAAGGAGGCAACCGGACTACCGAGGAGGATCTGAAATGGATGGCCGACTGGGGTTTTGATTTTGTCAGGATACCCATGGCATACCCGAGGTACCTCGATTTCGATCGGACAAAGGATATTACTGTTGAAGAGGTATACCATTTTGATGAAAAGGTCCTCGAAGAGGTTGATCAGCTGATATTTATGGCACACAAGTATAACCTCCATGTAAGCCTTAATCTTCACAGGGGCCCTGGCTATTGTATAAATGCCGGATTCCATGAACCTTTCAATTTGTGGAAGGACAAGGAGGCACAGGATGCCTTCTATGCACACTGGGCAATGTGGGCTGAACGGTATAAGACAATTTCACCTGATAAAGTGAGCTTCGATCTTCTGAATGAACCGGCATATATTGAGGACATGAATGACCAGTATGCACAAAAGGGTCCTGTACCGGGCGATATATACAGAAAAGTTGCAGAGGGTGCCTCTAAGGCGATCAGGTCAGTAAATCCTGACCGTCTTATAGTAGCCGACGGAAACGGTGGTGGAAATAGTGTGATCCCTGAAATCGAAGATTTGAATATTGCGCAGAGCTGTCGCGGATATTACCCGGGACTGGTCTCTCATTATCAGGCTTCATGGGTATGGAAAGATCCTTCACAGGCCCCCACCCCTGTATGGCCGGGTAATATTGACGGAAAATATTATGGAAAAGAATCACTTGAAGAGTTTTATAAACCGTGGATTGAACTGAAAGAGAGAGGAATAGGAGTGCACTGCGGAGAATGCGGCTGCTATAACAAAACCCCGCATGAAGTCTTTCTTGCATGGTTTGGCGATGTTATCGATATACTTACAAATGCCGGTATAGGGTATGCACTCTGGAACTTCAGGGGCGACTTTGGAATACTCGATTCACGCCGCACGGATATAGAATACACCGATTGGTACGGTCATAAACTCGATAACAAACTTCTGGAGCTTTTAAAGAAATACTAAACACGGATTTTTTATTCCGTGTCAATCGGTGTGATCCGTGGTGAAAAAATCCGCAATCCGCAATCCGAATTCCGAAATTCAATCATCAAGTGCCTGGTAAACCATTGCCTTGAATTTATCATGGATCTCACCATGACTCATGGGTAACTGCTGCGTAAATATCAGTCCTACAATTCTTTCCTTCGGGTCAGCCCAATAGTTGGTTGCGAAATATCCGCCCCATGAGAATGATCTCTCAGAAATACCAAGAACAGCCTGCCCCTCTTTGGTTGTGATCTCAAAACCGAGGCCAAATTTATTAGGCCCGAGATTAAGCTCACCGATCTGGTTCGAGGTGATCAGTTCAACCGTCCTTCTCGAAAGGAATCTTTTGCCTTCATAAACCCCATTATTCAGAAGCATCTGCAAAAAGATGGCATAATCCTTTACCGTAGAACTTAGTCCCGCACCTCCTGAGAAATAGGTTCCATCAAGTAAGGGGTAATCAAAATAATCATTCTGTAAAAATGTAACATGACCCTTTTCATCCTCGGTATTCACCTTTACCAGCCTGTGTTGCTTTTCAGGCGGCAAATAGAAATAGGTATCATTCATACCCATCGGATCGAAAAGATGGATTTTAAGATACTGATCAAGTGTTTCGCCTGACCATATTTCAATAAGATAACCCAGTACATCAACATTCAAACCATAGGTCCACTTTTCACCGGGATTATGTGCAAGAGGCAGCCTGCCAAGATCTTTCATCTCATCTCCTATCACCGAATTATCGTCTCCAAAATCCGGAGAGATATCTGCCTTTGCATAAATCGCCCTCATCACAGGAGATCCTATACCCGCATAATCGATCCCGGAAGTATGAGTGAGAAGATCTCTGATAGTAATCTCACGCTTTGCAGGAATTGTTGTATAAGAGGTGTCTTTGTTATTGAATTTATCAATTACCTGTGGATCAGCAAATTCGGGAATATATTTTGACACATGATCGTCAAGCAGGAACTTACCCTCTTCAAACAGCATCATGGCTGCTATGCTGACAATTGCTTTACTCTGTGATGCAATGCGAAAAATATTATCTGTCCGCATCGGAGTTTGCACTTCAAGGTCGCACATACCAAAAGCCTTATTATATACTATCTTGCCATCGCGTGCAATAAATCCTACAGCTCCGGCAGTCCATCCGCTGTCGATGCCCTGCTGAAGCATTTTATCTATGCGGTCAAGGCGTTCAGAAGACATTTTTGCAGATCCGGGAGCAGCCTTCTTAAGAACAGGAGCATTTGTACATGCTGATGTGCTAAGCAGTACAATCAGGGTGATTTGTGAAATGATGATTTTTTTCATAGCTATGAGGTTTTATCTGAATAATTACAGGCGTATGTCATGGGATCGTGCTTCCGCTTCGCGGAACTGCGTCGCTTCGCTCCTTGAATCGTGCGATCTTGAATCCTTACCCTATTAACTTCTAACTTCTAACTTTTTACTTTTTACTTTTTACTTCTCCAGCAGCAGATCCGCCAGGTTTTCTGCAGCCTGCCTGTTATCAAAGCTTTCAGGCAGCCTGTCATGATCGATATACTCATTATAGATCCATGGATCGCCTATAGCAAAAACATATCCCCTGCCGTAACTGTTTTCAGCCATCAGCACTTTGCCATCTTCTGTCAGTACTGCCCTTGCCGTACCTGAAATATTTATGTCAGAAATCTCCTTTATATAGATTTTTGAAACTCTCTTAAAAAGCGGATGATCAGGCAGGTTTGTGCAAGCTCCCATCTCCCACTTATTACCTGTAACGCGATGCAAAGTAATATGATTGAAAGTAATACCGAATCTTTCCATCAGCCCGTTAAGATGGGTAAATTCACAGTTTGGGGCATCGTTGGCAAGAACTGCCAGAATCCCTCCTCTCCTGACCCATTTTTCTATAGCTTTTATGTCATCAGGAAGCATATAATAAGGTGATTTTGACTCAGTTGTCGTATCCGGATCAACGATAATATAAACATCTATATTCTTCAGTACAGATGCCACTGGTCTTTCAACAGTTGTGATCTTTGCCCCTCTGCTTATAAATATCTCACCCCAGCGTGAATACCCGCTCCATGCAGTATCAGACCAGAGGTAATGATATGGCTGTCCGTCCTTTGCATTAATTTCACGGTTAAACCAATTATCCAACCCCACAAGAGGCTTGTCAGATGAATTCCGTGAAGAATTGCAGGATATAAATGTGATCAGAAGCACAATAAGTATTTTTAATACTCTTTGATCTGTCATGGTTAATTAGAGTTTCTCTATCAAAAGTAGGAAACATATTTAATAATGTGTATTATTAAAGTTTTATATCTTTGACATTATTAAGATAAATAATCCTGATTGTCATGAGAAATATTGCATTATTAGCGTTCATCTCAGCCTGTCTGCTGATATTTGCCTGCAACAAGGATGACCGGTCGGAAAGGTTCAAACTGCTTACTTCACCGATATGGAGAGCAGATTCTCTTCTTGCCAATGGAGTTGATGCTACCGGACCCGGACAAATACTTGAAAAATTCGCAGGAGATGCAAAATTCGATGAGGACGGCTCCGGCTATTTTGGCGATTATACAGGACAATGGAGATTTAATGTGGAAGAGACCCAGCTTACTATCATCACTGATTCCCTTCCGCTCCCGATTATCGCGGATATTAAAGAATTAACAAGCATTTCATTAAAGATCACAACAGTTGTTCCTAATCAGCTCGATCCGGATACACCATTTAATATCAGAATGACATTCAAAGCAAAGTGATGCGTTACATCCTTGTTGCTGCTCTGATTCTTTTAAGCCCTGTCTTAAACGGAGCTGCATTGGAGGGCTTCGTGAGGGGGAAAGTCACTGACAAGAATAGCGGAGAACCTCTGGCTGGCGTATATGTGATTTATGGAAAAAACCTTGGCACAACAACCGGACAAGAGGGTTTTTACCTTATTAAAACAGTACCGGGTAAAGTTACCATCTCATTTCAGTTCATCGGGTATGGCTCTGTTACAGAAATAGTTACAGTCACCGAAAATGACACTGTAGTGTTGAATATAAGTATGGAGCTGAAGGTCAGGGAGATAGACCAGATAGTTATAAGCGCAAATAAAACCGAACAAAAGATTGCTGAGCTGACAGTATCAATGGATATTGTTAAAACGGCATTTATCTCTGATAATCATATTACCGATGCACAGGAACTGATTAACAAAACTCCGGGTATTGAGGTAATGGACGGACAGGCCTCAGTCAGAGGCGGCAGCGGGTTCAGCTATGGTGCAGGAAGCAGGGTACTTGCCCTGATCGACGGACTTCCAATGGTATCGGCCGATGCAGGAAATATCAAATGGCAGTTTCTGCCCCTGGAAAACATCTCACAAATAGAAATAATAAAAGGAGCCTCTTCAGTTCTTTATGGTTCATCGGCCCTGAACGGAATAATAAATTTCAGGACTGCCGATGCGACAAATATTCCATCAACACAATTCTATGCAGAAACAGGGATCTTCGATAAACCAAAAAACCGCAGCTGGGTCTGGTGGGATACTCCAAGACTCTTTTCAAGCATCTCATTTTCGCATTTACGAAAATTCGGGAAAACGGATTTCGGCATCAGTGGGAATATCCTGGTTGACGAAGGATACAGAAGGCTGAACGGCGAAAAGCTTGGACGTCTGAGCTTAAAACTAAAACATTTCAATAATAAAATCGAAGGTCTGTCATACGGCATTAATATGCATTCAGGTTACACAGTAAAAAGAGACTTTGTCCTATGGGAAAATGCTGAAACAGGAGCCCTGAAACAACAGGAATCTGCTACAATAGAACTTAATGGATGGTTCTTTGCTATTGATCCATATATCACCCTCAAGAAAAGCAATCGTTATAAACATGATCTGCGAATGCGTTTCCAGACATCATTGAACCGTTTCCCTGAAAGCGAGAAAACAAACAGCGATGGTTTTTCACTATATATTGAATACCAGTTCTGGCATTACCTGACAGATTTCATGGATATCACTGCAGGTATCTCGGAAAACTACAGCAAGGTAATCTCAAACATGTATAACGACCATGATGGCTTGAACACGGCAGGATATGCACAGCTGGAAATCCGTCCCTTTAACAGGCTCAAAGCTGTTGCCGGTTTCAGGATCGAACAAAATTCACTGGATGGTATAAAAGATAAGATTGTCCCTGTCTTCAGGGCCGGGATCAACTGGCAGGCTGCCGAATATACTTTTATCAGAGCATCATTCGGACAGGGGTACCGCTACCCCTCAATAGCCGAAAAACATGCTTCCACAACACTCGGATCAGTGGTTATCTTTCCTAATCCGGACGTTCACCCTGAATCGGGATGGAGCACAGAGGCAGGTGTCAAGCAGGGAATCAGCTTCGGGGAAATTACCGGCCAGGCTGACATATCTCTTTTTATGTCGCAGAATATCAATATGATAGAATACTATCTGGCCATATATACAGATACTGTTACTGAAATTACTTCTACTGGATTCAAGGCAACTAATATCGAACAATCGAGAGTATATGGCGGCGAGGTGGAAGTGATGCTTACCGGATCTTTTGGCAGAATAAATACCACATTATCTGGTGGTTATACTTACATCTATCCTGTGGAATTTAATAAATACACAAATGTAAATACAGGTGTATACCTCAAATACAGGCGAATGCATTCAGGAAAAATAAATCTGAACACATCGTGGAAAAAGTTTGATGCAGGATTGAGCCTCTATGTAAAATCAAAGATCCTGAGAATCGATGACTTCTTCCTGAATGAGGAAACAGGTGAAGCTATTCTGCCAGGTTTCCCGAACTACTGGGAGGATCACAACACCGGTTACCTTGTTGTTGACGGCTCCCTTGGATACAGGCTGAATGACAGGTATACTCTTTCTTTTGCAATCAAAAACATCACCAATAATGAACACCTGGGCCGCCCGGGAGATATTCAACCGCAGAGGAGCTATAGTCTCAGGTTTTCGGGTAACCTGTAAATCAGATCTTCCACGTACCAACTCCCCAGTCCCTTCCTCTGCTTGTTCTTTCAAATGTACTCACCCCCCCCAGCCCCCCTCTCTGCTTACGCAAACTACCCTTTATACACATTTATTTTTGGGGGGTGGTTGATATGTTGATAAGTTAATGAGGATTGTTAATATATGTAGCTGATAATCAGTGTTTTAAATTTGTTATTAATGTTTGTTTT
>Ga0307419_10000563_pt1 | contig 18852 bp, 13 predicted proteins | sample SalMarWE160230MG_2_FD_202512 | JGI IMG/M metagenome (GOLD analysis project Ga0307419, IMG submission 202512) | Salt marsh sediment microbial communities from the Plum Island Ecosystem LTER, Massachusetts, United States - WE1602-30 | ecosystem: Environmental > Aquatic > Marine > Intertidal zone... | reverse complement strand
TTGCCCACGGATGTCTCGATGTCCTGAACAAACATTTCCAGGAACTGCTCAGTATGTCGAAGGCCAAATCGGCTTTTGTCCAGTTTGTCTTTTATGGCGGTTATTTCTTTATGGCTATTCCGGCCGGACTGCTTATGCAGAGATATGGGTATAAAAGAGGCATTATCTTCGGATTGCTTCTTTTTGCAGGTGGAGCTTTCCTGATGCTTCCTGCAACACTGATCCAGACCTTTGGAAGTTTTCTATTATGTCTTTTTATAATTGCATGCGGATTAACCTGCCTTGAAACAGCAGCCAATCCATATACTACGGTGCTTGGTCCACCCCAGTACGGAGAAAGAAGAATTAACTTTTCGCAGTCGTTCAACGGTCTTGGATGGATAGCAGGACCGCTGGTGGGAGGGATGCTGATTTTTTCCAGCGGAGCCAGCGAAAACAGCAACAAGTTTGCATCAATAGCATTGCCATATATGTTAATTGGCACCCTTGTACTTATTGTTGCCATATTATTCTGGAGGGTAACCTTTCCGGAGATAAAGGAGGAATCGAGCCTGGAAGATGATACTATATCTTCGGGAGGAACCATGAAAGACCTGTTGAAATACCCTCATTTTGTACTTGCCGTCGTTGCACAATTCCTATATGTTGCTGCACAGACCGGGATTAACAGTTTTTTTATAAACTATGTTACGGAAGAAATACCCGCTGTAACCAACCAGCAGGCTGCACAGATCCTTGGATTCGGCGGTATGGGACTCTTCTGGCTGGGCAGGTTCACAGGAAGCACTCTGTTCATGCGTATCGTACGGCCAAACAAACTGCTGGCGTTTTATGCACTGGTAAATGTCATTATGATGAGCCTTGTTGTTTCAGCGCTGGGATGGATCTCGGTAATAGCACTCTTTTCGACATATTTTTTCATGTCGGTGATGTTCCCGACTATTTTTGCTATGGGTATCAAGGAGCTTGGACCCCTTACCAAGAAGGGCTCTTCCCTGCTGGTGATGTCGATTGTTGGCGGAGCATTGATACCGATACTTATGGGACGTATCGCCGATGTTTCAACCATGGCGCTTGGGTTCATTGTCCCGCTGATATGTTTTGCCTTTATACTCTATTATGGGTTAAGCGGTTATAAAGTAAGGAAAGTGGTGTCCCGGTAGCAAGCTAACAGGATTCTGAAGAATATAGTTTTTACCACAGAGTAACACCGAGTTTTTCACGGAGTAACACTGTTTTTCTCCGTGAAAGCTCCGTGCTAATCCGTGTCACTCCGTGGTTAATATTTTTTAGTATAAATCAGAGCATCCTTCTTTAGCCAATAATTAAAACCTTTGCACCTCTTATCTTTCTCTGCTTCAGCTCAATTAAAGCAGTATTGGCCTCTTCAAGCTCGGTGTAGCATACGCCACAGGCGGTGACCTTAATAAAATGGATTATTGAGTTTGATGCTGCCTATTCAGGAAAATTCATCTCCTGTAATATTTTCCTCACTGCAGGTTCATTCCTGTATTTTTTAAATGCCGGTTCCACTCCAATATAGGTCAGTTCATCATTCTCTCTTTTATCGAAGGATTTTTCCAGCCATTCGTTTACTTTTTCAGGATTATTACCATAAGCGTATGCAAACGCTATCCAGTAAGAGGGGGCATTTTCATCAATTAACCTGCTTATTATTTCTTCACCTTCATCTGTTTGTCCCAATGCAAGATGAGCTCCAGCCAGGAAAACATCGTGAAAATATCCAGATTCTTCAATCACAGGCTCATTGATAATCCTGTTAAAATTGCCCTGTTCAAGAAGAATTTTATAATAAATCTGCAATCTTGAGTATGCCAGTTCTTCATACTTTATATATGTATCCATAGCCGCCTCCAATTGCCCGGCATAAAATAATGCATCAATTAAATAACCAAGCACAGTCCTGTTATTCGGATTGGTTTGAAGGGCTTGTTTACAATATGAAATACTCTCATCGATTTTGCCCAGCTTTGTAAAGAAACGACCTGCATTTCTTAATACATATTGATTCTCCGGATCAATTTTCAGGGCTTGCTTTATTTTTTCATCAGCTCCTGCAAAATCAAATTCATTATCGAGCAGTTCTGCAATATTTACTAATGCCACACCGGAGTTGGGATCTAATTCCAGAGCTTTTTGGGCTGTTCTCTTTGCTTCAATGAATTCAGGTGAAATTGTTGTTGCTGCAAGTCTCCAGTAACACATTGAAAGATATGTCCATGGCAAAGCAAAAGTGGAGTCAAGACTGATTGATGCCTGGAATTCTTTAATTGCTTTTTGTGTATCCTCCCCTTCATTACCATCTCTTTCATAGAAAAACAAGGCCCTAAGATAAGCATCATATGCATCGAGACTCGCGGCAGGCGCTTTTCCAATTTGTTGCTTTTCCTCGGGCGTAATTGCTGCTTCCAGTTCTGAAGCTATAGCCTCAGCAATAGTTGTCTGTATTTGAAAAATGTCTCTTGTCTCCAGTATTTCACGTTCATAAGATTCTGCCCACAGGTGCTTGTCTTTATTGCCATCAATTAACTGTACCCTCAAACGGAACGTATTCCCATATTTTTGTCCGCTTCCTTCTACTATGTAATTAACATTTAATTTTCTTGCGATTTCAGGAATGGATGGTTTGTCTTTTCCCCTGTATTGTTCAACAGAAGTTCGGGAAACAACACTTAGATCTTTGATTGCCTGCAGGTTATTCAATACTTCATCCATAATACCATTGATGAAATATTCATTTTCTTCATCGGGGCTATCGTTGAAAAATGGTAATACGGCTATTGATTTAACCTTTTCATCAGTGGGTTTTAACAATTTGGGAATTACTAGAAATCCAAGGAGGACCAATATCAGAATAACGGAAGCAACAATTATATTCCTTGTTTTATGATTTTGTTTTAAGACTGACTGTTCTGTCCGAGACTTTGCTCCTGCTTCTTTTTCCTTTTGCCCGGCACTTTTTGTTGCTGTAATGATCTCTTTTACAGCGTTAGCAACCTTGTTTATCTGGTCGCGGTAATATGTATTGTTGACATTGTCCTGCGGATGATCTTCTTTTGCTCTCAATGGCCTGTTGACTCCTGCAGATTTGTAGATGAATTCAATTCCCCGGAGCACGCCACCTATGATTGATTCACATAATTCAGTGTCGTTATTGTCCAGGTCATATATCTGTACCGGCAGCACCCTGCTGGCCACATTACCATTCGGTAGTTTTACCTTGAGTCCGAACTGATCGTGAGATGCCTGCTCGACAAATGCTTTGAACTCATGTTCCCAGGCAAATGATTTTGGATCGCAGTATGTACGTGAGATGATCGGAATAAATACGAGACACTTAAGCTTCTCTTTTAGCGATTCATCAACATCATGTGTTTCAAGAAGACCGTCATGAGGATTGATATCGAAATAAACACTGATTTCTTCCTTGAATGTTGATTCGAGTTCTGTCTTCAGAGCTTCAACAAACTCACTCACCCACCCGTCGCCTTTGTTATCCTTCTGTCGATAGCTGATGAATATGTCATATTCGTATCCGGGGATGAGGCTTGGCATGTCAGTTTTTGTAGTTCATTGTGATAAAGGTAGGAAAGTTTGTTAAATAAGTCAAAAAATATAACTGGTTGCTCCAAGGTAGCTTAAGGAGATCTTTTTTACCACAGAGTGACACAGAGTTTTCACAGAGTTACACGGGGTAAAAACAGTGTCCCTTCGTGTAGGCCTGAGCGGAGCGAAGGCCCGTGTCCTCCGTGGTTAAATATTTTTGTTTGAATTTATTTCTGTACGGCAGCAACCTTTTTTGCTTCCGCTAAACGAAGATAGGCTGCATGATCATATATTGCATTTTCCATTCTCAGATCCCAGCTTTTCTGAAGGATTTCAAATGCTTCCTGGTATTTCCCCTGCTTATACAATCCCCAGCCCTTGGAATCTAAGAAATTATGATTTTCGGGACTTAATTCCAATGCTTTGCCAACAAGTTCCAGTCCCTCATTTAAATTTCGATCGGTATCAATCAAAAACCATGCAAGATTATTGATCAACTTGGGAGTTTTAGATTCTAAGGACAGAGCCTCGCGAAAATATTTTTCTGCCTGATCCGGTAAGCCGGCCTCCCAATAAATATTGGCCAGGTTTGTTGTAATCTCAGTTTCGGGTACTGAATTCTCCTTACTTAAAGATTTATAATTTTCAAGATATGCATTTGCAGATTTGGTTTTCCCTTCAGATAACGCAAGCACAGCCTGTCTGTAAATAAGTTCTGTATTACCAGGAAAATCCTTTTCTGCTTTATTATATAGCATCCTTTCTTTTCTGTATTGACCTGTTTTGTAGTAAAATTTTCCGAGTTGTGTATAGCTTGAAACCCACCTGGGTCTTAACCCCCATTTATTATATATGTCAAGCTCCTTTTTACATAGTGAGATGGCTTGATCATATTGTTGTAATGTTCCATAACGACCAGCCAGATTTGAATTTGGTACGGGCATCTGATCATCATAATCAACAATTAATTTCCAATATTTAATACATTCATATATTGTCTCAAATAATCCCGAATATTGTGCATTTGCATATAGCTTTTCCAGCGCTGACATCTGGTCCCTTTTACTATAAAGCCGGATACACCATTCTTTTGCTTCTTCAAATATATTCCTGTTTGAATATGAATAAGTAAGCATTCGTATGGCTTCAGTGAAGTTGGTATCGATGTCTATTGCCTTCAGATACCAGTTAGCTGCGGTGGAATAGTCAAGGATATAGAAAGCTTGGTTACCATAAAGATAATACTTGTAGGCTTCAGCATATTCTGTGGATATTAGGTTTCGGAAATCCGTTACTATTTCCTTTTCCATAACAGTCATTATGAGAAAATCCTTGACCAGCCCTGAAAGTGAATCAATCATCTGAAAGATTTCTTCCTCTGAGGTCCCTTCTATCTGGAAAGATTTAAAAGTTTCTTCTGATTTTGAATCAACCAGTTGCGCGTTGACACGTATTGTAGACCCTGCCTGGTTTATACTACCTGAAATAAATAAGTTCGCATCCAGGTTACGGGAAATGTTACCGGCGACTGATGGTGTTATTGAAGCATAACTAGTCAAATCTCTGCTTTGAAGCATACCGGTTACAGATTCGGGTTGTTTTACTGTCAAATCTTCAGAAAAATTAGAAAGGTATGTGATTATATTATCCTTAATTCCATCCTGCCAGACATTCCATATAGTGTCATTTGTCATATTCCGGAACGGCATTACCGCGACAGAAATAGTGCCCTTTGACCGGAGATATTCCAGCCTGTCACGTTCAAATATTTTTGGATAAACAAATATTGCTGCAGCTATAAGAAGGGCAACAATTGTTACTCCATAAATCCATTTATATTTTGAGAATTTTGAGGATTTTACCTGTGTGATTACTTTCCCTCCTGCTTCCTGTTCAAATGGCACCTCTTTCCTGGTTTTTTCATTAAAAAGATCAGCAGGTTCTGATTTTTTCATCCCCTGGATAATCTCTCTTATTGAATTAGCAACCTTATTTATCTGGTTCCGGTACTTTGTTCTTTTGATGTTTATCTTTTCGTCATCATCAGTTTTTAGAGGCCTGTTTACCCCCGGTTCTTCGTAAATGAATTCCACACCTCTCATTACCCCTCCAAGAACAGACTCGCACAACTTAATGTCTTCATTATCAAGATCATAAATTCGCACTGGTAATACCCTGCTGGCCACATTACTATTCGGTAGTTTTACCTTGAGTCCGAACTGATCCTTTGAAGCCTGCTCGACAAATGCTTTAAATTCATGCTCCCATGCAAATGATTTCGGATCACAATATGTGCGGGAGATGATTGGAATAAATACAAGACATTTCAATTTCTCCTTAAGAGATTCATCAACATCATGTGTCTCTAAAAGTCCGTCATGTGGATTAACATCGAAATAAACACTGATTTCTTCCTTGAATGTAGATTCGAGTTCCGTCTTCAGAGCTTCGACAAACTCACTCACCCACCCGTCACCTTTATTGTCCTTCTGGCGGTAGCTGATGAATATGTCATATTCGTATCCTGGGATAAGGCTGGGCATGGATTGAATTAATTTCGTTTTTGATATTCAGATAATCCCATTTTCTCTATAATAGCCTGGAACCTTGATTCGGAACGGATATTATCAAAATCGGAAATACAATTAATGCGTGGGATTGCCGATGGTGGATTTTCAAATGATTTTTCCAGCCAATCCAATGCTTCATTTTTCCTTTCAAGCATGCTGAACCAGCGAGCCAGGGAATAACTGTTTGGATTTGTGTTATTAAGCTCTCTTTCAATTATCAGGTTCCAAAGGCCATTTATGCCTGACTTATCGTAAAATGCTTTTATCTGGTCTGCAATCAAGGTATCATTTATCATTACTTTCTGAAGTGCATTTGCTGCTTTAAGACCTTCATTCTGTTTCACATAAATGTAAAATTCCGTCCAATGAAATCCTCCCTCGGCATAATCGGGATCAAGCTCCTCTAAGATATTTATTTCTTCAAGACATTCTTTTAATTTACCTTCGTTATAATAATAATAAGGACCACTTAACATGTGTAATACCGGTAGATAGGGATCGAGCTCCAATGCTCGGTTTATTTGAATGCGAGCTTCCTTATTTTCTCCCAAAATATCCAGCAATTCTGAATAATAATGATGAGCCGTCACAAAATTGGGATTTAATTCACATGCCAGTTTTAATTCCTTCCTTGCTTCTTCCCAGTTCCATTCTTTATAATTGTATAGAGTTCCAAGTACCGTATGCGCTTCAGAAAGATTTTTATCGATATTCAATGCCTTTATAACTGTTTCCTTTGACTTGTTAAAACCTTCACTTTTAGGTATCCATCCCCAGTAAGCCTGAATGAAATAAGCATCAGCTAATCCTGCATATGCAAGAGCATACTCCGGATCAACCGCTATTGCTTTTTCAAAATACTCAACGCTTTTATTTAATCCTTCTTCTGTTCTCTTATTCCAGAAGTATCTCCCCTGTAAATACAGGTTATATGCTTCAGGATTGTTTGTCTGATTTTTTTCAATCTGTTTTTTTTCTTCAGCAGTTAATGTCGATTTCAGTTCCCTGGCAACATTTTGAGCAACTTCGGACTGAATTGAAAAAATATCCGAGATGTTCCTGTCATATATTTCAGACCACAGGTGGACATCAGTCTTCGCATCAATAAGCTGAGCTGTTATACGGACATTATTTCCGATTTTTTGCACACTCCCCTCCAGGACCGATGCTACACCCAACTCCCTCGCAATATCTTTTATTGAGAGTTCAGTGTTTTTATATCTTTTTGTCGAGGTGCTCGATATTACTCTTAATTCACCAACCTTGAAAAGATGTGTGAGAATTGCCTCTACAATGCCATCACTGAAATATTCCTGTTCAGGATCATTGCTCAGATTTGTAAATGGTAAAACAGCGATGGATTTATCAACAGGTCCGGAAGGCTCAAGTATTTTTGGAATGAAAAGATATCCCATGACAAATAAGACAAGGATAATTAACGATCCAGTGAGGATTTTTATTTTCAGGCTCCTTTTCTTCTCAGGTATTAGTTCAAGCGGTTCTTTTGTAATTCTATGGGATTGATTTTCAGATTCTTTTATTCCATTGATAATCTCTTTAATAGCAAGTGCCACTTTGTTTATCTGGTCACGATAAATAGTCCGGTTTAGATTATCATGAGGATTATCTTCATTGGACCTCAATGGTCTGTTAACTCCTGCAGATTTATAAATAAATTCAATACCCCGAAGCACCGCACCCAGAACAGATTCAAATTCTTTTATATCAGTCTCTTCAAGGTCATGGATACAAACAGGTAATACCCTGCTTGCTACGTTGCCATTCGGGAGTTTTATCTTCAGTCCGAACTGATCATGAGAGGTCTGTTCAACAAATGCTTTAAATTCATGCTCCCATGCAAATGATTTCGGATCACAATATGTGCGGGAGATGATTGGAATAAATACAAGACATTTCAACTTCTCCTTAAGAGATTCATCCACATCATGTGTCTCTAAAAGTCCGTCATGTGGATTGATATCGAAATAAACACTGATTTCTTCCTTGAATGTAGATTCGAGTTCCGTCTTCAGAGCTTCGACAAACTCACTAACCCACCCGTCACCTTTGTTGTCTTTCTGGCGGTAGCTGATGAAGATGTCGTAATTGTATCCGGGGATAAGGCTGGCCATGATAGTTTTTGTGGTTCAGAGTGATAAAGTTAGGAAAGTTTGGGATACATGTCAAATAAATTGGGCTAAAGCCCTAAATTGAAATAATGTTTCCTAATCCGCTGGCTGAAGAGGCTGTGTGAAAACAGTGACTGTTAATAACTTAATAAAAATTTTAAGAAATCCTACTCTTTATTTTGTTTATTATCTATTAAATAACTATCTTACAATTAGTTAAGGTTTGTTTTTATGATAATAAATTAAATAACATGCACTATAAGACTCCAAAGGACAGAGACGAACTATTACTTTATCCAAACATTGATTTATGGGTAGAGCAAGATAATCCTGTCAGGTTAATAGATCTTGTTGTAGAGAGATTTATTAGTGAAAATGCAGATATGTGTACCTGGGGTGGCCACAGTGATCAGGGTTGTACGAGCTACTCTCCCTCGACCATGCTTAAGTTAATATTGTATTGTTACTTTAACTGGATCCCGGGAAGTCGTCGAATGGAAAGAGAGACTTACAGGAACATTGAATTAATCTGGTTGCTGGGAGACTTAAAACCGGATCACTGGACTATATGTAAGTTCCGCCGGGAGAACATAGATTTGATTCGCTCTGTAGCTATTGAGTTCAGGAAGTTCTTAATGACGAATGGATATATTGAAGGTAAAACCATTGTGTTTGATGGGAGTAAAATGAAGGCATATGCCGGACGAGGGATGTACTCGGATAAACAATTAAAAAACAGGATAGAGAACATTGAACAGACCCTTGAGAAGTATCTTAATAACATGGATGAAATAGATGAGCTTGAAAACAGGCTGGAACAAGAATCAAATGATAAGGACGATTTAAGGAAAAAGATCGAGAAGCTTGAAGAAGAGAAAAGCAAACTGGAATCACTAAAAGACCAACTTGGAGAATCAGGGAAAAGGCATATCTCTCCGGCTGATCCTGACGCAAACATGATGAAATGCAGAGATGGGAAAATGGCTTGTTACAATGTACAAACAGGGGTTGATGCTAAACATCATATGATAGCTATGGCAGAGGTGAGCACTGATGAATGTGATATAAATTTATTAGAAACTGATTTTAGGGATTTAACCTGTCAGATGGGGTTTATACCTGAAGAAGTTGAAGCTGATAAAGGCTATGGAAACCTTAGTCAAATCAAAAAAATCCAGGAAACTTTTGACACAGCATGCTATATTCCAATCCAGGAAAATCCGTCAAAGAAACAAGATAAGAAAAATGGAATAGAATTTACCTATAATGCTGATAATAATAATTTTACATGCTCAAATAATAAAAAATTAAACTTGCACTCAAAAAACTTTAAACAGGATGGCCAGACCTATAATATCTATAAATGCCATGATTGCTTTGAATGTTCAATAAAGAATAAGTGTACAAAATCCAAAACAGGAAGGGCAATAAAAGTAAATATAAACCAGGATTGGATAAGCAGCTATCACCAATGGATCGAGCAACCTGGAAACATTGAAAAAATCAAACAACGAAAAAAAATAGTTGAGCATCCTTTTGGGACAATAAAAATAATGATGGGGAAATTATGTTTTCTTCTAAGGGAAAAGGTGAAAGTACAAATTGAAGTAGACCTTTATGCAACAGCATACAATCTGAAAAGGCTAATAAACATAGAAAATATGAACCTTTTACTCCAAAAAGTGGACAATTACAACTGGAAGCTTGCATAGACAGATCCTTACTTCACCTGAAAATGGTGTTTTAAAAAGATTAAAATAAAAAAGTTGATTATCACACAGCCTCTGAAGCCAACGGTAACAGAATAATTCAGATATACACAAAGCAAAAGCCCCCGTCCGCCGGTTGGCGGTCAGGGGCAGCCATGAAAAGAATGGAAAAAATTGCTTTTGGACAGTAAAAGCATCTTCAAAGTCTTACGACTTTATATACGTTACTTAGTTTTCCTTTTATAAGTCTCAAAAAATAAATGCCTGAAGGCAGATCCTGCATGCTGATCTGCTTTTCAAAAGCTGTCGCTTCAATAATATCATTTTTAACAAGCTTTCCATCCTGGGTGAGAAGCACCAGGTCAACTTCACCTTCAAGCGGTTCTTCAAAGCGTATATTAAGTATTTCACTAGCCGGATTGGGATAAACAGTGACGTTAACCAGGATTTCGAGGTTTTCTTCAACTGTAGTGACAATAAGCTGCTGCTGAAACCCGTGGGTAAGTATTATAGTGGGGTTTTCAGGATCATCCTGGAAGGTAGGGATAATAGTCTCTCCCAGAGTCCAGCTTATAGATATATCACCAGCTTCATCATAACCTCCGGCGCTTGCTATCACCTTAGGCTCCACTGTCTGTGCACAAACAGGCAGAAATAATGTAACGGCGATAAACATCAGAAAATACCTCTTCATTGTTGGATTTTTACGATCAAGCCTGGTACTTTTTGTAAAAATATATTAAAATCAAATAAAAACCAATAATATTTTGCCCATTTTCATAAGCGGCCGAAAAAGATAGATGAACTGCTGTTTTAAAGTGGTAAACATCCCGTAGATTAAAAAAGAATTCAGAAAATAAATCCGGGAGTTATATCTTATATTAATTTTATGGATTTACTTACTATGACTGCAGGAAAAGAACCACGGCGCCGGATAATTCCGGTACTGCTTTCCGTTTCAGGCGGAATTCTTGCCACACTGGCCTGGACAAACTGGTTCCCGGGGCTTATCCTGCTTGTTGCATTCATTCCTTTTCTTATCCTTGAAAACTATCTTTTTGAGAATCAGCATAGATATAATCCTTATGCCTTCTTTAATTATGCCCTGCCGGGTATTATCATATTCAATATCCTGACCCTTGGATGGGTAAGGGCGGCAAGTATCCCTGCCCTGATAACAGTGATACTTGGGATGTCATTCCTGATGTCTTTCATTATGTGGCTTGCACATATTATAAGGATACGGGCCGGGGGGATCACAGGTGCATTGGCCCTGGTCGCGTTCTGGCTCTCTTTTGAGTTCCTGACTCTTAATTTTATCATCCTGTCGCCGTGGATAAACCTGGGTAACGGCCTTGCCAAAGATATCCTCTTCATCCAGTGGTACGAAATGACAGGTACTGCAGGAGGAACATTATGGATACTTTCCTCAAATCTGTTTCTGTCGCTATTCATCATACAAAAAGCCCCCCGCAAGAAACTATACTTGTATATATGGCTGTTATTGATTGTTATACCTTCAGCCTTTTCAGTGACCAGGTATTATACGATCAGCGAGAACAAATCAGCAATGGAAGAAGTATTGATAATCCAGCCAAACATTGATCCATTTACCGAAAAATTCGAAATACCCTTCGAAGAACAGCTGAGTAAAACCCTGAAAATGGCAGAAGTATCTGTTTCGGATAATACTAAATGGATGCTGACTCCCGAGACAACAGTGGATGATCCTGTAAATGAGGATGATATGGATACAAATAAATATATACTCACACTCAGGGAATTTGCAAGTCATCATCCGGGAATAAGCATAGTCTCAGGTCTTGTCAGCTACCGGTTATATCCGGCAGCAGAAGAACCTCTTTCTGCTTCGGCAAGAAAAATAGATTCTTCGGGGTATTATTACGATCATTTCAATTCTGCATTTCTTATTGATTCGGGGGGCGTAAAAGAGATCTACCATAAATCGAAACTTGTACCCGGTATCGAAATGCAGTTCTCTGCGGGGCTTGGAAAGCTGATTAACAGTATTGTACCCTATCTTGGAGGGACAAAATGGGGCTACGGCATCCAGGAAGAAAGAACCTGTTTTACACATTCTTTAACAGGTCGGCTTGCAGCCCCGATAATATGCTATGAATCTGTCTTTGGGAATTATGTTGCTGATTATGTAAGAAACGGAGCAGAAGCATTGTTTATAATAACAAATGACGGATGGTGGAAGAACACCTGCGGGTATAAACAGCACCTGGCATATGCATCAATAAGAGCAATCGAAACACGAAGACCTGTTGCCAGGGCAGCAAACACAGGCATATCATGCTTTATTGATATTCGCGGTAAACGGACACATGAAACACAATGGTGGACCGAAGCAGTTATAAGGAGTGAAATAAGTTTTGAAACAAACCTTACACCTTACGTCAGGTATGGAGATGTAATAATGAAACTTTCTGCCGTGATAAGCGTATTATTACTGGCTTATGTTTTTATTGTACTCCCAATAAGAAAGAAAAATATGGTTTCCTCATCAAAATAGTGCAACTGTTAAATTATCAATTTGTCTTTATAAACAGGTAAACAATAAAAGTGGACCGGGCAGACAGAAATATTAATGCTCCTCTTATTGAGGAATGTAAAAAAGGAAATATTAAGGCACAATTCAGGCTTTATAACCAGTATTCAAAGGCAATGTTTAATCTTGCATACAGATTGATGAATAACAGGGAAGATGCAGAAGATATGCTGCAGGAAACATTCACGGAATGCTTCAGGAATATCGGAACATTCAGGTTTGAATCAACATTCGGAGCATGGCTGAAAAGAATTTTATTAAACCGGTGCATCAATCAGCTCAGGAAGAAAAAGGCCGATCTTGTCTATTACGATAACCTGCCCGCGGCAGCAAGCGAGGAAGAAGAGGAGATAATTTATGATACAGAGAATATATTTAAGGGTATAGAACAGCTTCCAAATGGTTACAGGATAGTACTGACCCTCTATCTGCTTGAGGGTTACGATCATACAGAGATATCACAGATTCTGGGGATATCCGAATCCACTTCAAAATCTCAGTATTCGCGTGCAAAAGAAAAACTAAGAAACATACTGGTAAAAAATATGAACTATGGACAGACTGGAAGAATATATCAGTAAAAACAGGGAGGAACTCGACAGGTACACCCCCTCAGATGAGGTCTGGAGAGGAATAAGGGAAAATATGAACAACCGAAGACGTGATCTCATATTATGGCTTTCAGCTGCAGCCATGATAGTAGTAATACTGACCACGGCTGTCCTTTTCTACGTAGGAAAAGAGAGGGAAAACTACGTGCTGAACAGAAGAGATGCTGATATCCTTCTAATGAAAGCGAATCCCGAACTGATAGAGAGCGAAATATATTATAATAACCTGATTCACGATCTTTATATACAAGCAACTCCTTTATTTACAAGTAATCCTGATATTGAGGAAGAACTTATAAATGACCTGTCACAACTCGACAGCATTTGTGCAGATATAAAAAAGGATCTCAGGGATAATGTTGCCAATCACGAGGTTGTTGAAGCTCTGATAAATAATTACAGGATAAAAATCCGCATCCTGGAAGACATGCTCAACACTTTAAAACAAGATGAAAACAGTGAGGAAAAAACAACAAGCCATGCACTATAGATCATTCACAGCAATATTTATATTAGTGTTTTCTGCTGAACTGCTGTCAGCTCAGACATTCTCTGAAAAGAAGACATACATGAAGATTTTACCTGTAAACAGGGAGATGACTCTTGAAATAGACAATAAATACGGTACCATCGAAATAACTTCATGGAACGAGGATTCTGTCATGATAAGAGCTGAAGTTGAAGCTTATGCCTCCGATCATAACAGGCTGGATAAAATGTTCCGCGGAGTTGATGTAAATATTACCGGATCAAGTTTCCTGATACGGGCGCAAACCAGTTTTACACAGAATATAAGCATGCTTTTCGAAAGCTTTAAGGGATTAACCAGCAAGTTTATTCCATATGAATCAAAGCTCGAAATCAACTATTTTATAAACGCTCCTGAATACATGGATATGAGGATCACAAACAGGTACGGTGATGTATATATGGAAAACAATACCGGTATCCTGACACTAAATCTTTCAAACGGAGCATTTAAAGCCAATTCCCTTAATGAAACAAACGGGGCCGAGCTTCTGTTTTGTGATGCCACAATAAATAAAATAGTTAAGGGCCGTTTTAATGTATCATTCTCTGAAGTTGAAATAGATGAATCGCAGGATCTCAATATCACATCCATATCTTCAAAATTCAACCTTGAAAGAGCAGGAACAGTGAGAACCGAATCAAGGAGAGATAAGTTTTATATAGGAATAGCAGGTTCATTAAAAGGCGACTCTTATTTCAGCGATTTCCGGATCGAGGAGGTTCAAAGAGAGATCAACATGGACACAAAATACGGAGACCTTGATGTGGATTTCATTAGTAAAAAAATAGAAATGATAACAATAAATTCAAATTTCACGGATGTAAGCCTTACTTTCGACCCCTCAGTCTCCTATAGCCTGGATATCAGGCATTTAAACGCATTCCTTGTGCTGCCTGACGGAGTTGCCAAAGTTGAAGAGAAAACCCTGAATGAGGAGAGGAAGGAATATATGACATATGGCACTGTAGGCCGCAATCCGGATAATATTAAAGTAATGATCGATGCAACAAGAGGTAATATTTATTTAAAATAACCGGGTCAGGTAGAATAATCAATTATAAATAATTCATATGAAAAGAATCGTTCTAATAATCATAACTGCTGCCCTGCTGTTTCAAAATGATGTTTTCAGCCAGTATTCAACGAGACAGGCGGGAGTCAGGACCGGTGTCAGAAGCGGTTTGTTCTTTCAGGTTACTTCCGAAGCCGGTAATGCAGAAATAGGTTATAATGCCATGCTTGGATTTAATAACAGCGGGATCCAGGTAACGGGACTCAGGATAATCTACGAAAAGGCCCTTTCTGATATTTCTCCTGATCTTTTTTTTGCGTGGGGATATGGAGGTCATGCCGGATTTATTGTCACTGATCATATCGGCTATTTTGGAGAGACCTATTATTTTCAGGGGGAAAGGTTTTGTCCTGTATTTGGTGCCGACGGCTGGCTTGGCGCTGAGTACAGGTTCTATGGTATCCCTTTAATAATAGGGCTTAACATCAAGCCTTTTGTTGAACTTACCATCCCTGCCTTTGTCAGGCTGATGCCAGGCGATATAGGCATATCGGTCTCATATGTTTTCTAGAAACAAAAAGATTAAAAGCTATACAACATGAAAAAAAGATTCACTATTGCGGCATTACTGATTCTCGTATCGGTGGTAACATTTGCACAGGATCCGGAATTCGAGTACTATAAAAATAAAGAGATAAAAACCCTGCTTGGCAGGAACAGGGCCGGAGGTGGTTATGGCTCATTTACAACAGGATACACAATTATTGATGATAAGCATGCTGTACTTTTCGGCGGTCGTTTTTCATGGCTGCCAAGCCGTTCAATGGGTGTGGGTATAGGAGCTACAGGCTTTATAAACGAATTCCATTATGAGTCTTCACTCGATATGGATGTTTTCCTGACCGGAGGTTATGGAGGTATTTATATTGAACCGATAGTTTTCCCGCGTTGGCCCGTACATATGTCATTTCCTGTATTGTTTGGAGCAGGAGGCATATCTTTTGTTTCCAGAGACGGAGAGTTATATGAGAACTTCATTGAGGATTCGAAAGCGTTCCTGCTCATTGAACCTTCTGCAGAACTTGAACTTAACCTTACAAGATACTTCCGGCTTGCCTTCGGTGCATCATACAGAATCCCAACACAGTTTGATGTGGGACTTCCGGGAACCTACACCATAGATGTCGAGTCGCTCAGATCAATGAGTTATACGGTTACATTGAAGTTCGGAAAGTTCTGAGAAGTATACACATACTCATCCCTTTCCTCCATTTTGCATGTACTCACCCCCATACCCCCTCTCTCCGCCAACTGGCGGAAAGAGGGGGCTTATTGATAATCTGTATCAGGGAAATTTAATAAGATATAATTATTTTATTGCTGACTTTTATTGTAAAGCCAAAAAAGTTGTGATTAAACTGGATGGTCTTATACATAATACCTCGAAAGAATATGATCAATTCAGGGATTCAGAATTACAAAAACTTGGTATTCATATTTTAAGGATAAGAAATGAAGCGCTAGTAAATATGAAAGAAGTTCTTCATAAAATAACTCTATTCCTTGATCAAATTAGCAGTTAATCAACCCATTACACAAATCGACTCCCCCCTCTTTGCGCAAGCAGAGAGGGGGGCTGGGGGGGTGAGTACGTGTAATTTTAAAATTTATTTCTCATTAAAGATCCTCACTCCTTCGTCGAGCCAGTTTTTGTATTCCCCGATATCAAGGTTTGTAGGCATCGGGCTGTTCAGGGGGTTCCCTTCATGATCGGTAATTACATAAAGGGGAAGGGCGTTGGTTTTGTATTTCGATATCTCAATATCTTCATTGATCTTGCCTATTGTCTTTTTCACCTTTCCGTCAACTGCAGAAGTTATCCATTCATTCTCAGGAAGTTGCGTCCTGTCGTCTGCGTATAACGAAATGATAACAAAATTATCCCTGAGTCTCTGTAGTATCTCCGTATTGGACCAAACCTTTGCTTCCATCACCTTACAATTAGCACAGGCATGTCCTTTAAAATCTATAAGGGCCGGTTTTCCCTGTTCCTTTGCACAAGCTAATCCCTGTTCATATTCAAAATATCCGGTTAGTCCTAACGGCATGTTAAACAGGCCCTCATACTTTGGTTCCGAACAGAGCTCGCTTGCAGCCGAAATACTAAATACCGGAGAGGGAACTGTCTTATTCTCTCTGATTACCTGCCTTTTATAAAACCATGATGTCTCCTGAGAAGGCAGAAAGCCTGATACACTTTTTAGCGGGGTACCAAAAAGACCGGTTACCAGGTATAACATAAATGAAAATACTGCAATTATAAGGAAGAGCCTGAAGGTTCCAACGTGTTGAAGATCACTGTCGTGTGCGAATTTTATTTTACCCATAAGGTAAAGCCCGAGCAGGGCAAAAAGAACAATCCATATAATCAGAAAGACATCTCTTGAAATGATTCCTATAGAATAGACACTGTCTATAGTCATAAGGAATTTCATGCTGAAGATGAGCATTATGAATCCAAGGACAACTTTTATTGAGTTAAGCCATCCGCCTGATTTAGGCATTTTGCTCACTACAGAGGGAAAAAGTGCAAACAGGGTAAATGGAAGTGCAAATGCCAGGCCGAATCCAAACATTCCCAATGCAGGTTTCAGAACATCACCACTGGCAGCCTCCACAAGAAGAGCGCCTACTATCGGACCCGTACATGAGAAAGAGACAATTACGGTTGTCAGACCCATGAAAAAGGTTGCCAGCAAACCTCCTTTATCGACTTTTGAATCTGCACCTGTTACCCATTTGTTTGGAAGGACTATTTCGAAAGCCCCGAAGAATGATATTGCAAAAAGAAGGAATAATGTAAAGAAGATGATATTTGGTATCCAGTGAGTACTCAGTGTATTTGCGAATCCTGCTCCTGCACTTGTCAGTGAGACAATGATCCCAAGTGAAGTATAGATCAGGATTATTGAAATTCCAAATATTATTGCCTTTAGAACAGACTTAGGCCTGTTTTCCGATCCTTGTGAAAAGAATGCAACCGTCATGGGTATCATTGGGAAAACACATGGGGTCAATATTCCGGCAAATCCCGCAATAAGTGAAAGGATAAAAAAGCTAAGCAGCCCTTTTTTACCACCCGTCTGGCCAACAGTATTGGTCAATGTAATTTCCTGTTTTACAGCAGTATCATGAATTTTAATTTCAAATGCCACATCTTTTGGAGGGGAGCATGTCATATTATTACATGCCATATAATTAACCTCACCTGTAACTGTAAATGAAGGAGAAATGGCTGTTATCTGCTGCCTGAATTCGGCTTTATTGCTGAATGATTTTATCCTGAAACCAAAAGCCTCATCAAGAAGTTCTTCGGGTTCAACGGCTTCCCATGGTTGTCCGGTAAATGAGAAATCGTTTATAGTATCAAAACGGATTGAGGTTGGAATGGGTCCTCCTTCCGGAATATCCATGGAATAGATGTGGGATCCTTTTTCAATGGTAGCAGTAAAGATCAGCTCATAAAGGTTATCTCCCTTCTTCTCATATCCAAAGTCCCATACGACCGGGTCGAATATCTGGGCCTTCAGGTTTAATGCCAGGAAAATGACGGTGATAAGCAGTAAATTCCTTTTGAACATGTTATTGTCTATTAGCGATTTCAAAAATAATAAACATATAACAATAATAGAGTGAAAATGTTATGAGGGTTCCACAAATAAGATCAGGTAAGGTCGACCTCATTGCCATACCTGTCGAAGAAATGGTATTCAAGCATATGATATGACGTAACAGCCTGCACTTTAAGGTTAATGCTGTATTTAAAGTTCCATTTAAGACAAACAGAGAATAATCCTTTTTTCAGGAATGCTGCAACGAATGGATGAACATTAATTACCAGCCGTCTTGTTTTTATTTTTCCGACAATAAAAGCGAGGCTTCTTTCGAGCTCATCGGTAAACAGTATGGTTGGTCTTGTTTTTCCTGTACCCTGGCAGGCGGGACATTTTTCATTTGTGACAATATTCATTTCCGGCCGCACTCTTTGTCTTGTTATCTGCATTATGCCGAATTTCGTCAGTGGCAGGATATTGTGTTTTGTTCTGTCGCCCGACATCAGTTCCTTCATCTTGTCAAAAAGGACCTG
>Ga0307419_10000557_pt1 | contig 18892 bp, 30 predicted proteins | sample SalMarWE160230MG_2_FD_202512 | JGI IMG/M metagenome (GOLD analysis project Ga0307419, IMG submission 202512) | Salt marsh sediment microbial communities from the Plum Island Ecosystem LTER, Massachusetts, United States - WE1602-30 | ecosystem: Environmental > Aquatic > Marine > Intertidal zone... | reverse complement strand
CTTATCGGATATGAAGGAAATATAAAAGGAGCCTTGAACGGCTCCACACTTGAAGGAGGTAAAGAAATGCAAACTTTGATGACTTGGCCAGATTACTCCGGCATGCTTGGGTTTACACCCGAGGAGAGCCCATATGAACCCGAAGAGTGGGAAACAGTGGGTCTTAAAGGATGGGGGGTCTATACTCCATCGATGGGAGTGATTTCTGGGGACGAAGTTCCCCTATTGCTCGTGGAAGCTGACCAGGACTTAAACGGCTTGGCTAGAACTCCAATGATTGAGCTGGCCCCGGATGATTATAAGTATATCCAAGTCGTCAAAACGCCTTATGATGGTATGCTCGGGCTTGGAGACAATGCGGAAGTGTACACATATGACGGAACGCTCGGGTTTTTCAAAAAGCTATTCCGGCGGGCAAAGAAACGAATCAAAAAAGTCACCAAACGAATTAGGAGGGGTTTGAAGTCGGTTTTGAAAAAGCTTCCCGGCGGAAAGGCTTTAATCAAAATCGCTTCGAAAATACACAAGGTCGCGATGAAATTTGTTCGTCCTCTTACCAAGTTTGTCGGAAAATACGCAGCTAAGCTCGCGCCTGTTGCCGCTCTTATCCCAGGATGGGGGCCAGCAATAGCCGCCGGATTGTACACGGCGGGAAAAGTGGCAAAGCTCATGAATAAATACGGCGTGAAAGTCGTTGGGCGAAAGGGAAAAGTTCGCACCTTGACGGCGAAAGCTCCGAAGAAAATCAAACAGATGCAAAGAGAGCTCGCCGTCGAAGCCAAAAAGCTTGCCAGAAAAAGGGGGTAACCCCATGCGGAAGTACATGCGAGCACGTTATGTGCCCAATACAGCGGCGCCTAGAATGTTTCCAGCGTGGCCAGCTATCGACAGCCGTGTTTTGAATCAGATGCGCTTCGGCACTCGGAACAGGAACACGCTTGGAACAGTAGGTCTAAGTGGATTCGGCTACTATGGTTTTGGTGCGGACGTTCGTTATCAGCCAAAAGCGGCCGACATAGCCGACTATCCGACACCCGGAAAGTTCTACAAGTTCGGAACCTATAAGGAAGCCGAAACGTATTTTGGAATAAGCAAGCGGGCATACGGTGGAGACAATGTCAAAGCTGGAATGATGCTTCTCAATAATTCAAGTTGGAACTCTTATATAAATAAGAAAACCAAAGGTTGGGAAGCGTACAAGGTGAAGGGACTTCAATCCACACCAGACTATTCTGGTCCGCCTGATTATCGCCGTCCTGTTTTGTCCGGACATGAATATCCAATGCTTTGGATTCCTCCTATGGACGGAAAAGAACCGGAAGAAATGGGATATGATCCCGTTGTGACTGCTCCGACACCTGTTCCGACACCGACACCGATACCGACACCGACACCTACACCGACACCGACACCGAAGCCAATTCCCGGACCACAAGGTCCCAAAGGTCCCAAAGGTCCCAAGGGGGATAAGGGGGATGTTGGACCACAAGGCCCCCCAGGGCAAGCGACGAAATCAGCAATTCTGGAAGCCGTCGGTGAGTATCTTGCGGCGAATCCGGATTTGGTCAAAGGTCCCCAAGGAGAGCAGGGCATTCCCGGAATACCAGGGCCACAAGGTCTACCCGGTGAGGCAACGAAATCGGCAATTCTGGAAGCTGTCGGGGAGTTCATTGCGGCGAATCCGGATTTGGTCAAAGGCCCACAAGGCGAGCAGGGTGAGCAGGGTATTCCCGGAATACCAGGGCCACAAGGCCCCCCCGGTGTCACAAACACGTCCCAAGGAGGCGGGAAAGAGAACATGTGGGTATTACCCCTTGTTGCGCTTTTCTCAACGTTGTAAATGCCAGAGCAACCAATACCAATAGATGGACAGTTCATAGTACCGATAAAGGCAGAACGAGTGCCCTCGTCTTCCGAGCGGAAAAAATGGCAAGAATCAAAGCGTAGACTTTGTAAAATAGATGCGAATCTCTACAGTGCATATTTGTATTTACAAAATATCATTTTGGCCGCGAAAGCCGCACAACTGAGGTCTCTTACCATTCCGGTTTTGAATCAGGTCGACATGACAAGCGAGGAACAGCGGTTTTTGACGCTCTATAAAGAGTATTCAGAAATCAAAGCAGCAATGCGCAATGTCGAAGATATGACCGCCGGTTTGAGACCATCAAATGGTGATTGGGATATTGTTCGTCCGGATGAATCGCTATCGGGACCACTACTCATAGCCGCAGCGGTCGCCGGCGTAGTTTTGGTTTCCGGAATGATAGCACGTTTGATCTATCTCGAAGTCGAGACACAAGAGCTGTCCGAAAATTTCAATGAGATTATGGATAAAGCAGATGCGGCAATGTGCATTAGTGGACCTGATTCAGAAGATTGCCAATTCTGGAAACAAACCAAAAAACAGGAAGGATACAAAAAAAATGTCACGTTGGCCGATTCGGTCAAGAGCGCGGTTTCAACCATTGGCAAAGGTGCGGGAATGGGGCTTTTGATCGCCATACCACTAGTTGCCTATGCGTTTTTTAAGAGGTGATAAATGTCAAATTTGATGAACACAGCGGAGGGAAGGGCGGCTTTACTGGTTGCCCAAAGATGGTTGCTCGAACGAAGAATGTCGAGGTTTTTTAAACGAAATACCGCTGCTGAATTAGAAAATTACTTCGACGGGCAAGGGTTTCAACTCGAAAACATGCTCGCCGATCTAAATGTCGCACATGACGATGAAATTATCGCGATATATCGATTGCTCGGGGCGATCGGGGTGCTCAATGAAACAGTTGCCGACGTCACGTATTACGTGAATGCAACCACGGGAAGCGATAGCGTGGGTGACGGTGGAGCAACGTCGCCATATGCGACATTGTGGTTCTTGTCGAACCTTCCGAAGACCATTGCCCACAAGGTACAGATCGTCATTGAAACGGACGTTACGGAAACCGGGTTGGATATTGTCATAGATCAGACCTTCAAGGGAAATGGGTGTCTATCCTTCATTGGCTCGGGAGCCCCAACGGTCGTTTCAGGTCCGTTTCCGTACACGGTAGTAGCGCTCACAGACCTTTACAACGACGCGGGTGCCGTCGTCCAAGCCAATACACCAATTGGTGGGGCCTTCGAGCAGCTATTTTTGAGGGTGCTCACCGCAACGAATCCGGCGGCCGTATCCAAGGCCGTTCCAATTTCCTCCATACCGGATGTCGACAAAGTCCTTTGTCGACGCCTACCAATCGTCAATCTTCAGGCGGGTGATACCTTTGACATTTGTGTTCCCTCGCACAAGTTGGAGGTAAGGACGATAACCGTAAACGCTCAAGGGATGTCTCATCACATCGTTTCCGATGATCTCGGTGCTCGAGTAGCTTTCATCAACCTGAAAATTGCCGTTTACGACACCGATTCGACGTATGAAACCATAAAAATAGACTCCACAATTGATACGGTCATGTCGTTTTGCACCATAGAGAACCTCTCAAAACTGCAGATAAACTCAAACCTGAACCGGATTTCCCCCATTGATACCGACATTGAAGCTATCGCGAATTGTGGCGTGAACAATTGGGTATTGGAGGGAAGCGGCACACCCAACGGTTGTGGACTGACTTCTATCTCATCTGTTGCACCTGCAAATTATACCGACATAATCATTGGCAAAAATGCAAATGTTCAGTTTATCCACACCGCAGATACCGTAAGAATCGATCGTTCTACGATCTCTTTGCAGTATTTCGGTGCTGGAAAAGTTGAAGCGTTGTACTCCAACGGTTTTGTCTTATGGGGCGTTATCTATGGAACAGATGGTCATCCCGATGCGGCGGCGATAGACGCTAAATATTGCGATCTTCTTTTCTCCTATTGCGCTTTGATTGACACTAAACACGCTATTCAAATCCAGGGAGAAGCAAAGCTTGCCCTCTATTTGGTTGGTGCCGATGCCACTTATGGTGCAATTTCGGATTATGGATTATGGTTGAACGGTATGAGCCAAATAGTTTTGGAAGCCGACCCATCAGCGATGTCCGGAACAATTGGAGACATCAGCTTCAATACCGTCAATCCTGCTCAGGCACCCGCTTTTCCCGCTGTTTATGCTCAAGCTACGGATAGTCAGGGGTCTATCGTCAAAAGATTGAGCGTATAATGATGACATTGGTGAATTTGGGTGGTGCTTTAGAATTGAGAATGTCTGCCGGTGATGACTGGACGTTTTTAGCAAAGGACCGTTTTATCGTCGCGTCAAATTTGTCGGCGAATCGCCTTTACATCTTCTCTGCTGGAAAAGCAAAAAAGCAAGACATCGACAATGCAACGATACGAAAAGCGGAAAAGCTCTGGAAAAAATGGTCACACTTTGAAATTGATGAAGCTCTTAAAACATCCGTTACATCCAGAAAGCTTTTCAAGATTGGGAGAGCGTCGGCGGTTTGTTATCGTTCTGATAAATGGAGCGCAAAATTTGTGAACTACATTCACACTTTCGAATCTCCGCCCAAAGTTTACGCCGATAATTCCGTGTGTCCCACGGTTTTTGAAATCAGAGGGAGGTTGAAAGTAAAATCGGAGGGCATAACCGGTTAAGGAGTGAAAGGAATGAAAGAAATCATGTTGATCAATCCGACGCGCAAAAAAACGAAACGGAGAGCAACGAAGAAACGGACAAGGAAATTGACGACAAGAAGATCTCCAAGGCGGACGAAGAAACGGACGACAAGGAAATTGACGACAAGGAGATCTCCAAGGCGGACAATAAGGAAACTCACAACGAGACGCGCAACTAGACGGATTGTGCGTACACAAGGAGTAAAAACGATGGCCAAGAAGAGAAAAGCACGAAAGACGACGACGACAAGGAAGTATCGCCGAAATCCATCCGCTCGCCGAACTACACGTATTGTAAGGCGTGGTTTGACCGGTTTGAATTTCAAATCGGCTTTCAAAAACGTCTTAATGTTGGATGTGGGTATGTTCGCCGCCAAATTCGCCGCGAAACGCTTTGGTGGTGGTGCTTCCGAACTAGATCCCAACTCATGGGGATGGCGCGCATATCTCCAAGCATCGGCTGGGGCCGCTGTGGCCGGTATGGTTATGAACATGGTAAAGCCCGGAACAGGTCAAAAGGTCTTAGAAGGTGGATTGGCCTATGTGGCATTCAAGGCGATTCAAAATGAGCTAATCTCGGGCAACGCAACCGCCGAATCTTGGCTTGGAGCGTCGGAAATGCCGGAAGATGAATTGCTCCTGGATTTGGACGGCACGCCGTACATGAACTATGACGGCGTCGAATACCCCCTCGATGAATCGCACCGAATGGGTGACACAATCGTTCCTGTGGGGCGTCTCGGTGACACAATCGTTCCCGTGGGTCGGCTCGGGATGGGTGGTGACATGTCCAACCTCATGAGCGCGTACAAGAACGCCTATCGGGCATAGTCTCCGATCTGAAGGCCGATCTGAACTCTGAAACAAGGCAGTAAAGATAAGAAAGAGGTGAAAAATGGATATGCAGGAAATAAAGCAGGGCGACGAAATAAAAGTCGAGGGAGAACTGTACAACGTCGGTGAGAGCTTTTGTCTCTATGACACCCTTGGGGTGGTGAGCAACGTCAGCTCACTGTCACAGGTACCACCCGGGTGGTTTGCGTCCTTCGCCGCGATGGGAGCGGCGAACGACTATCACTTTTTCGACATTCGTAACATGTCGGTGTGTGACAAGGCATACAACAATCAGGACACCAGAGATCAGACTTCCTTTGGGTATCTCCTGAAAAATCTCTCTGTGTCCTTCTTTACGCCGTATGTTTCCCAAGTTCAGGATGGAGAGTCTACCGCCGTTGAAGTATTCCACAACGCTATTTGGTGCGCGGAAATGCCTCAGAATTCCAGTGTTTCTCTTCGGGTGAATCAAGATGAACACCTGAACTGTAACGCGATGATGCTCGGGTCCGGTCCTGGTCCTGTCGGTGGTGGTGTCGGTCAAGGCTTCTTCGGCGCCGATACCGAATCAGTTGCCGTTATGGCTCACACCCAGGGCGTTGGGGACATCGACAACCCATGGAGTTTCCCGATACCCCTCGGAATTCCAAGACGGGCAGCGATCTCCGTCGTTGTCCGTCCCTCGGAATGGATGAGAAGGTATTTGCTGGCTCTCACAGGTCCCTACAATTACAATTTCGTGACGGCGATATCTCCGGCGATCGTGAGAGCAAAATTCCCGGTCATGTTCGGTATCAGAGTTACAATGCACGGTATGAGACTGGTTCAACCGAGAGGTGCCTACAGAGCATAAGGAGGTGTCTTTTCATTAAGACTATCTCAAGAAAGGATTTATCAAATGGATTTGTCAAACGCTGCGGCACCTTGGGAGGTGCATGATTCTATTATCGTCTGTGGGAGTCTCTACGGACCGGAAGAAAAGGCCAACGGATGGTTTACGACAATAGCCGGTTTTGGTGCCCGTCAAGACCATTTGTTTTTCAAAGGCAGAAACGAAGCAACGGCGGGCTCAGCATACTGCAACCAGCAAAGCACAGATCGAATCGACTTCGCGTTTCACTGCTTTTCGATCGGTTTGAGGTTCTGGGGGCCTCCTCGAGTCGATGAAAAGTTCATCTTCGAAACAGTTGACGTCACCCAGAATTATCTATCCCATTTCTGGCAATATGACCTTCCAAATCACGTTGGCCTTTCGTTCGTTGTCGAGCAGGATGAGAAGATCCTTCACAACGGGTATCTTCTCCCATCCGGATACGGTCCTGTCGGTGGTGGAGCAAGTGCCGGTTATGACACCCCACAGGGAGCAAACAACCAAGTTGTATTCATGGGTAGTCAAGGGGTTCCCTCGAAGAAAAACCGTTTTCAGTTCGAGAATCCGATTGGGATACCCCGGAACGGAAATATCAGAGCAACGCTCTACATCTCCGAATATGCCCGTAACATTCTGACCAGTATTAGCGGTCCGTTGTGGACATACCAGCACACAGACCAGGCGGACACGCCCTTCCCTGCTCGATACGGAATCCAATGCTCGCTGTACGGAATCAGAGAGGTTCAGGTCAGGGGTCAATACCACAAATAAAGTCCATTTAGACGATGCGGGGGGGACATCAAATCTGAATGGAAATGGAGGTTTCAATGAACGAGAAACAGATGAGATTGCTTAATTTAGCAGATCTCGACCCCGAACGGTGGAAGCCATTGACATATCCTGTGACGGCCGACATTCCGGTTGTCGAAAATGGGTTGGCGCGATGTTCAATCGTCCTGAACAACAAACCCTATGTCTTGACCAGGATTGCAACGTCTATCCTTGGCAATACCAGAGATCCAGAAACCTCTGGTATTTATAATGATGGTCAGTATACGCTGGAAATGTCGGACGAGATGATCCAGTACACCGCTGGCCCAATCATGGCTGATTTGCTGTGCGGACCGAAGGAAACCGGGGAAAATCGCAACATGGAATTCCCGATTTATTTTGCTGGAACTCACACTTTAACGTTCACCATAGCAAATCTATATACGCGGATTCTCAGCCCGAAAAGCGATACCTTCAAGGTGCAAATCATCGTTGGCGGTCTTTGTGACTGGGGTCCCATAGGAAGCGGTCAATAAATGTTCACCTTCCCAAGTCCTTTGTCTCAGGCGCGCGAGGGAATAAAGCGAGCATTCGAATCCGGTAGGGCTTTCGAGCCATACTGGTCAACGCAGATGAACACAAGGTTTCTGGGATGGGCAAATCAAAAAAGCGAATCTTTGACTCAATCCAGACAGACTGATTATCAAGGTGTATGGAGCAATTCAAAGACGGCGAGATATAGAGAATCTCACCTCGGTTTCTTCATTCATCCGGACATAACCAGAAATTGGAGAATTGAGCTTGCGAGGTTTCCTGTTGAGGACGGAAAGATCGGTGTTATTCGAGCATTCGAGCAATTTTTGACGATTGATTCAGTTGTGGTTTCCCAGCAATGGGGAAATCCCAATGTAGGATTCGGTCGTTGGGTGTTTCGATTGGACAACTACACCGGTGTAACACCTCCACAGGTGAACCAGCTTTCGCCCTTTCCTATGCTTCCCGGTATCGTTTACAGCGATTTTGCGAACGATACCGGCTTGTGGTATCCCGCTGGCTCACCCAGCGCGAACAATGTTCGATTTCTTGTTCCCCAAAAATACCAGTTGCGGGTTTTCTGGGAATCAGGGGTCGGATATCAGGAACCGCCAACCGTTGGGGCCAAGCTTAGGGGCTCTTTGCAAAGCGTCTATGCGGACCCCACCATTCAAAACATTCGTGGGTCGTGGCAATGACAGTCGAATATCATGGAAACAATCGTGTGGCGCTTATAGACGACACTACCAAGCTTTGGTGCGGTCGTATGCTCATTGGCGAAGGTTGGAAAAACGGCAAGGGTGAAGCCGTTCTATGGTCTACCCTTTACCGGTTTCTTGGTATGCCTCATAAATGGAAATCTTACCTTGAAATGATTCGGCTGTTTTCTCAGCCGATAAATTCAAGATGGCTTCCAGGTGGCGATATGTTCGAGAAATACAAGGATAACTCAAATCCGGTATACCAGAAAGCAACCAGTGATAAAGCTGTCGAAAGACGAACAAGGATTCAAAGCACAACTTGGGATGAACTTCCGAAAGGTGTACAGACCATAGTCGAACAGTTTTCAACGGGCAGCTTGTTACCTCCACCAAAATTTGGAAACAAGAAATATTCAAATTTCGCTTCTTACATCGGTGTACAGAAATCTCACCCCGGCGGTATCGACATAGGAGGAGATTGGTTTTTTATCGACCCAAACATAAAAACGGATTGGGAAATCAGCATAGCAGAGGCTTCACCGCAAGATGGTTATGATGAAAAAAAAAACCGATCTCCGATGACCAAGGGTTTGCCCTCGGTTTGATTTTGATAGCTTTGGCTTGGTGGTGGATGAAAAAGAAAGGCTCGTAAAATGTCAAAGGACAAACGCAAAAGCAGCAAACCAAAAGAGGAACCCACCCAGAAAGAAGAGACAGTCATCGATATGAAAACGGTTTTGGCCGCATCTATCATACTTCAAGAAATGCATGAGGGTATACCGACAGAGGTCTATCGTTCGTTCCAAAGCTGGGAAGCATACGGAAAGCTTGCCGACATTACCAGACAAAGGGTAAAGGCTGTTCTCTCACAAAATAGAGACGGGATAAATTTCGAGAAAAGATTGATGAGAGCAAAGGAGTTTATCGAATATCTGTTCGATGACTGATCTACGGCGCCAAATCGATACGTGTTACTACTATTCTAGCCCGTCTAATTGTTTTTGAATTGGCTCCATATCCGTTTCTATAATTTATTCGTACGTCTATGTTTCCAGATAACGAGGCCAAATAACATCGAAAACCGGATGGTATCTGTGACCACCGAGCTGCATATGGAGCGTTCTTGTGATGAGCAAATCCCTCCTCGATCTGACCACCACCATTGATTTCTATTGTAAATTGACATTCGTTGTCTTCATCATCGGGCGTGAATAGTTCGCATTGCCAATCAATTCTGTAATTGTAGTCTGAGTTCGCTGTAAACGATACCAATACTTTTTGTGCATATGTCATCGACGTGTAGGACGTTTCCGACTCATCTTCACCATACGCGATCAATGGATAGCACGCTGGGCCGGGTTCCCCCTGCTCCCCCTGCTCACCCTGCTCCCCCTGCTCCCCTTGCTCCCCCTGCTCCCCCTGCTCCCCCTGCTCCCCTTGTGGTCCTTCAGGTCCAGGTATCGCACATGAAAGGTCCGGTTCCTCTGTAAGGTAGTAATGAGCGAGGATAAGATCATCAAGATCTGAATTCATATCTCCTACGACCATATCCAGATCGATTATTCCATCATCTATATACCTGTTTATCGAGAGAACGGAATTTCTATGGAAAACCCTTCCCATCCGTCTTTTGATTTCATGACAGAAAGCGCGCTTTACTGCGGCTATCCCATCCGGGGTCAGTAACAGATTTGACATAGATTCACCTCCAACGATATTTTAGTCTGTTTCGTCTGTTTTGTCCCCGCCGTCAATGTCTGTTTCTGAGTCCGTTGAACCACAACCATAGTACGTAACCCGGTTGTCTTCGATACACGATACAAGAAAGATAAACATAAGTATTACAAATTTCATGCCATTTTCTCCTTTTGTGGCTTCAAGATCTGAAATGAGGGAGGGTCCGAAGGCAGAACCACTTTCACTCAGTGAAACCGCTTCCACGAGCAATAGTCCGGACGCTCGAGCTTCTCCTCGATGGCTAAACCTGCCTTGTCGATTTCCGCTTTTTTCATCGTTTATTCCTCGCATTGGCGATTAGGCCGTTCCAGTGATCGACGGCTTCCTCTTCACTCAATCCGAATGATCCTCGGGCACCGCATTCTTCGCATTCAACTAAAAACGTCACTGGTATTATATCCGGCCTTGTGATCTCGATTATTTTTTCTCGACCACCATTGCAACCAGAACCAAGGCATTTAGATATTCTCAAAATGTTACCTCCTTTTTGCCGCTTTCAGAGAAGCAGACAATCCCATAAGCGATTCGGACAACTCATTAATAAGTTTGTCCGGTGGATTCGCGACCGCCGCCGGCAGGATGCCCGCTTCCTTAATGGTTTTGTGCATGTTGACAAGGACAAAGAACCGCAACAATCCCCGAAATTCTTCGGGGCTCACCTCACACGGTTGCTCATGTGTGACAGAAAACACCGCTTTGTCATAAATAAGTTGCATAACGTCCAAAAGCTTCTTTTGCATGATTCACTCCATTTGGTTGAAAAATATGTCAGTACCCTTAAAAACATCATACCTCAAATAGTACCGATAAACTCAAAAAAGTGGTTCCGATAATCTAAATTTATCGGTACTATCTATATTGGGATGTCCCAATGAGACACAAACGCTTTGGGTCGAACATTAGAAAGGTGTGAAAATGCTAGATGAACAGTATAGAAACGAGAAAGACAACACAGATAACCTATATTTTGCCATTCATCGCGAGATTGAACGGGTCAAAGAGATCATTCCGCATTATGAGGCAATGGGCAAGACCGGAGAGATAGCACTTCATTTCATCAGAAATGATCTCAGCTATGCTGAAGAAGTACTCAAAGGATCGGATATCGTGGAGCTTTGTCAATGCTTGGTAACATTGAAGGCAATCAAGGATTGAACAATGAGCGATCTCGAATTTTTCTTCGAACAATTCAAATTTAGTGAACGAGACAGAAACATCTATCGTGATTTCTTTGTCGACGACAATAAACCGAAGAAAACTGAACTTGCTCGGAAATACAACATATCTCCGACAAGGATTCAGCAAATCATAAGAAAGTTCGAAAGACGAAGAGATTGGTGGACGGAAGAAGAGCCCAGTGAACCGGTAATGAGCCTATTTCGTTCACTAGATGAATGCTATCTAGACGCCTTTTTTACTCAAATCGATATGGGGAAGCTGATTATCGTACCCATCGGTGAAGATGATGGAAAATGACAAATTGTCCAGAATTTTAAAAGCTCAGATGAAACGAGCACGGCTTTTTGAAAAAACCTCCGATAACAAGATGCAACTATATTTCTATAGATGCGACAAGTGTAAGCGGTTTGTTGCAGTTCTCAAGAGAAACCCAAGAAAGAGAAACCGATGCCGTCATTGTGGCAGTCATCTTGTCACGAGAATAAAGAGGAAAAACCCATGAAATTCGAGAAAATTTATAAATTCATTCTTACACCGTTCGTTCTTCCATTCGGGTTCATATACGGTTTTGCCGCCGGTATTCTTCACGCATCGGTGATTGAACCCTGTCGATTTTGCGGGAAACCGTTCAGCCATAAACTAGATTCGCAGCAATATCACTGCCCACATTGTGAAGGAGTCCACATTGAAAAGAACTACACACCGAACAATACTGAATAGCGAAAAATATCAGGTTCTCATGGCGTTAGCCAAGATGCACGCCGAAAACTGGGGATTTTGCCAAGCAACGAGGAACGATCTTGGCGCTAATCGCTCGAAACAACTGGCTGATAACTTTTTCAAGAAAGCATCGGAAATTCTTGAAGAACGATTGGAGGAAATCGATGAAGAAGAAGAGAACTAGTGTGACTCTAACGTCTGACCAATGGTTTAGGGAAGCGCACAGGCGATATCCGGACCAGAATTTCGCTTTCCGATGTCCTGTTTGCCACTTCAGACAGTCATATGATGACTACGTGAAATCAGGCGCGAAGCCCGGTCAAATAGGATTTATCTGTATCGGTCGACTTTATCCGACTTGTAAAATAGCTTTTGGGGGTTCGAAAAATAAGAAAAAAGACGGTCCTTGTAACTACACAGGTGGAGGCCTCTTTAGGCTCAATCCGATAACTGTCACTTTTGGAGACGGCCAGTCAACACAACTTTTTGATTTTGCCGATTCTCCATTATTGGAGACGTGGGATGAGTAAGGACGTTTTGAAATTTCCACGGGAGCAAATAGAGCCTGAATGGGTCATATCAGTAAAATACCTAAAAGACATAAAGAGCAAAATAGAGAACCAAATACCGATAAAATATATTTCAGATTTGGATCTAGAGGATATCGAAGCGGTTCTTTTGGCGCTCGAATTGAAGACGTTGGAGGAGTCAGATGAATGAAGAATCCTTCGAGGTGGGGGACCTGGTATCGGTCAGAATAAAAATGCGTCGTGGTTGCTATTGGCAATCAGGAGTTATCGACAGAGAAGAGACGCATGGGTTGTATCGAGTCGAATTCTTCATAGAAGTCGGTGGAAGAAAAAAAACACACGGTTGGTACAAAACCAAGGACATTAAACCGAGATGAAACAAGAAAGAATAGACGCTCTTCGAGAGATGGTTAAACGTGGTACCGAACATGAGTCAAACCTTGCTCGAACCATCCTAGAAAGAGCTGGAATACCCCCCCTTGAACCAAGACCGGATGAAGGCGACACAACCGTTGAAATTGGCTTCAAAACGGCGTTTGAAAGAGATCTAATATTTCAGACTTACTACTCAATTTTTAGAGATAGAGATAGTCTCAGTTATTACACATCCAGAAAGAAAACAGTCGAAATAATAGTACCGAAATCACACGTAAAACTGATGATAGAAAAGTCAATCAAGATAATAGATGATTGGAGGAAACAACTTCGTTTTTTCGAGCTTGCGTTTATAGAAAAAAACAATCTTCATAGCGACACAAAACCCACTGAACCGGTTAGCAAAAAGAACTGTTTTAGCCCAGAAGACATCGCTCAAATTTTTGAAATGATGTCTGGAATTTCCAGAACAAGAATCGAAAACCTATTGAAAGGATTTGGTGTTACATGATTGAGAATCTTTTGACCTACATCGGTAAAAAGGAGCGTTTTTTGACCTACAACCTTTGGAAAGAAGAAGCACTCAAACGATACGAATCGATTGAATTGATAAAATTTCGTTGTCCGAAGTGCGGTTATGTTGCGAGTGCAAAGGACTACACCGAGCAAGGGCTCAACCCAAGCGCAGCTGGCTTCGTTTGCCTTGGCTTCTACACAGGTGAAGACAAACGGTTCAATGGTGGTCCTTGCCGATATAGTCCGATAGCAAACCTAAACGAAAATCCAATTTTAATCAAAATCGAAAATCAATGTTTTGTCCGTATTTTCGATTTCGCCGACAACCCAATTGAAAGCGCAGAAAAATGCCTAGCGACTTTGCAAGTTCGGAATACCGAATAACGACCAAAACGATAACTGGCGACTGCTCACACATCATTCCCGCTGGATCTCTATACCTTCACACTGTTGGGAGGTGTGATCTCGGTTTTATGAAGCTCAGGCTATGCATGAGATGTGAGCCTACACCAAAGCAATGGTGGGAAACGTTCGGTATCGGCGATACTACAAAGCCGATTTTTATAACCGAAGTCTGGAAAAACGAAGAAATCAAGTTGGGAGCTCCCATTTGTTTTCTGTTCGACGTCACAAAACACAGGAAAAAGAAAAAAGGTGTTCGAAAAACGAAACGGCTTTTGAGAACGTTTACGAGCACAGAACCATTTTTGAGTCCGGATGATATAGTTATGATTGGAATAGGTCCGGTTCCCACTCTGAATTATCAGGGGGGACCAATAGAACTTTTGAAAGTGAGGCCAATATGACCTTTTTGATTTATCGAATCGATTTTACATCGAAAGGCTATGTGCCGTCAGGTGGAAATCCAATCGAGGCTAAAAGCGCAATGGAAGCGCTTCACAAGGCCGGTTATCCCAACGCTACCGGTGACAAGCATGTCACCGAATACAACACTTGCTTTGACATCCCCACCCAATGGGTAGAAGCCAGAAATCCCAACGAGTCGTTTTGGCTGGCTCCCATGTCCGAATAAATCGATATGGTATTCGTCACTACACCAAGGAGATTTCCATGAAATATTTGTTCATATTTGCATTTATTTTTGGTTGTGCAGAGATTGATGTGTGTGGCGATCCAATTTTGAGAGAAACAGAAACAGAGGAAGTGGATGGAGGTATTGATGCCGGAATGTTACCACCATGATATAATTTCATCGAGGTGTTTTTATGTCCGAAAATCTAGTTGAAATCATTGGTGGCATTGTCTCTATCGTGCTTTTTATCCTTCTGAAAATGGAAAAGACAAAGGTCAAAAAGCTATCTATCAACCCCCCTCCACATTCCGACTGTGAAACCTGTCCATACCGAAAACAGGCGGAAAGAATAACCGATGAAATCACTTCAACATTCAGAATCGAAAGATCTGGCGACAAGTCAGCTTCTAAAAAAAGCGGGTGAGCTGGCCGCTAAGGCAATCTCTCCACAAACACAAAAAGCATATTTATCAGACTGGAAAAACTTCGAGAAATTCTGTTCTGCTAATGACCTTAAAACGCTTCCAGCAAGCCCAGAAACGCTGTGTATGTATCTCGCCGAGTATTCGGAAACAAGGTCCCCTATGACGCTCGAAAGGTTAGTATGCGCCGTTGGAAAGGTGCATGAATGGAACGGACAAAAGAGCCCAGCGAAAGACGAGCGGGTTAAGCTGGTAATCTCGGGGATAAAACGATCATCCGGAAAGACCAGAGCGAAAAGCCGACCGATTACCATACAAATGCTGCGATCTGTCGTAGACAAATTGGGTACGTCGTCAATAGATACTCGAAACAAAGCCATTATATTGATCGGATGGTTCGGTGCTCTTAGGCGGTCTGAAATTGTCGCTATAAACCATTCTGATTTAGAGTATCATGATTCTGGCCTACTTCTGACAATACGAAAGTCAAAGACAGACCAGGAAGGCCTTGGGGTAAAAATCGCAATCCCAAGGATCGAAAATTCTAAATATTGCCCCGTTTTGTCATTACTCCGTTGGACGGAAAGATCCCAAAAATGCGAGGGGGCAGTATTTACTTCCCTTGGGATGGAGGGGAAAAAGTGGTGGGTGAAAGACTCTGAAAGAGACCGTCTAAGCGACAGAATGATTTCAAAAATTGTCAAAAAATGCCTTACAGCTGCCGGATATAAGGGAAAGTGCTATTCAGGTCATTCACTGAGACGTGGACTTGCGACAGAATCAGGCAGGTTGGGCGTTCCGGAAAGGTTTATAATGAGACATCTTCGTCATTCATCCATCCAAATGGTTCGAGAGTATATCGATGAAGGTAACATATGGGAAGAAAACCCTCTTCCCGCAATCGCCATTGAATTCACATAGCCGCGGCTTTTCGTTTCGCAGCTTCCAGTATTTTCATTTCTTTATCGGATAGAGAAAGCTCGATCGGTTTGTGACTGGAAATATCCTCTTTTTCTGAATGTTTTGAGGCAATTTTTCGTATTTTTCGTATTTCTGTCCGAATCTCTTCGGGTGTCCATTCCTTCTCAGGAGGGATCTTCCCAGGAGAAATCTCCCCAGGAGAAATCTCCCCAGGAGGGCCAGTGCGTAGTTGCGCCCGAGCTCGGGAAAATGTCTCACCGCGCACCCCAGGAGGGATCTCCCCAGGAGGGATCTCCCCACCACTTCGGTTGTGTTTGGGCTGTGGGAGCTTCACCGAAGCGATGGGGAGCGTTGCAAGCGTCTCAAGGTCCAAGGCGGGGGAGAGGTTGACCCGAGACCGTAACAAGGGGAGAATTTCGCGCCGATAGAGCGAGTCTTTTTCGCAAATGGTCATGTCATCCCATCGGTATGAATCCCACGGCACCCCCGAATGACCGGGGAAGTCGCCACCGATCGCCAACTCGAAAGCTGCCCTTGCGAGAATAAACCGGGTATCCGGCCCCGTTGTGTTGACCTTTGCGCAATACATCGCGGGGTGAATTTTTTTTCTCGATGGTGGGTTATTCTTCGACGTGTGGCATTTTGCTGGTGGGTTGGACTTTGCGCTTTGTTGTGGCAAATTTTTCGGGACCATGTTTATAGAGGCTAAATTAGACTCGCTCGCGCGCCTGCGCGGCTTTTTATTTATATACGATAGGTTAGGAGAGTTTACACGGGTGTTAGTACTCCCACAAGCTACTTCGTCCCAATTTGACACTTGTGGTGAACTATCGCACACTTCCCTATCCTTTGGTGTGATTGAGTTTTTAACGAAACGCATCGCTTCCAAAAATTCGATTTTGGTTGCAAATCGGTCATCTCCGACTCTGTATTTGTGAGAACGGATGAATCCGTGATCTCTTAACTCGCATAGTGCTCTGAACAGAGTGGATCGCGAGCATGTATACCCGAGACGTTTGTTGATTGACTCAAGTAGAAATGGAATGGGAATGGACAATCCGGGGTGTCCAATTGAGGCGATAGCAACGAAATAAGAAAGCAGGATATTTGCCTTGTTGCTCATCCCTGCCCATCTATTTTTCAGGATTGAGAATGAAAGGCAGTCACAATCATCAATTGTTGCAAAACGTCGTTGTTTGTTGTTTGCTCTCGTGTTTGTGGTGTGGTACAACATCATAGTAGTTTTTCGAGGGAACCCCCTGTTTTGACCGGTAAATCAAAAGGCAGGGGGTTTTTTTTACCTCGTTCTCCCTTCTTCATAAAAAGATCTTCCCAAACATACCGGATTTCCTTTCGGATATTGAGATTACCACTGATCTGTTGATAGTAAAATATAAAATCATACTGTATTTGGCCACTTTTTGACATAAAATAAGTTCCTAAAGGAACCCTATAAGCACCTAGGAAACGCCTAAAGGAGCCTAAAATGACCACAAAAATCACTGAAACAACTGTCCAAAAAGAAAAGACCGAAGAACAAGAGAAGGATGAGAAGTTTTTAGAGAATCTCAATACTTTTTTCGATGGGATTGCGACAGATTGCGTCTGTGAAGTCTATCGAGATCAGCCAAAAGCATTAGAATCGTTTCTCGAGTCGATTCCCATCACTCAAGATGAAAGGCCGGTAGATCTTGAATATCTTGCAAAGACTTGGGGTGGACGTGTTTTGCGCCTCATGATTAGAAATTCCAGCGGAAAATTCATAAAACGTCTGTATGTGCCGTTGAAAAGCTACCCACCAAAGATGTGGTGTGAAGAAATCTCAGACAATCCGAATGTTCCGAATAGAAAGACTTCTGATCAACCTGTGGTCGAACCGAAAGATCCCTTGGAACAATATTTGAAGATGTCCGAGGTCATGAGAGCACAAAGCGAAATCGTAAAACAGAATCAGCCCGATGTAGCTGGAATCCTGCTCTCGATACTCACACCGCTTCTCCAGCAACGGCTTGAACCACCGAAAAGTTCAACTGAAAATTCGTTATCAGAAGTCATGAAGTCAATGAAGATGATGCGCGATTTTATCGCGCCAAAAGAAGATCCAAGCAAGCAACAATCGGGTGGAAATCCGGAAGACATGATAATTCCGGCGATCTTAAATCTATCAGAAAAGATTTTGTCAAAACCGGCAGAACCACAACCGAGACAACTACAGGCAATCCCACAACCCGCTCAGCAACATATTCCTCAACCACAACCTCAGCAGGTTCCAATAAACACAAAACAGCAAGAAACATTGATAAATCCTGTAACTATATCGAAATTCATGGAACAATTAGACGGTGACCAGGCTTCCGTTATGGTCATTGAGGCGATGAAAAAAATGAAGCCAAATGAGGGCGAACGAATGATTCAAAACCTCATGGCTGCTTTCGGATTTGAAGAAACAGAGGAAGATGAAGATAGTTCGCAAACAGTTCCCAAACCCATTGGCAACAATGAAAGGAACTCTGGTTGAAATCGGAAAGGCAATCCGAAACACCGCCGAATACCTTCCGGTTCGAAACCACGCTGCGGCGCTCGCCACCACAGCACCACCCAAAGACTATATTGGGCAACTCAGGGCGGTCTATAATGACTTCATCCGCCGATGGCGATATGTAAGAGACCCAGCTCACAAAGAGCTTGTGACGGCATCTCCGGAAGCTGTATGGAAGTATCTTCTAGCCGGAGATGGGATCGGTTTGGGAAGAGGTAAAGGTGGAGGGGATTGTGACTGTGCTTCGGTTGCAATCGGCGGGCAGCTTCTCAGCATAGGTTTCCCCGTAAGACTCGCGACGACGAGTGATCTTCATGCGCCAGCTGGCAACCTGTTCGGTCATGTTTTCGTGCAAGCTCAGCTTCCAAACGGTCTATGGTTGACAGTTGACCCCGTACTTCATCCACGTCGAAAATTTGGGTCGATAACGCCTCATTCTAGAATAGCATATTGGGATTTGTCCGGTAATCTTATCGGATACGAAGGAAATATAAAAGGAGCCTTGAACGGCTCCACACTTGAAGGAGGTAAAGAAATGCAAACTTTGATGACTTGGCCAGATTACTCCGGCATGCTTGGGTTTACACCCGAGGAGAGCCCATATGAA
>Ga0307419_10000556_pt1 | contig 18909 bp, 15 predicted proteins | sample SalMarWE160230MG_2_FD_202512 | JGI IMG/M metagenome (GOLD analysis project Ga0307419, IMG submission 202512) | Salt marsh sediment microbial communities from the Plum Island Ecosystem LTER, Massachusetts, United States - WE1602-30 | ecosystem: Environmental > Aquatic > Marine > Intertidal zone... | reverse complement strand
GGCCAGTAGGCAACCTCGTCCACATAGGGGCGCTCTTTACCCTGCAGGAAATACTTATCGCTCTCTCGGAACTTGCCTTCCAGCGAACTCGTGGTCGAGACGAGGATCATGCCGTTATCGGCCTGAATGATGGAGAGTGATTCGAACCCGCCCAGGATATTGTTGAAGGCCAGCAAGTGGTCGTTCAGCAGATCGAGGTAAGCTGGCTGTGCGTGGAGAATCTCCGGATTCCGGAGAGGCTCCGACGTTCGGCTAAACTCGATCAGCTCACTTGTATGCGCAATTACCAGAGGTCGTTGGGCTAAAAGCTTCAAGTACTGGAGATTATCATTCAACCAGCGCTCGAATTCGCGCTCCTTCAGCAGGTTGGTCGATGTGAGCTGTTGTAAAGTCTGGCGCTCGACCATATCCTGCGCCTCAGAATAGGCCATGTGTCCCATAAGAGCCAGTGGGAGCGCGGAAAGCAGGACGAAGACGATTAGCAGCTTGGAGGCCAGCTTCATCGGCTAATTTCCATGATAGATTTCCTTGAGGAACTGCATGTCGATGGCCTGGGCCACGTCGAAGGGTTGATCAAGCAAGCCTTGATCCAGCAGCATCTGGTACATCGTTAGCCAGTGTCCGGTGTTCATCCAGCCAATATTGTCTTCACCGGTGAACACCAGGGGGATGCTGGCTTCAAACATCCGGGTTTGGAGCTCTCGATCGGCTTCAAGGGCATACTTGAGCGTGTCTTCAACTGCAGATGGCGGATCCTCGATTGCCTCTTGCCAGCCGCGTAGCGTCGCACGTGCGAAGCGTGTGACGAGATCGGGGTGCTCGTTGATCATCTGCTCCGTTGTAAATAGGGTGTCTGCGTACAGGTGAACCCCGTAATCGTTGGGCCCGATGAGGTTTACCTCATAGCCGGCTTGCAGAATGCGGAGCAAGGTGCCAGTGGTGTAGCCAATCGTCATGTCGGCTTCACCACTGTAAAATGACGCCAGGTCATATTGGTAGGGGAGCATCTCGACCTGGGTGACGTCGAGCCCTAGAAAGTCCATCATCGCATGCAGCTGGGGTTCAGCGTCGCTGCCCAGGATGGCGATCGAGTGCCCGAGCATATCTCGCGGAGTTTCGATCTCCGAATTGGCCATGCTGATGAAGATCATCGGGCTCAGGCGGTAGATGACAGCGATCGCCTTGATCGGGATTCCCTGGCTGACGGCTTGCAGGATCTGTTCGGGCGCATCGATGCCGAAAGCCGCCATGCCGTCTACTACCTGCTGGACAAGGTCGATATTAGGCCCGCCTTCGATGAAGGTCGGCTCGATCCCTTCCTCGGCGTAATAGCCGGCTTCCCGGGCGAGGTAGTACCCGGCAAACTGGGCTTGATGCACCCATTTCAATTGAATGTTGATCTGATCGGGGGGGACAATTTCCTTCGACAGGCCGCAACCGGACAGCATGAGCACGAGCAGAAGAAGAAATCTGCACATGAATCGAGGCTTGATCAACTTCATCATCTCATGGCTATCCAGTTGGAGAAGGTACGGGAACATCGCCTTGACGCGAGTCAGAGTGAAGAACGCGATGTATGACATTATTATAGGGCTCTTTGTCCAAGAACTATCACGAATATGTCAACCGTAAGTACTATGTAAGGTAGCGAAGAGTACCCGGGAAGGTTACTTGGCGAGCCTGACCTTGATGATAATCCAGTGCTCTTTCCGGCAGCTCCGGTTGCAGCACAACCCTTTTCGGTTCTAGATGGATGATCGCTGGCGGATTATCTGGGCTCACATTTTGAGCGGGGTGCCCTGGTTCATGCCGCTTGTAGAAGTGTACTACCGCCTGCGCGATTGGCTGTCCTGATCGCTTGCGCACCGTTAAGAGAGTGCGCCGTAGTGCACAAGTGGTAACGCTGGTCCTCTGCTCGCTTTAGAGGGGAGGGAGACGATCGACACAAATGAGGAGTTATCAAAAGAAGCGCCCACGTAGGCGCTTCTTTTCGTACTCTTCCAGCACGCAAACGACTCTCTCGCTGTTACAGTAACCCTGCGAATGAGGCAGAATGTGACCTCATCGCGTGTCGCTCGGAGGTGGCTCGCCAGCTTGCCATGCGCAACCGAGATTAGATATAGAGATCCCTTCTGGAATAGGACAGGTACGCCCCGGCCATCGCCGCGGCGATGATCCCGGCCGAAAGCAGGACATAGGTCAGATCCAGGCTCGATGTGCGGAAAATTGCGCTGGGATTGAAATAGCTGAACGGTGTGAAGTAGTGCAGGAAATCAAGGTGCTTGTCCAGCCCGGCCATAATCGAAAGGATGTAAGTCCCCAGCAGCAGCGATACGGCGATTGAGCCCACGCGCTTGTACTGCTTCATGGCGCAGCCGAGGAAGATGCCCACGGCGAGGAAGATGAGCTCCATGATGAACAGTGCCAGCATCGAGATGGCGACGTAGGTGTTGAAGCCGCTCTCCGGCGCGTAACTGGAAGCACCGTACAGGATCGCGCCCCAGGCTGTGAGAAGCAGGAGGATGCAGTTCACCAGCGCGGCCAGCGATTTTGCGGTCACCAGCCTGGCCCGGGTCACGGGCAGGGTCAGCGAGAACTCGACCGTCTTGTCGCGCTCTTCCTTGGAGATGATATCGCTGCCCCACATGGCGGCGGCGATCGACAGGATCAGGGCGAAGTAGCTGAACATCAGGCCGTAGAAACCGACCACCGTCGTCAGGTTGAAGGCGTTTAAGTTCATGGCATCCACCAGCGCGGCGGGCATGTCGTTCAGGATGGCCAGCAGCTCCGGGTTGCCGTAGTATGCCGAAAACTTGGCAAAGCCGATAACCGCAAACAGCAGCACGATGAAAGCCCAGATGAGCAGTGACTTGAAATTGGCTTTGAGCTCGCGCAGGAAGATATTCATCTCAAGCTCTCCTTACACCGGCGCAGGGATATCTCTGCGCTGGTAGAGCACATAGGTGCCGATCGCGGAGACGACGATGTAGGCTACGCTGATCCACAGCGTCGAGGGGTAGGCTTGGTTGCTGATGATGTAGCCCGGGTCGAAGTGCTTGAAGGGAGTGATCAGCTCGAGCTTGACATCGCCCAGCATGCCGCCGAACGCGCTCAGCACGTACATCCCGAAAGCGAGGCCCATCGAGAATGGGGTCACATTGCGCACGCGTTTGACCAGGAGCGAGATGAACATGCCGAGGGTAAGAAAGACCAGCTGGAAGACAACAATCCCCAGCAGCAGCTTGAGCAGGGTGCTGGTCTCGTAGGTGCGGTCCCCCTTGAACATGTTAATGAAGACGAAGCTGCTGATCCAGACGACGATGTTGGTAATCGTCAGGCCGGTGAAGGCTGAGAGGACCTTGCTGAACAAGATCCGCCGGCGGCTGATGGGTTTGGCGAGCAGGAAGTCCGCCGTAAGCTCGCGTTCTTCGACCGAGAGAATCCCGAAACCGTAGTTAGCCGCCTGGAGCGCCAGCAGGATCTGGCTGAAGAGAAAGGCGAAGCTGAAGAAACCCAGCACAGTCGCCAGGTCGAGGTTCTCCATGCCAAAGGCGATCAGCAGTTCTTTTGGAAACTGCGACAGCGTTTCGGTAAGCAGGGCGGCATCAACGGCGATCGAAGAAAAGATCCAGGTGAAGAGGAAGATCATCGCCGCTTGCGATATGGACCAGATGATGTCCGAGCGCAGGTGCATCTTGAATTCATGACGGTAAATATTCATGCTCGCCGCCTATTCGTAGTAGTGCATGAAGATCTCTTCCAGCGTCGGCTCTTCGATGGTCACATCTGACACTACCTGTTCACTGATGAGCTTCATGATGGTATTGATATCGCCCTTGAAGAAGAATCGGGCTGCGCCATCGAATTTTTCGAGGTTCATGACGCCGTCAATCAAGAAGCGCTTCTCATCAAGCCCGGGTGCTTCAATGCGGATCTTCTTGTAAGTATCCTTCTGCAGGGTCTTGATATCCTGAGTCTCGATAAGGCTGCCTTCTTTGATGATCGCCACCCGGCTGCAAAGCCGCTGCACTTCTCCCAGGATGTGGGACGAGAAGAAAACGGTGGCGCCTTTTTCGTTTTCCTCTCGAACGAGATCGAAGAATTTTCGCTGCATCAGTGGATCGAGACCGCTGGTCGGTTCATCCAGCAGCAGGAGCCTGGGCTCATGCAGCAGGCCCTGAACGATGCCGACCTTCTTCTTATTGCCGTAGGATAGGTCGTCAATCCGCCTTTTCAAGTCCAGTTCCATGATCTCGGCCAATTCATACATGCGTTCGCTGCAGTCCTTCTTGTAGAAGCTGGCAGAGTACTTGAGCAGGTCGAGCACCTTCATTCCTTCGTAGTAAAACACCTCGGAAGGCAGGTAGCCGATGTCCTGGCGCAGCATGGGCCCGTACTCAATGCAGTCCTTGCCGAAGATTTTTGCCGATCCGCTGGTGGGGTAGATCAGCGAGAGCAGCAGGCGGATCGTGGTCGATTTCCCGGCGCCGTTGGGGCCGATGAAGCCGAAAATTTCGCCCTCCTCGACGTTGAAAGACACGTCGACGATCCCCCTCGACTTTCCGTAATACTTTGTTAGATTGTTGACTTCGATGATGCTCACGGTGGACTCCAATTCTTCATGATGTACTATGAGATTGTTCCGATTGAATCAGGAAAGGTTCTTGCATACGGCGTAGCCGCAAGCTTTGGGGCGGATAATATTTCTCACTCTACCAGCTTGCCAATGCTAGCTTTTCAATATCAAGGGTCCTTCGCGGCAGAGCATGGATTTCTTCGAAAGAACCTGGGCAAGTATATTCCCTTTTCTAAGGAGATGGAAGCGGCGATAATTACTGTACCAGGGTTAAAGTCGGAGCCTGAAATCTACTTCGCAAGACTTTCTTAGGCGGCTCACACTGTCCATCTTGCCAGATTGCTGCGCTAATAATCCATACACCTGGCAGCACTTAGGCCTTCGAGCCTCGATATTCGTTATAATTAGGCTGAGTCTTTAACTCAATAGGAGGTTGCCATGGCTGAAAAGGCAAAGGCGAAAGAGCAGCCAGCCTGGCCACACGAGGATGTTCGCGTACACATACGCACGGCAAGAAACGAGATGAGGGAGAGCATCCGGTCGATGTTCCCACCTGAATTCCTTGAGCATCGCCGCGCCGCCCGGCGAGAGGTCTTGCTCGCCGTACGTTCCCTCATCGATCATGCCATCGAGCGATCCTAGCGATTAATTCTGCACGAAGCAGAATGATTCGTGCGATCGTCAGCGGATTTCCGCATGCAACATGTACAGGATTTACGTGCACGGGCAGGGTTCGCCTGACTTCTGGTGTCTTTGACAAGGACTGATCAGCGCGTCCGTAGCCTAAACAGGGCCCAGAGAAACGTCACCAGAGCCAGAGCAAAACAAGTCCAGCCTCCAACGTGCTCGCCGCTGGTGTAGAGCAAGCTGCCAGCGATCAGCAGTGCGGCGAAAAATCCCGTTGCGACCAGGCTCCTGATTGCAGATGTCAGAATGCTCAGCTGATGCTCAAGCTCGGGTGCGGCACGCACGTTTAAGGTAAGCTCCTCGTTTTCAAGCCGGGTGAGCGCCGTATCCAGCCTGGCCGGTAAGGTCAGGAGCGACCGGCCCTGTTCAGCCAGTATTTTAAGGATCTCACCGAGCCAGTCTCCACCCTCATCCGCGAGCAGCTGCTCGGCAAACGGCCCCAAGCCCTCAAAGAGGTTAAATTCAGGGTCCAGACCTGTGCACATGCCAGATAAGATTGCGACACACCGTCCCAGAAAGAGCAAATTTGCGGGCAATTGAAAAGGCATCTCGTAGAGAAGATCGCGGAATTCGCTTGCGAATCGGCGCATCTCCTGCGGATGTGTTTGGATCAGATCACGCATGCTCTTGCCCCACAGGCTGTTAAATAAGGCCGTCTCCGCCTGGTGCAGCCGCTCGAGGTCCGCTCCCGGTAGGATCACGCCCATGCCTTGATACGCAGACATCATCCGGTCCGGATCGCGCGTTCCCACGGCGATGACCAGGTCGCTCAGTCCCCGTTTCAACCCGGGAGTGACCTCGCCCACCATACCGAAATCGACGAAGACCAGCCTCCACCCGCCTGTTTCCAGCGGTTCGACGAATAGGTTGCCGGGGTGGGGATCGGCGTGAAAGAATCCTTCGATGAAGATCTGCTGCAGATAGGTGCGAAAGAGACGGTCAGCTACTTCCTCCCGCTCGATATGCGCCTGATCGATCGCCGTATAATCGGTGATCTTGATGAAGTACACATCCTCCAGCGTAAGCACCCGCTTGGTTGTGAGATTTTCGTATACATGCGGGATGCGGACTTCGGGATTATCGGCATACATGGCCATGAAGCGGCGTGCATTCTCGGCCTCCGCTAAATAATCGACCTCCTCCCATAGCGTGCGGCTGAATTCCGCGAAGAGGGCGTCCAGGTCAACTCTACGTGTGATGGGCCGGTAGCGTTTCAGCCATCCGATAACGCGCCTCAGGGCGGCGAGGTCAACCTGGATCAGTTTGTGGATATTTGGCCGCTGGATCTTTACAACGACGGTCTCACCTCCCGGAAGCCGGGCCTGGTGGACCTGACCCAGTGAGGCAGACGCCAGGGGCGCCGGATCAAACCAGTCAAATAGCTCTTTTTGGGATGCGCCGAAGGCTTCGGCCAGGACCTGGAGCATGGTATCCAGCGGTTCCGGTGCAACTTCATCTTGGAGATTGGCAAGCTCGGAGGTTACAGCTTCGGGAAGAACGTCGAGGCGGGCAGAGAGAAACTGCCCGACTTTAATCCATACTCCCCCCAGCTGTGTTGCAAGCGCACGGAAACGCTCGGCGGCACGCCGGTAGCGCCCCGGTGCGGTTCGCACGGCAAGCGACCGAAAGCCAATCCTGCGTAGCGTTAAATCCCACCAAATGAAGTTCAGGATCAGGCCTGCGAAGAATCGCAAAACCCGGAAGTAGCGGCCGCGGTATTGTCGTTTGTGTACAGAAACCTGTGGGGCTATTGGGGAATTGGTATCCAAAGTGAGAACCTTCCGATCCAGGTGAACTCATGATACTCCATGCTTACCCTGGATCTAACATCATCTCGTCCATGTTGATCGTTATATAGTTCGATGACTTTACCAGGTGTCTATTCGACCACGGCTCTTGTAGCAAGCCCAAGAGCCACCAACCAGCAGGTATATGGCGGTTCTGAAACCTTTAATGCAACTGCTTGCAATCCGGACATGTAATAGGGCCAGGGACGATGCATATTTTGCGGTAGATCGTGTTCTTATCGGCGCAAGGCTAAAGGAGACCAGAGGTCTGGGTGGATTTGCTGACGGGTGTTTCGCCAGGATCTGCGGTGGCATTCGAGTCGGAGGAGATCTCGGAGAGTAGAAGGATCGTGCTTCGATCCTGTGCATCATTCAACTAAGGGATCCAAGAGACCATGGTCCTCCGGGTTTCACGACGTCCCGGATCTTTAACAAGCTGTGGACATTGCTCATTGACATATCCCTAAGAGGGCGATAAAATTCAGCCCGCTTAATAATTAAGCGAGGTTAAATATGATTACAGATCCGTTTGTTACCACACTCCAGGAATGGATGGAAATCTCGATGCGCCACTCGATGCGCCACTTCCTGCGCTTTGCCCGCGAAAGTGGGCTCTCGATGTCGCACTTCGGAGCGATCTTCCACATCCACCGCATGGGTAGTTGCGGCGTGACGGAGATGGGAGAGCACCTGGGTGTGACCAGCGCTGCAGCGAGCCAGATGCTCGACCGCCTGGTAGAGCAAGGCCTGGTGATGCGGACCGAGGACCCGGCAGATCGGCGTGTGAAGCGGATCGAGCTGACCGAGAAAGGCCAGCAGGTGTTCGATGAAGGCATTCAGGCCCGCCAAAGTTGGATGGATGATCTTTCCAGAGTGCTTACCGAGAATGAAAAGCAGACCATCGCCTCCGCGCTAAAGATCCTGATTACGAGAGTGAGCCAGCTCACCTGTAACGCGACACCATCGCGTTAGAATTGTAAAAAGAGGAGTTCCGAAGATATGCTGCGTTTGATCAAATACCTGAAACCTTACCTGCTGCTGATCATCCTGGCGATCGCATTGCTTTTCGTCCAGGCCAATGCCGATCTGGCGCTGCCGGACTATCTCTCGAAGATCGTCAATAACGGCATTCAGCAGAACGGGGTTGAGGACGCAGTTCCGGCCGCGATTCGGCAGAGCGAAATGGACAAGCTGACGCTCTTCATGAGCACATCGGACGCGGAGCGGGTGCTGGCTGATTACACGCTGATTACGCCGACGGCCCCCGAGGCCAGCCAGTACCTGGCCGAGTATCCTGCCCTGGCAGACGAAGCGATATATATCCGCCAGGACCTGGATCGGGCTGAGATCGATGCGCTGAACCCGCTGATGGGCAAGGCTTTTGTAGCGGTATCGGGCATTGAAGGGATGGTATCCAACCCGGAGCAGGCCCAGGCCATGGCACAGAGCCTAGGCATCGACCTTTCTAAATTGCCGGCCGGAGTCGATCCGCTGATGCTGCTCAAGGGGCTGCCGGCAGAACAGCGTACCGCAATCACCGACAAAATCTACGAACAGTTCGCTACGCTTGGCGACAGCATGGTCAACCAGATGGCGGTGAGCGTAGTCAAAGCAGAATACCAGGCATTGGGCGTCGACACCGGCAAGCTGCAGACTAACTACATCCTGCGCACAGGCGGGCTGATGCTGCTCATCTCGCTTCTCGGCGGAGCCTGTACGATTGCGGTCGGCTACCTGGCTTCGCGGACTGCGGCTGGAGCTGCACGTGATATCCGCCTGGCGGCGTTCAAGCGGGTGGAGAACTTCTCCAGCGCCGAATTCGACCAGTTTTCCACCGCCTCGCTGGTCACTCGCTCAACGAATGACATCACCCAGGTCCAGATGGTGATTTTCATGATCATGCGCATGGTTTTCTATGCGCCGATCATCGGCGTCGGCGGCGTGATTCGGGCAATCGATAAAAGCGCCAACATGTGGTGGATCATCGCGCTGGCCGTGATTGTGCTGCTTGGCTTGATCCTGGTTGTCTTCGCGATCTCCCTGCCGAAGTTCAGGATCATGCAGAGCCTGATCGATAGGCTCAACCTGGTCACCCGTGAGAACCTCTCCGGCATGATGGTCATTCGTGCTTTCAACAAGCAGGAAGACGAGGAGCAGCGCTTCGATGTGGCCAACCGTGACCTGGCTGACACCAGCCTGTTCGTCGCCCGGGTGATGGTGACCATGATGCCGGTCATCATGCTCTTGATGAACCTGCTTACCGTTGGCATCATCTGGGTCGGCGCGCACCAGGTGGCCGAAGCGAACATTCAGGTTGGCGACATGATTGCCTTCATGCAGTATGCAATCCAGATTGTGTTTGCCTTCCTGATGATGTCGATGATGTTCATCTTCCTGCCACGAGCCGCTGTGTCGGGCGGGCGCATCGCGGATGTGCTTGAGACCGAGATCAGCATCAACGATCCGCAGGAACCCAAGCAGTTCCGGTCGCCTTTTGTTCCCGAGATCGAGTTTCGAGATGTGTGCTTCCGCTACCCGGATGCGCCGGATTACGTCCTGCACGACATCAGCTTCACCGCCAGGCCGGGCGAGACGACAGCCTTCATCGGTTCGACCGGCTGTGGAAAATCCTCCGTCGTCAACCTGATCCCCCGTTTTTATGACGTGACGGAAGGCGGGATCTACCTGGACGGGGTCGATATTCGCCAGGTCCGGCAGAGTGACCTGCGCGATAAGATCGGCTATGTCCCCCAGAAAGGGACGCTGTTCTCAGGCACGATTGAAAGCAATCTACGCTATGCCGACGAGGATGCCAGCGACGAAACGCTGAAGCAGGCGGCCGACATTGCCCAGGCCAGTGAATTCATTCTTGCCAAGCCAGAAGGATTTGAGGCCGATATCGCCCAGGGTGGAGCGAACGTATCTGGCGGTCAGAAGCAGCGCCTGGCCATCGCCCGGGCTTTGGTCAAGAAGCCGCCGATCTTCATCTTCGACGACAGCTTCTCAGCGCTTGACTTCAAGACCGATGCCGCGCTGCGCAATGCACTGAAGGAGAAAACCGGCGACAGTACGGTTTTGATTGTCACGCAGCGTGTCGCGACCGTCAAAAATGCCGACCAGATCATCGTGCTCGATGAGGGCAGGGTGGTTGGAAAAGGGAGCCATAACGATTTGATGACGACCTGTGGAACCTATCAGGAAATTGCGATGTCGCAGTTGAGCAAGGAGGAGCTGGTATGACCGCCGAACGCGGAACCTCATCGTCGACGGGCACACCTGCAAGAGGCCCCATGCGTGGACACGGGCCGATGGGACGCGGCGGCCCGATGGCGATGATGAAGGGCGATAAAGCGCGCGACTTCAAAGGCACGATGGTCAAGCTGATCCAGTACCTCGGTTCTTACAAGATCACGATCCTGATCGTGATGATCTTTGCCATCGCTTCGACCGTTTTTACCATCATCGGTCCCAAGATCCTGGGTAAAGCCACCACCAAATTGTTTGAAGGTGTACTCGGCCAGATAACCGGAAGCGGGACCGGGATCGATTTTGACTATATCGGCCGTATCATCCTGTGGACGCTGGCGCTCTATCTCGGTTCAGCCTTATTCAGCTTCATCCAGGGCTGGATCATGTCGCGCATCTCGATCGACATCACGTATCGATTCCGCCAGGATATCGCCAGCAAGATCAACCGCCTGCCCTTCAAGTACTTCGACCGGGTCAGCCAGGGGGAGGTGCTGGCCCATATCACCAACGACGTGGACACGATCAACCAGACGCTCAACCAGAGCCTGTCGCAGATCATCACCTCCACCGTGACCGTTGTCGGGGTGTTGATCATGATGCTCTCCATCAGCTGGCAGATGACCCTGATCGCGCTCCTGATCATACCGCTCTCGATGGGGATCGTGATTCTCGTCGTTCGCCAATCGCAGAAGTATTTCACCCAGCAGCAGGATTACCTGGGCCATATCAACGGTCACGTTGAAGAGATGTTCGGCGGGCACCGGGTGATGAAGGCCTTCAACGGCGAAGCCCGCAGCATCCAGAAGTTCGATGGTTTGAACAACACCCTTTTCGATTCGGCCTGGAAATCGCAGTTTTTGTCCGGGTTGATGTTCCCGATCATGAACTTCATTGGCAACCTGGGCTACGTGGCAATCGCCATCATGGGTGGTTATCTGGCGGTGCGCAATGCGATCACGGTCGGAGACATCCAGGCTTTCATCCAATACGTCCGCAACTTCACACAGCCGATTACTCAAATAGCCAATATATCCAACGTGCTGCAGCAGACGGCCGCAGCCGCGGAACGCATTTTCGAGTTTCTAGCCGAGGAAGAGGAAGTGCCCGAGGCCGAAAACCCGGTCGACGTGGAACAGGTCGAGGGGCGGGTCGACTTCCAGAACGTCCACTTCGGCTATTCGCCCGAGAAAATCGTGATCAAAGATTTTTCGGCCGAGGTCAAACCTGGCCAGAAAATCGCACTTGTCGGTCCGACCGGGGCCGGCAAGACGACGATGGTCAAGCTCCTGATGCGCTTCTACGATGTCAACAGCGGCGCCATTCTGGTCGATGGCCACAACGTCAAGGATTTTCGGCGCGCTGATCTGCGCTGCATGTTCGGCATGGTGCTGCAGGACACGTGGCTTTACAACGACACCATCATGGAAAATATCCGTTATGGCTGGCCGGGGGCCAGTGACGAGGAAGTTGTCGAAGCGGCGAAAATGGCCCACGTCGACCACTTTGTTCGTACCCTCCCGGAAGGCTACGGCCTGGTGCTGAATGAGGAGGCGACCAACATTTCGGAGGGGCAGAAACAGCTGTTGACGATCGCCCGGGCATTTGTCACCAACCCGCGCATGCTGATTCTGGACGAAGCGACGAGCTCGGTCGACACTCGCACGGAAGTGCTGATCCAGCAGGCGATGGAGAATTTGATGCGTGATCGCACCAGCTTCATCATCGCCCACAGGTTGTCGACAATTCGCAACGCGGATTGGATCCTCGTGATCGATGAAGGGGATATCGTTGAGCAGGGTACGCACAACCAGCTTCTGGAGAAGAACGGCTTCTACGCCGATCTGTACAACAGCCAGTTTGAGAAGGCCTACGCGATCGAGTAAGCTGTAACCGGTATTAGTGAGAATGAATTTATGTAGGGGCACGGCGTCGCCGTGCCCCTACATGATTCGACGTCCCTTAAGCTCTGCTTAGAATTCCCGGAAGCTGACCGTAAAGACCCCTGTCATCCACTCGCGTAACATGTCGGTTAGGCTAATGCCCGGTGGGAACCAATTGGGCAAGGCTTGAAGATTCCCGATGTACGCTCGGAACTCGATGCCAGCCGTGCAACCTGCTGACCAGTTACTCGAGCCCCGGTTTCACGGGAGGGAGGGATGATGACACCGAAGGGGATTACCACTCGTACGATGATAGTCCACACCGTAACCTATTTTATTGCCGGTCTGATTGCGTTCAGCGTCTTCAACTACTCGGCCAGCCTCAGCGAGCCAGGTCTCAGCTCGCTCATGCACCCGGTGGATGACCCGCTTGTCCAGGCTGGGGTGCTGTTTCAACCGATTCGCGGTGTGCTCTTTGGGGCCGTATTCTTGCTGCTGGCCGATTCCATCTTCAAGAAGAGACAGGGATGGATCATGCTGTGGTTCACATTAGTCGTTCTCGGGATCTTTTCCACGTTTGGCCCGGCGCCTGAGTCCATCGAAGGCTTCATTTATACCCGGCGGACCTTTGATGGCCTGTGGGGAAGGATGGTCGAAGTGCTGGCCCAATCATTCGTGCTGGCGACACTCACGTTCTATGGGTCCGCCACCCGCAGGAGCGCTGGCTTAATTAAGCTTTCGGCATCCTATTCGTGATCGCCCTCGACTTACCAGCGATGGGGCTTCTGGCTGGCGTAGCGGATGGGTGAGGTATTCCTATTCAGGCAAGAATGGCTGCCTCGATCGGGAGGAGATGCTGCGCCGCAGGGAAGATCGTGCCGGGGAGTGATCGTTTCGAAAGAATCTCGTGCACGATCGAAAGAATTTCTCAAGGACGAAATGGTTAATCATGATTGACGGGCGCGTGAGATCGGTCCGCAGATGCAGGCGCACCGAAGCTCGCGCCCTCGTTGAGGCATGTTCTGAAGGTAATCGGAGGCCCAAACATATGAATAAAGAAAGGTTTGCTGGTATGTGGAAGCAGCTTAAGGGCAGTATCAAGCAGCAGTGGGGCAAGCTGACCGACGACGAGATCGATCGCATGGAAGGCTCGTGGGAACGTCTGGTGGGTATGCTTCAGGAACGCTACGGCATTGAACGAGCCGAGGCTGAGAAACAGCTGGAAGAATTCCTCGAGCAGACAAAGCAAGAACCCACACCAGCATAAGCCCATTCACCGTTGGGGCAATCGGGCCGGAAAGGGAACCCCCCTTTCCGTCTCTTTGCAAGCAGTGGATGAAATTTCCTCAATTCGGCTGGGTTAGAAAATCGTTCAGCTAGGCTGGGATGTGCATAATTGTGTCTGATTCGAAAATCGGTGGCATCTCAATTCCTAGGGCTGCGTAAAGCTGCGGTGGTACGCCGATATCCGCTACATACAGGTCGCCGACATAAGCCCGCGCATCAGGCATGAGTAATCCGGTCTTCGGTAGAGCGAGAGTCATCGTGGCCGTGGCACGGATGCACGGATTGCCCGGCTGGCCGGTGGTGGTGTCGAGGCCGGAAGGCGTATCCAATGCCAGCACCTTGCAACCAGACCGGTTGAGCTGCTGGATCCACTCCGCTATCTCCCCGCGAGGATCACCCCGCAAACCGTAACCAATCATCGCATCGATGACAAGATCGCAGTGCTCAAAATCGATTTGCTCTTGTTCGTGAACCCCCATTCTGGAGAGAATTCGTGCCTGGAGGTTGGGAACGGAGTTGGCTGCCGGTGGATGCGGCGTGTATTTCAGGCGGATCTCCGCTCCACGGTTGCTCAAATGGCGGGCAGCGACCATGCCCCCGCCGCCGTTGTTGCCGGCTCCACACAGCACGCCAATGCACATTCCTTCCAGGCTCCCGGCCAGCAACCGGCGTGACAATTCTGCCAGGTTTCGGCCGGCATTTTCCATCATCTGGATTAGCTGGATCCCGTACTCCTCGACCATTAGCCGGTCGACCTCTATCATCTGTTCCGTCGTGACTGTTGGAATTTGAGGATCCATCAGCTCTCGCCGTCGATGATTTCAACACCGTGCCAGAACGCGATGTGATCCCGTATGACATCTGCACGCTCGCTTGGATCCGGGTAGTACCAGGCTGCATTGGGGTTCACGGCCTCGCCCACTCTGAGATCGTAGTAGCTGGCGATTCCCTTCCAGAAGCAGGTGGTGTGGGCATCGCTTGGTTGCAGGTATTTACGGTTTACTGAATGGATTGGAAAGTAGTAATTGCCTTCCAGCCGGATTGTCTCATCACTCTCAGCGATCAGTTGCCCGTTCCAGATTGCTTTCACCATGCTAAACCCTCCCTGAAAATCTACGATCGAGCTGGCCTGGACTCGACCAGGGGTAAAAGTAGTTTCAGCTACATAAGCTGTTGATCTTTGGACGTTCATATGGCGTATTTTCTTACCGATCCGGAAGAGGTGAGCTTGATGGAGATTGCCATCCGTGTGCCCACTGCACTTGGTGGCGCGTATCGCCGTACGCGCTGTTTCTTCGTATACCTTCAATAGAACCAGACGGATAGAGTCCTATCACGGCCACCTCAGGGAGCCGCTTGTCGATCTCATGTATAATACGGCGTCCTGCTCTTTGGAAAAGAACCATTTTCAATCCGATGGATGTAAGACCACATCGTTTCCTGAAAATTAGATTACTCGAGAGAAACAATCGTTGACTCAGAATAGAGCGGCTGTGGAGTGTCGAACCCCTTGAACGAAACCAGGCAAAACTCGAATAGCCGCTCCTTCGATGTTGCGCTGAGTCGAGACCTCAACCTTTTCACCGTAACAATGATCGGCGTCGGTGGCATGATTGGCGCCGGGATCTTCGTCCTAACTGGCATCGCCGCTGGCGTCGCCGGGCCGGCCCTGATCCTGGCATTCCTGCTGAACGGGGTCGTGACCTCCTTTACGGCAATGTCCTATGCGGAACTGGGTTCGGCGTTTCCTGAAGCCGGTGGGGGCTATCTTTGGGTGAAGGAAGCCATGGGGGGTGTACAGGGCTTTATCTCGGGCTGGATGAATTGGTTTGCACCGGCCGTTGCAGGTGCGCTCTATGCCCTGGCTTTTGGACGTTTCGCCTCGGAACTGCTGATCATGACCGGGCTGCCAACGTTCGGGTTGTCGGTCGGGATGCTCTCTTCGATCTTCATGACGCTGATCATCGCCCTTTTTACCTACATCAATTTCAAGGGTGCCTCCGAAACGGGAACGGTTGGCAATATCGTCACGCTGACGAAGATCTTCATCCTGGGATTGTTCGTCGTCTTTGGCATCTTTGCGATGGGCCGCACCGAGGCCTGGCATACGCGCTTTACAACCGGATTCATGCCAAACGGCATCCTCAGCGTCGTGGTCGCGATGGGCCTGACCTTTATCGCCTTTGAAGGCTACGAAATCATCGCCCAATCCGGTGAGGAGGTCATCGATCCCAAGCGCAACATCCCGCGGGCGATCTTCATCTCAATCGCTATATCGGTCGCGATCTATGTCCTGGTTGGCATCACCTCCATCGGGGCTGTCAAGCCACCGGAAGGGCTGACAAGCTGGCAGTTCCTGGGCGAGCAGCGCGAGGTGGCCATCGTTGAGGTCGCCCGGCAGACTTTCCCATATGGCATCGGGGCCGTGGTGCTGCTCCTCAGCGGGCTGGCATCCACGATGTCGGCGTTGAATGCGACCACCTATTCCTCGTCCCGGGTTTCGTTTGCCATGGGGCGTGATCACGATCTACCCAGCCTCTTCGGCAGAATTCACCCACGCAATCGCACCCCGTACTGGGCGGTGATTTTTTCAGGCGGCCTGATGATCGCCATCGGTTGGTCGCTTCCAATCGAAACCGTCGCGGCCGCGGCCGACATCATGTACCTGCTTTTATTCATGCAGGTAAACCTGGCTGTTATGGTGCTGCGGCACCGCAGCCCGGAGATGGAGCGAGGCTTCAGAATCCCCTGGTTTCCGGCCGTCCCAATCATCGCCATCATCTCCAATCTGGGCCTGGCTCTCTACCTCTTCACCTACAGCAGCCTGGCCTGGTATGCGGGCATCGGTTGGCTGGTCGTGGGCGCGCTAGCCTACTACACGTACTTCTCGAAGATCGAGGCGATCGAGAAACCGAAGGAGATCCTGCATGAGGAGGTGTTGGTTTCCCGGGATTACTCCGTGCTCGTCCCGGTGGCGACGGAAGAACAAGCTCGCATTTTGGGCGAGGTTGGCGCCATCCTGGCTGAAGCCAATCAGGGTGAGGTGCTGGCACTGCACGTGCTCCAGGTTCCATTCCAGCTGTCTCTGGGAGAAGGCCGGTACTTTCTAAAGGAGGGGCGCGGGCATTTGGAGGGGGTCATCCAGCAAGCGAAGAGGCGCGGCGTCCCCGTTCATACGATCATCCGGCTTTCACGTAAGGTCGCCCAGGCGATACGCAAAACGGCCAGTGAAAACGCCTCCGACTTAATCGTGCTCGGCTGGCCGGGCTACACCAACACGGCCGGCCGGCTGTTCGGTTCGGTGATCGACGAGATCGTCGAAGATCCGCCGGCGGATGTTGCCCTGGTCCGCTACCGGGCGAAGAAGGCAGTGAAGCGGGTGCTCGTCCCTGTCGCCGGAGGGCCAAACAGCCGGCGGGCGGTGAAGATGGCTGTGGTTATGGCGGCGGCCGAGGAAACACCGGCTGCAGTGGATTTGATTCACGTTGTCCCTCCGGGATCGAAGAGCAGCACACGGGTGCGCGCCCGGCAAATCACGAGCTACGCCCGGGAAGGCATCGAATACCCGTATATCTCGGAGAACATTGTGGAGGGGGCGAACCTGGTCCCGGCGATTCTCGAAGCCGCCAAACCCTACGACCTGATCGTGATGGGCGCCAGTGAGGAGCCCATCTTCCGCAATATCCTCATCGGTCCCATGACCGAGCAGATCGCCAAGCAGGCCGACGTGACCGTGATCGTCGTCAAGCGCCGCAGCAGCCGGCTGCAGTCGTTCGTGCGGCAGACGATGCTCCCGCCGACCGAACCGGTCGAGCTGCCGAGGATCGAAAATGGAGACGAACAACCGTAGATTCTTTACCCCAACATCATCTGGCAAGGGCAGGGAATCCACCTGGCTTACGGGCCAATTCGGAATAAATCTAAGGTTTCCCCACAAATTGCTGGAATGGAGAAGGCCCCGTGCTAGTACCGCATGCACGGGGCCTTTGTCTACCAGGAAGCCGCCATTCTGGCGAACCGGTCCGTAGTCCGGATTAGCCTCCTATTCGGCCCCCACAATCTGGTTCCAGCCATCGACGATGTTCTTCACCGCCGCCGAGAAGGAATCCAGGCTGGTCGGGAAATACAGGTTGGGATAGGCGCTCTCCGGCAGGATCTTAGCCGCGACGTCAGCGGGCAGATCAACACTTCGTGAGGGATGGGCGTAGCCAGTCGCGAAGGCGATCTGACCTTCATCCGAGTAGAAGTAATTGATCGTCAGTTTTGCCGCATTAGGATGTGGCGCGAGAGCGTTGATGTACTGTGCGAATATCATCCCGACGGTCGCATCGGAGGGGATGATGACTTCCAGCGGCAGCCCGGTTGCATCTCGCTTGGCAAAGCCGTCGAAGTCATACACAAGCGAGATCGGGCATTCACCCTTTTGTACGGCGGCAACGTTGAGGACGACGCCCTCTCGCCAGTTTCCACTCTCCCGAAGCTGCTGGAAGAAATCTAGGCCTGGTTGAACATTACCTTCACCGCCACCATGCGAATAGGCTGCTGCCAGAACAGATGCAGTTGCATAGCTGGAGACGCGTGGGTCGCGTGAGCAAATCATGTCATGATACTCGGGCTTGAGCAGGTCATCCCAGGTCGCAGGCATGTCAGTCACAAGATCTGTATTAACCAGGAATGAGATTGCTCCCCAGTACGCGGACGCCCAGCGCCCCTCGGGATCCTTGAACTGATCGGGGATTGATGCCCAGTCGGGGCTCTTGTAGGTCATCGCAAGCCCGTCATCGAGCAGGGTTCCCAGGAAATCGTACCCGATATCGGCCACGTCCAAAACCGGCGCGTCTTTCTCGGCCAGCAGGCGGGTGATCTGCTCCGCACTGGTCATATCGGTATCGGTATGAACGACGCCGTAGCGATCCTCAATAGTCTTCCACATGTATCCCAGGTTCACCCAGTCATCCGACATTCCATAGCTATAAATCTGGCCCTCTTGTTTGGCACCTTCTTCGAGAGACGCGACTGGCGCCTCTGTTGCAGCCTGACCGCAAGCGCCTAGGGTGAGGGCAGTTAGCAGCAGGACGGTCATGAGTATGGTTCGTGATTTCATCTTCCTCGCTCCTTAGTTACGTAACCTGTTGGCTGCGGAATACATATCAGCCGATCGGATCCAACGAGTGAGTTTGAAAAGAATATCTTCGCCTTAATCCAGGCCTCCTTCCTGCTCCAAGATGGCAGATATGGTTTTCGCCGAGACCTTGGAGTGCTCGTAGCTCATAAAGTACAAAACGAACGGAAAGCATAGATCCCTTACGATGAATTCAATTCGGTTCCCTTATCCCTAGCGAGCTCCAATCGCCTCCTCCCGATCACCGCCAACCCGTCCTGCCACCCAGATCAAACCCAGCGAGGTTAACCAGGCGATGATAAAACTCATCACAGCCAGCGC
>Ga0307419_10000554_pt1 | contig 18943 bp, 19 predicted proteins | sample SalMarWE160230MG_2_FD_202512 | JGI IMG/M metagenome (GOLD analysis project Ga0307419, IMG submission 202512) | Salt marsh sediment microbial communities from the Plum Island Ecosystem LTER, Massachusetts, United States - WE1602-30 | ecosystem: Environmental > Aquatic > Marine > Intertidal zone... | reverse complement strand
ATTACCATGAGTTTAAAATCAGTTATAATTATTGGTTCAGGATTTGGAGGATTATCTGCAGCTGCTTTATTAGCAAAACAAGACCATAAGGTTACAGTTATTGAGAAAAATGATCATCCAGGTGGAAGAGCATCTGTATGGAAAAAAGATGGATTTATTTTTGATATGGGGCCATCTTGGTATCTTATGCCAGATGTGTTTGAAAATTTTTTTAAAATATTTAATAAAAAACCTGAGGATTATATGCAACTTACCAGACTTGATCCTTCATATAGGGTATTTTTTGATAAAGATGATTTTGTAGACATATCAACAGACATTGAAAAAAACATGGATTTATTTGAAACTCTTGAACCAGGTGCAAAAGAAAAGATGAAACAATATATGGAAAAAAGTGAGTATGAATATGATATTGCGATGAAGGATTTCATTTACAAGGATTATAAACATCTTACTGATTTTTTAAAACCACGCTTAATCTATGAGGGAACTAAGCTTCATATGTTTGAAAAACTTGATAATTATGCAAAACGTTATTTCAAAAGTGAAAAAATTAGAAAAATCCTTGAATATACGATTGTTTTTCTTGGTGGAAGCCCCTATGATAGCCCTGCTCTGTATTCTTTGATGTCCCATGTTGATTTTAATATGGGCGTCTGGTTTCCAAAAGGAGGAATTGCCGCTCTCGCACAATCCATGCATTCCCTAGCTGTGGAACAAGGAGCAGAATTTATTTTTGAAGAACCTGTTGAAAAAATACTTGTTGAAAACGGAAAAGCAATTGGTGTAAAAACCAATAAAAATGAATATCATGCGGATATCGTTGTTGTAAATGCTGATTATGCATGGTCTGAAATGAATCTTTTGGATGAAAAACATCAGTCATATACAAATAAATATTGGGAAAAACGAAAGATTGCTCCTTCAGCTTATCTATTATATCTTGGTCTCGATAAACAATTAAAAAAATTTATACATCATAATCTTTATTTCCATCCCTCATGGAATGAGCACTTTGATGATATTTTCAAAGATCCAAAATGGCCAGTGAATTTTTCATATTATGTTTCATGCATATCAAAGACTGATCCTGATTCTGCTATTAAAAACGGTGAAAATGTATTTGTATTAATTCCTGTTGCACCGGATCTAAAAGATACTGCTGAAATTCGTGAGGAATATTTTGATAAAGTTATTGAGCATATGGAAGAATTATCGCAAGAAAATATTAGAGATCATATTGTTGTAAAACGTATTTTTACTCATTCAGATTTTACAGATAGATATAATGCTTATAAGGGAACTGCATTAGGACTTGCTCATACCTTAAAGCAAACAGCTATTTTTAGACCCAAGCATCAAAGTAAAAAAGTAAAAAATTTATATTATACTGGTCATTATAATCATCCAGGTATTGGTGTTCCTATGGTAATAATTTCATCTAAAATAGTTTCAGATATGATAAAGAAGACTTATGCTAATTGATAATACTATATTTCAGATATTTAAACAGGGAAGCAGAACTTACTTTTATAGTAGTTTATTTTTTCCCACTAAAATTAGAAGAAAAGTGTTTATTTTATATGCATTTGTTCGAAAAGCTGATAATTATGTTGATCAAATCCCTCAAGATAAAGATGGGTTTTATCGATTTGTTGATAACTTTGAAAAATGTTGGAAAGGAGATTCGACGGTTGATATCGTCATTGATTCTTTTGTTATTCTTGCAAAAAATCATGGTTTTAAAAAATCATGGATTGATGCCTTTTTACAATCGATGGAAATGGATTTGACTCATAAAGTTTATTATACTATGAATGACACGCTTGAATATATTTATGGTTCTGCAGAGGTCATTGGATTGTTTATGGCAAAAATTTTAGGGCTTTCTGAAAAATCCTATGAACATGCAAGATTTCTTGGTAGGGCCATGCAGTATATTAATTTCATCCGTGATATTCATGAAGATAATAAGTTAAATCGGTTATATTTTCCTAAAGATGAATTGGAATCATTTGGTTTAGATAATCTCCATGATGAGTATGTATTCAAACATAAACAGTCTTTTAGAAAGTTTATCGATGCGCAATTGGAAAGGTATTGTGGATGGCAGGAATGGGCTGAGATAGGATATAATCTTATCCCAAGACGATATTTAATTCCAGTAAAAACCGCATCTGAAATGTATAAATGGACAGGTAGGAAAATACATGAAGATCAATTTATAATTTATGAATTAAAAGTAAAACCAATGATATCTCAGATTGTGATTAAAACTTTGGTTAATATTGTAGATATTATGGTTAAAAAGGATCAGCAAGTAGAATGTGATTTAACACATTGAAATCCATGTTAACATTATTAAATAATCAATAAAAATTAATTTTATCTTAAATAATTTGATTGCAGATGAATTAATATAAGAGAATAACCATATAAAAATAAAATATATCTATTACATAACAAGGGGGGTAAAAAAATATTATTACAACATATAAAGCAATTTATTAAACTAACAAGAGCTCATATCGGTATTGCTGTACTTCCATCATTTTGGTTAGGTTCATTATTTGCTCTTACCCTTGGTTATGAATTTAATTTATTTATCTTTCTTATAGGCTTTTTAATTATTTTCTGTTTGTATGCATCAGCATCATACATTAATGATTATTATGATTATGAAGCAGATAAACATAACAGACAATTTGGTTTTTCAGGTGGAAGCGGTGTTCTGCAAAAATATCCAGAATTAAAAGAACAAACTAGGATATTAGCATATATTTTCATTATAATTTCAATTATTCTAACTATCATTTTAGCTGTAATTACATTTATTCCTTTTTGGTCTATAGCATTTGTTGGCATTGGTGCTTTTTTTGCTTTGTTTTATTCAGCCCCACCAATTCGTTTATCATATAGAGGGGCTGGTGAATTACCTCATTTTATCGCAGGTTTATCAAATACTGCATGGGGTTATTTACTTCTTACTGGAACCATAGATTTTAAATTAATCGTCTTTGCAATTCCTCTTTCACTTCATCTTTTAAATGTTATTTTAATCTTTGAAATACCTGATAAAGAAGCTGATATTCATGGTGGAAAAAGAAATTTTATTGTTAATCATGGTAGAAAGCATAGTTTCCTTTTAATTTGTATCATATTTTGGATTACTACATTATATTTCTTTATTCTATCATATTTTAATTGGTATACAAATTTTATTAATTTTTATTTCATAACATTATTTTCATTAATCCCCTCAACCATTTCAACAATAATTTATCTTAAAAAACCCTTTGAAAAATCTATTGCCACTAAATCTGCAATTCAATCAGCATTATCATTATTTATATTCTCAATTGGATTAGTCGTGTATTTTATATACATACAATTCTAAGTAAAAAAAAAGATAGATTATTCTGGTACAAAACAGAAATACCAAACATCCATCTGAGTACTAGCAATATTTCCTTGGGTATCTTCTGCAGTTGCTTTTAAGGTAAATACTCCAAGTCGTGGTCCCGTCCATTGTAATTCATGAAAACCATTTTTTGAATTGTATAAAGCTGTATCTCTCAGTTCATCATCAATATAAATATTAACAATGATATCTTCTGATAAGTCAAGATCATCTTCAGCATATACTTGAACAGGTCTTACTCGAAATCCTCCAAATCCCATGGTATCATAGATGATATCAAAATATGTTGCAAATAATCGAATCCCTGAAAAATGGAAATAACCTTTGGTTGGATTTTTGATTTCTATATTAGGAGGATCATCTTGATTTGGATCAAGAACAATTATTGAACGGGTGATTGATCCTTGTATATTACAATATGATGTAACTTTTATAGAGTCGCCAACATTTGCCACAACAATATATTCATAGGTAAATTCAGAAGTTGTGGGTTGACTATCATATTGCTCATCTATGATTATTTCATCATTGAGCTCAATTTTTACTTGTTTAACATAATGCACTGTCGGCGCTGGTGTTTCATGAACGATCGTCACACTTAAAATTGATTCATCAAGATTATACTCAAGATTCATATCTATAGGTGGATGGGCCATTGCTGTTGTTGACCAAACCACGATTGATACTAGCATCACACATATTATTAGATTTTTTACCAATTTCATATTTTTTCCCCCTTTATTCTATTATTATTTTTCTAACATCTCCAGTGGAACCAGTTGGCCCAAGTGTTGTTTTACTTAAAACATAGAGTTCTTTGTTTTCACCTTCTCCAAATGATAGGATAAATCGATTAAATGATTGTTGGTTTGTTAAATCAAACCGTTGCCAATTTCCAGGGCCTTTTTCTTCTAAATAAAAGATTTTTCCTCTTGGTATTACAAAACTTGAGCTCCAATCACCAAATACATATTTACCATATAAATCTGGATTTTCTGTTCCTCTATACATATAACCACCACTAATAGATCGTCCTAGATTGTGACTATATTCATGTATTGGATATATAAGAGAATCAAGATCTATATCTAATTCATCTGCAAGATCAATATCATAAGGATGAGTTGCCTCAAGAATTCTCCATCCAAAATTTCCAGGTTCATTCATCAGATTAATTTCTTCCCATGAATCTTGACCTACATCAGCAACAATAAACCTCTCTGATTCTGAGTCATATGAAAATCGCCATGGATTTCGAAAACCCCATGCATATATTTCATCTAATCCATCTGTATTTACAAAGGGATTGTCTGATGGAATTGAATAAGGGTCGCCAGAGTCAACATCAAGTCGAATGATTGATCCAAGTGCCGTTGTTATATCTTGACCATTTCCAGTTGATCCATGTTGATCTCCTGATCCACCACCATCACCTAATGATAGATATAAATAGCCATCTGGACCAAAAAGGATTTGACCGCCATTATGATTAGCTTCAGGTTGATCAATTCTAAATATGATTTTTTCAGATTCATCATTAGCAATATTTGGATTTTGAGAAACAATATATTCAGAAAGAATTGTTTCATGATTTATATTTTCCCCTGATTTAGGACTACTGTAATACACATAAAATTTACCATTTTCTTTGTAATTTGGATGAAATGTTAGTCCTAGTAATCCTCTTTCATCATATGTAAAATCTAATTCAACGATTTTGTTTGTTATATCTAAAAATGGTTGATCGATTAATTCATTATTTTCAATTACATATATTTTTCCTATTTGATCAACAACATATAATCTGTTTGTTCCATCTCCTGCATGTGTTAAAAATATTGGTGAATTGAATCCTTCTGCAATAATATCATATTTTGCATTTATTTCTGGGCTTAAAGAAATTAAGAAAAGAAATATTTTTCCTTGTATTGTTTTACCTATTGTATTCTCAATCGTTATATCAATTGAGATTTTACCGAATCCTATAGGTATTTGAAAATTAATTATTTCAGTTTTTCCTGGCTCTATATTAGCTATTATACCATTTGATGTTTTTTCTATTCTATTAAATATTCCACCTTTTATTGATATTTGCCAATCTACATCGTTTGCATTTGACGTTCCAATATTTTTGACTTCAATATTTATTTCCCTAAAGCCTGTTGATATATTTCCAATTATTAATTCTAGTTCAATATTATTATAGGAAGTCAAATCAAAATTATTTTTTAAAAAATTTTTATCATCAATTTCATTATTAGCAATTGTTACATTTACAACCGAGGTCATAATTATTAAAATTGTTAATACAATTATTATTATTTTTACAATAACTCCCCCATTTATGTTTCTAAAGTTTAATAACAATCATCTATTATAAATATCTTACCTCTTAATTAAAAAAAATATTTTTTAAATTGATATGCTGTAAAGTACAATAATAATTACGTATAAGAGATTTAGATTTTGTTATTTAATATTTATTCAAGTTGTTGGAAATATATTAATAGTATGGTTTGGATATAAATATTAGATTGTTAATATGATAAAATTTCCCAATAAGAAACAAATTTTTACAATATTTTCAATAATTCTAATATTGGTAAATTTAATAGTTGCCGTTTTAATTTTTTATGATATTCAAATAATAGAATCACCAAAAACAGATGTTGAAATCAAGGTGGTTGAAATTACCGAGAATGAATTAATTTTAGAAATTAAAATGAAAATGCAAAATCCAAATAATTTTGATGTTTCTATCGAAGATTTCAAAATATTAAGTATGACTGAAAATGGTGATGAAATCGGTGAATTAGATATTGAAGGAGGAGTTATTTCATCCGATGAGTCAAAAACTTTTATAGCAACTGATAAAATAAGTTTTAATGAAAATTCAGACTTTATTAAATTAAATAATAAGATTTCAGGTAAAATTGGTGTGATTTTTTTAGGTTTTATTAAAAAAACAATCCCAATTGAATTAAATGTAATCACTTCTTTAGAAGAAATAATAAATAATATTGAGATACCTGATATTGATTTAGAATTCATATTTGAAGAATTAACAAACGATGGTCTCAAATTTACAGCCGGGGTTAATATTTTAAATGAAAATAATATTGGAATAACAATCAATGATTTCACATTATATGCAATAAATGATTTTAATGAAGAAGTTGGCAGCTTTAAAATAAAAGGTGGAGAAATTAAACCAAATGATAAATCATTTTTTAATACAACAGGAGTTCTATTTTATAGTTTTATAGATACACAAGAATTGATTTTAAGTTTATCTGGTGATGCATCTTTAAAAATTGCCGGTATGAACAAATCGATTTCATTATCAACAGAAATTTCTGTTATACTTCCCGATATTCAAGAATTTATTTTTCAAAATGAAAATATAAAATTCTATATTCCAGTTCAGTTTAAATTGACAATAAGAGGAATAGTAGCAAATGTTGGTTTTAAATATTATAATCCAAGTAATATTTCCCTTTTTACAAGAAATATTAATTGTAGTATAAAAAGAGTCGACGGTGAGAAAATAACTCAGATTGGTATAGAGCAAATGGAATCTTGTATAATTGATCCAAAACAAGAGGTATGCATTGAAACTGAGATATTAATTCCATATGTTGAATACCTAAAAGCTGGAAATTGGAGACTAATTCCTAATTGGATTGTTTTAACAATAGAAGGTGATTTTTCAATAGCAGGAACCAGACAAGCATTTCCACTTTCACTTAATGCCTATGTTAATCCAAATCTATTTAAAAATCAAGAATTTGTTGAATAATTAATAATAAGGTTTTATAACACATAAATTAAATAATTTTTTCAAATTTTGTAAAATTATAATGTAAACACATATTCTAAGATTTAACATATAATCATATCAGTGATTCAAATAATCAACTATAATCCACCTTAGTATTACTGAAATGTGATAAAGTCTATAACTATGAAATGACCTGAAAAAGGTTAAAACCTAACTAACTCAGGTATTTACCGGTAAAAAGAGGTTTAAATCTTGTCCATGCACTATTTTTACCTGTGGAAACGATATGGACATATGAATAAGGTTGATTAATTGTTTTGGATGGTTTTCAAAGAAATCCCATATAACGTCTGTTGCTGAGATTTCTCGGTATGGATCTTTATCTGATCCTGGCCACCAATGCTCTCCATTTACAATAGTGCATAGAACAACTTCGGTACCGTTTTTACCTCCTGGATATGTATCTGTCACTATGTTTCCACTTTCACTAATATTTGTTTGTGTGATGGGATTACTTCTCTACCGCTATCTACTCGTTGAACTCTCATATGAAAATTTGTCTTTGCCAAGGTTGGCAGTTATATTGGATGGTATAAGATTGGCAGTTGTAAAGGAGGGAGAAAAGAAGGCATGTATTGTTGTTGAAGAGATGACTGCGGAGCAATCTCACATTTTTAGCGCTCTTCAATTGGATCGGTTTGTGCCTAAATGATTTAAATTTTGTTAGACCCTACAACTTTTAAGGAGTAAACTTGAACTTCTTATAAACTCAGGTTAAAATTATATAAATGATGTCTCGTAGATACGTTCTATGCTACGAAAAAATTATACTGGTGCTGTTTTTAAGCTTCTTCAATTTTTTATTTTTTCCTCGGTTTTATCGAAATAGTTACAGGGACAATGCATAGATGTTTCCATTTATCCCTATAAATACGGTTTCTCCATCTACAATTGGATCTGAGATAATGGGTGTAGTAAGGTAGTTGATTTTATCATCAATAGTATAACCAGGTGAAAAGTTCCAAATAAGATTACCGTTTAACTTGTCTAAACAATATAGTCTACCGTCGTCGCTTCCAAAAATTACATAATTATCACTTACAGCAGGTGATGAATGTATGCCAGATTTACAAGTGAAAGCCCAACACATTGTTCTATTGTTCCCGTGTAGCGCATAAAAATTGTTATCGTGCGAACCAACAAAAACTAAACCATCATCAACTATTGGTGTGGTTTCTACGCCCCATCCAGTTTCAAATTTCCATTTAAGATTGCCCGTTTCGGCGTTAACTGCATAAACGAATGTGTCCCATGAACCAAAATACACTACATCATCTTGAACATAAGGTCTCGAAGTGATCATTCCGTCTGTTTCAAAAATCCAACTTATGTCTCCATTTTCAATGTTTATTTTATAACATTTGTCTCCTGAACCGATAAACACATAGTGATCCTGGGGGTTGGATGTATAAATTTCATTTGACAGATTAAGATTCCAAGTAAAACCACCTGTTTCAGTGTCTAGTGAATAGAGATTCCCTTTTTCATTTCCAACAATAAGGGTATTGTCTATCACCACGGGGGGAGAGAGGATTTTACCCAGGGGTTCTGTTCCCTTCATCATCCAGTTCAGATCGATAATCTCTAACCCTTCTGTTGTCCCTATAAATATTTTATCGTCATGAATAGCTGGAGCAGTAGGATTCTTACCTATCGATAAGTTCCAAAGTAAAGCAGCATTATTTATATTTATCGCAAGGATTTCTCCTGTTGAAGTGGTAGAATATAATATATCATTTTTCACGATATTTGATGAACAAAACGTGTTAGAATTGTCCTTTGTTTCATATGTCCAATGGAATTGTGGGGGATTTCCTAACTCTTGAAATGCACTAGGTGTTTCATATTCATTTTTTTCTGGTAGGCCATATATTCTAACCCATCCTGCAGGCGGAATGCTTTCAACCTTTATTTTGGGATCATCGAGATTCTCTACGTCAAGTATCCTGTTATCAGGGTTACCAATAATGACCCAAAGACCATTCTTTTCGACTAGATCTGAATCTGTTATTTTGCAGTCTGGCGACCAAGGAGAAAACGGCTCTGTGGACATTATTTTTTTAACAATGTCTACGTCTATTTCCCCATAATATAAGTTCCCCAGTTCTTCAAATTTTCTATCACGATTAGAAGGTCGATATCTAGGAAAACTATAAACACGTCCCCCCTTTTCAAAGAGAAAATGTAGTAGACCATCAGTGATTATATCGCGCAGGTGAAGTTTTTCCAGTCTAACTTTAAAATCCATAGGATTATTGGCTGACCAGTGAAAACCATTAAATGTCTTGTTATACCAGGAATGCCTATAACCAAGTTCAAATCGTGCAATTTCGCCTGTTTTAGTATCACCAATAAGCCAGACAGCATTCATGCATCCATCATTTTTATACTTTAAATAGTGCATCACGTCATCAATATTGTTACTATATTGTACTGCCAATCTAGCCCTGATAGCAAGAGGTAATCCTTTGTTGTCCCATAAACCTTGAGGATTTGTTGTTTCAAGGAAAACAATTCCATTATCATTTTGGTAAAAATCATGGTCGCTCCATATATAACCAGGGGCTGAAGTCATTATTACTCTATTGCCGGTGGTGGGGTTGATATCAAGGACAAGGTTCCAACGGAAGGTGATGTAATATGACCACCACCACATCCCAATACCATCACCAGTGCTCCACATGGAATTTGAAATTACAATTTGCCCCTTTGTGGTTGCGTTCCCTGTTGCAATAAAACCATTACATTTGTGATGCATTGGCTGATCAATAAAGTCACTAGTAAATTCATTGAGTTTAATAGTTGCTAGCTCAGGCGCCTCTTCTTTGAGATTTTTTAATAATGTTGCCAGTGGATGAAATCCTTTTCGTAAACGATGATCCGTCAACTTTGATAAATACTCATACATCATATTTGATGTTAGGATATCTTCATAGTTGATATCTCTGTCATGGAATTTTATGCCACTGCTATAAACACCATCAGCTATTCCCCTTATCTCTTCTTTGTATTCATCTGGATATTTATCCCAGTACATATTTACAATTTGTTTTTTGCAAAAATTCCACCAGGTATCTGATGTTTTTTCATATTTCTCTTTTGAAAGCAGACCATTAAATGGTTTTAAACAGGGATGATTATTGATCATGTTACTCCAACGAGTCATTAAATCAACGATTTCCTCCGAAAGCAAATATCCATGCTGAAAACCTCTTTCGTATGGTTCCCCCTTGGTGTAAACATATACCCATCCCTGAATGTTATATCGATATCCAGCTCCATATTCACTCACGGGGGAAGTTCTAGTATTTTGGTTAGTCGTGTTATTCACTGTAGCTCTCCCAGTTGCTAGAGTATATGGTGAGACGAGGGTAGTTAGAATCATAAGTAAGACTGCAAATAAACAAACAACCTTTCTCATATTAACCATGTTAACCAATTTATATATGTAAAAGTTATTATATAAATATTTAGCTTGGGGTAATAGTTATTTTGAATTCTCTTAACACAGACATTAATTTAATGTATGATTATTGTGTCAAAGGAAAGTATAATTTTTCACTAATCTCGCCGTTTCTGAGGGGTGATCAATCAGGTTAATACCCTACTACCTAATTTTTATAGGAAACTTCCAGAGGGCGTTCATGAAAGTTCTGAATAGTCTAGCGATACGGGTAATACCTTAAGAAAGCCTTGTCAAGTTGGAAAACACATGGTTGATTGTGAAATATAAATTGTGTAAAAGGGAAGGAATGCCAAAGTCTAATACATAACTCTACATTGTTTCAATTTCAATCTAAAGGTTTTTATACTGTTTGATAAATAATTAAACTAAGGGAAAAACATGGAAAAGAAAAAAGAAAAAAAATCACAGGAACTGATGTCCATCAGAAAAATGGATACACTAATGAAACTTCGACTGGTTGTAGGTTTGATATTCGCTCTTAGCACTCTATCAATAATTTTAGTATTTATTACTGATTTCGTAGTTTCTGTGGTTTTCATATTGATAAGTTACATCATGGTTTTTGGACTAATGATAAAATTATTTACAATAATGAAACTTTGAAAAAAAATGAGCAATTAGACCTAATCTTTCTTCCTCAATCTGAGTCCAGCAATTTTTCGTATTGATGTTTTGACACGATGGTGTTATATAGTAATAGTGATAAATGATATCACGGTTATAGATATGGTAGGAAGTACTATGGATAAGTTGATAGGCAAATACTGTAAGATTGTAGTCCGAGAGCCAGGTGAAGAAAGAGCACATACCATCTTTGGTATGCTCACGAATGTTGACTATGATGAGCGGTTAGTATTAATTAAATCCAATCCTTGCTCAGCGTATCTGAATTTAGACACAATAGTTGCAATAAAACCAAGGAGATAAAAATGAACTATAAATCTATTGTAAAAGAAATAGATGAAATACATAAGAAAAGGAGAAAACTAAATTTACAGGAAGGCATTTTATTTGAGAAACATTCCCAAATCAATTCAGAGAACCCCTCTGAAAAGTGAGTGGAGAGGATGGGATGCTATTACACTATGTCCTTTTTGGATGAAGAATGGCGTAATAGTTGAAAATAAACTCCCCACTCAATATAATCTATTGTGGTTTCTAGTATAAATATATTCTTGCACCGATGAGTTTATATGGTACAAATGTATCAAATAGAAAACAATCGTAACGTTTAAGATAGAATGAGAGTTTTGGAATTGTAGATTTTGGAGAAAAAAAAATGCCAATAGTTCATGTAGATGTATGGGAAGGTTTTGGTAAGGAAAAAATAAAAACTGTGATTCAAGAAATAACAAAAGTCTTTGTAGATTTAGGCGTTCCTGAGCATGCTGTAGAAGTAATCGTACATGAAATTCCAAAATCAAATTGGGGAATTGGAGGAGTGCCTGCTTCAGAAAAATTCAAAGACATCTCTTGAAAAGACGGTTTGAAATTGTAGATTTGAGGGAGAAAAATGCAAGATGCCTATGCAAGACATGTAGAAAAAAGAATAAAAGAACTACATGAAAGGATGTCAAATTCTAAGTTGCATTCTACAAAGAAGTGCAGGTATTGAATAACCATCTCTTGAAAAGACGATTTGGGATTGTGATTACACAGCTGCCATTGTTCTCACGAATTTATCTTTTCGAAGAAGTGGTAATCCAGTTCTCTTATTAATCTCAACAATAGTCCCTTTTGGTAAATTACATGGTTCTCCTTTAAATGGTCTATATTTGCTAAAAAAGCGAACCGTTCTCTTTGAACCATTCTCTAATATAATTTCACTTTTGTATAATCTCCAATTTTTATATCTAAATGTCATTTATTTACCTCCCATATAAGATATAGCACGTAATATTATATAAAACTTGCTAATAATTAGCACGATTTATGGGTTAATTATAAATAGTCAACATGGCACTTTGTAATATAGGACATTTGCATTACATATTATATTGGTGTTAAAATATAATAAAATCAAACAACTTTAGTTTCTTTTGACTAATTGTATGTTATTACTGCAGGTGTTCAATGTAATTGGAGGTGACAAACATTGGAAGATGCAACTAAGAAACTCTATAAATTGATGAAATCTAGAAAGAATCAAAAGATACTCTATAAAATACCCAATATAAATTATAAAAGTCGATTTGTTAATAGTAACGTGAAAGAATAGAAGATCAATAATCATGACATGCACGTTACCCATATGATATCTCCTTAGGCCTTAGTTAAAAAATTAACTTAGATTCTATCATTATTACAACAGATGTTACCAGCGTTTCTGAATTAGTTCCACTGCCCCTAATAAGTTATCACCTATATTCTATCGAAAACTTCCAGGAGTTATCTGAGGTGCTCTGATTTAAAAAGCCATAGTTTAACATGGTTAAACCCTACATTTCCCCTAAAATGAAAAAACCTAGATTACTTTTTCTTAAGGTGAAAAACATACCTAGTTGGAATCCTTTTTTTCTTTCCAGTCCAATAACCGCAGTTGGGGCAACTGAGTTCTATGGTGACTTCTCCACCCCATATTGTTAGGTTTCTCACTCGTTTTAAAATACTTTCACATACGGGACATTTTGCCAGCAATCTCCTTGGATCTCCCTCGCGAGAATGAATCTCAAGTTTTACAAAGTTACTGTTTATTGCTATTTTACGAAGTCTGCTTTCACTCACACCAAATGTTTTCTTTTTTGTGTTGAGTTCTTTTACTATCAACTGTTTCAGTTTTTTCTGTGACTGTATCGTACGATTTTCTTTTAAAATCTTTTTAAGAGCAATTTCAACCTGATTATCAGACGGTATGTGATAGCTCATAACGATATTGGAATTAAATTCGGATTACTTAAAATCTTTCAATAAGGTATAGTCTTGATTAGATCTGTTCTTGTAATGATGCCTATAATTTTGTTGTTTTCTATTAACGGCAAAGCTCCTACATTATTTTTGATCATAACTTTTGCAGCCTCTGAGACAGTCATGCCAGGTTCAGTCCAGATAGCAGGTGTTTTCATAACGTCTCCCACTAGGAGTTCGTCAAGTGCATGTTTCTGCCTCCCTAGTGAAATAGATCTTTTTACGCTTGCTAATGCAAAAGTTATTTCTGTGTCGGATATTATTCCAACAAGTTTTCCCTGATCGATAACTGGTAGACGTGCAACGTTTTCATCTATCATCATTCTCCGAGCATGAATAACTCTCTCATCGGGAGATATTGTGTGTAGTTTTTCTTGCATTATTTCCTTAAGTTTTTTGCTGCAGTCAACGAGAGGTAGCAAGTCTGCTTTTGTGACTACTCCCACTAGTTTTTCATTTTCTACGACTGGTAGCATAGTAGGGCCTGGTTCACCGACTTTTTTAAGAATTGCTTCGACATCTGTATCTGGAGATACGGCATTGATTTGCTTATCAGTAACAGATGATGCATGTAGTCTTGAGGCAGGCACACCTCGGCTCCTTATTGATCCAAGTTTAAGTGCAATCATATTGTCGGTAATAATCCCAACTAATTTTTTCTCTTCAACAACAGGTATCTTTGTTATCTCATGTTTTTTCATTAGTTTTAGAACATATTTTAGTTCCACATCTTTATCTACAAAAATAACATCCTCTGTCATTACATCCTTCACTTTCATTTTCTTTCATCCCTCCGTCATGACAAATATTACAGTCTACTGATATTTTAATTCGTCTATGCAATCCTCGCACAGCAAACGCCCATCAACGTTTTTTAAATTAGTGGAAAGCGTACCACAGTCTTCGCATTTGCCCGAAAAAATCTGCTTTCTCAGATGAGCTTCGTCTCTCACACTTATGTCATACCACTCTCGTGATATTTCATGTAATATGGGAGACATTCTTGATATGTCCTTTTGTGTTATTATGCCTATTAACTCACCATTTTCTACTACCGGTAATCTTCTGATATTACATTTTCCCATTGTTTTTACAGCCTCTTCGAGTGAGACATAAGGATCGATTACTATGATTGGTGTGCTCATGATTTCTTCAACCGTTACTTCGCTTGCTTTTAGATCCTCTGCAACAACCTTTTTCAGTATATCGCTTTCAGTAATGATTCCTATGGGTGTATCATCTACAACTATGCAGTTTCCAATGCTTTTTTTTTTCATTAATTCTGCAGCTTCTTTAACCGAAGTTTTTGTTTTAACCGTTATTGGATTCATCTTCATTGCTTCTTTGACAAGAACGTTGCCCTTGTTCATTTTGCCGACTCCCTTTAATGAAATATATATGAAGGCAATTTGTCCCAAACATTAAAACCTTTCGATGTGTTGTTATCTCTCTAATATGAGTGGTAGTCAGTACGAACGAGAACTTAAAGGAATATTAGAAGGAGAGAATAAAATCCTTTCAAAGATAACAAAGACATGTACGGCAATAGAGAAAGATAACTATTTAAGGATAAATGATAAGCCTTTTGCGGTGATCCGCGCAGCTGGATCTTTTGGTGTTGATTTGGTGGCAGTGAGGGGAGACATCTCATTTTTGGTTGAGGTTAAAACCAGCATTGAAGACACAATTCATTTCAGCAGTATAAGTGGAAAATTACAAAAACAGGCAGAACTAATGCGTGATGTGTGTGAGAAGACAAAGACACTACCGATATATGCATTTAGACTTAAAAATCATCGAGGCGATTCGTGGAGAATTTTCACCCTTGATATCAATAATTTGGAGGGAAGACCAAGTGTTTTACATAAAAGAGTTCCTAAGTTTGACTGCAGTAAGAGTGGTAATTTTGTAATGAGGTGGAAAAAAGGTCTCCCTCTTTCAGATTTCATCTTGTATTTATGTAGATAATTTCATTCGAAACTTTTTATAACTGTTTTGTATTAGTGCTTTGCTGATTACCATGAAAAAGATGATTATTGCATATGATGGATCTGTTGCTTCTAAGAGGGCAGTGGAAATGGCTTTAAAAAGTTCAGATAAGGATGACGAATTGACTCTTCTCACTGTAATACCAGCAGAGCTAGCCGAATCGTCCTTTACAAAAATGTTGTTGCCTACAATTGATTTAAGTTCTGTAGTAAAATCGGGTAGTTTTAAGGAGCGGGCCATGGAGACTCTGTCTAAGGTTGTAAAGGAAATTGAAAATAACGTTAAAAAAGTAAATATTGCTGTGGAATCTGGCGACCCGGCAGATGAAATCCTTATGTCAGCAAAGAAACACGAGGCAGATATCATTGTCCTTGGATACAAAGGCTATGGAAAAGAGGGAAGATTTTTACTTGGTAGTGTCACCGACAAAGTAGTAAGACATGCAGGGGTGTCAGTTTTAGTAGTTAGATAAAAATCATTTTAGTGATAATAATGCATCCTGCGGATGAAATACGGGGAGTTAAAAGTAAACGACTTGCTAAAAAAAGAATAGTTCTTGGAATTACTGGCAGCATTGCCGCTGTTGAATCTGTTAAATTATCTCGAGAGTTTATCAGACACGGCGCTGAGGTTTTTCCAGTGATGACACATTCTGCAACAAAAATTATTCATCCTGATTCTTTGGAATTTGCTACGGGAAACAAACCAATTATTGAATTGACTGGAAAAACAGAGCACGTCTCTTTTTGCGGTAGGGTAAAAGAACCCGCGGATTTATTTATTATTTCGCCTTGCACGGCCAATACTATTTCAAAAATTGCGCATGGCATTGATGATACAGCAGTCACAACATTTGCAACTACAGCCATTGGTTCAGGCATACCAATGTTGATTGTTCCTGCCATGCATCTGTCCATGTATGACCATAAAATAGTTCAGAAGAATGTTCTAAAATGCAAAGAGGTGGGCATCGGATTTGTTGAGCCATTCATTCAAGGAAGTAAAGCCAAGATGGCGAATATTGATGAGATTGTTGCATATGTTATCCGGGAGACGGGTAAACGTAATATGGTAGACAAGAGATTTCTCATAATTGGCGGGTCTTCTGCTGAAGCAATTGATGATGTAAGAATAATTTCTAATCGCAGTTCTGGAAAAACGGCAATCTCCCTTGCAAAATCTGTTTTTTACAGAGGTGCAGATGTTGAACTTTGGTATGGGTGCAGCAAGGAACCTGTTCCAAGTTATATACAAACTGTGAACTTTGAATCCGTTGGAGATATAGTAGGGTTGTTGAAAACCAGAGATATAAAGAATTTTGGCGTTATAATTATCTGTGCGGCGCTATCGGATTACATTCCTAAAAAAATAGACGGTAAAATCTCTTCTAATGAAAAAAAGCTTATTTTAGAAATGTTGCCTGCCCCTAAAATTATTGCTATGCTAAGTGAAAAAGCCCCCGCCTCTAAACTCATAGGTTTCAAACTTGAGGAAAACAGTAATGAATTACAGGATAAAGCTTACCGTCTTCTTAAGAAAAACAATCTTGATTTTGTAATTGCAAATACAATTTCAGGCCTTAACGGTGATAAAAACGAGGTGTGGATAATAGATAAAAAAGGAGACGCCATCCATAAGACTGGTAAGAAAGAATATCTAGTTGATTGTATTTTAGATGTAGTAAAATAAAGGTGAACTAAATGAGAGCTGTTGCATTTGCACCGGGTCATATTTCTGGATTTTTCGAACCAGTATATAATAAACAAGATATGGCTAGAACTGGTTCTCGCGGTGCAGGTATTAATGTTTCTCTAGGTGCCGTATCTGAGGTTAATGTTGAAGAATCTACAAGTCAGATTTTTGAAATTTATGTTAACAGTAAACAATCTGATTCTCCGGTTGCGCATCTTGCATTGAGGGGCTTACTTGGAGAAAACAAAGTCCATGTTGTTGTAAAAACCAATCTAGATCTGCCTGTTAGTCAGGGTTTTGGCATGAGTGCAGCCAGTGCAGTTAGTGCAAGTTACGCTCTTGCAAAAATTATTGGCGTTTCTAGTACCGATGCGTTGAAAGCTTCACATTTCGCAGAAGTTCAACTTAGAACTGGTTTGGGTGACGTACTTGCAAGTTGCTTTGGTGGCATTGAAATACGTAAACATCCAGGTCTTCCGCCTTGGGGCCTAATAGAACACATCCCTGGAAACCATGATCTAGTGTTGTGTGTCGTTGGTAAAAAACTGGATACAAAAAAGATTTTGTTAGATTCTGATAAAGCAAGTGATATTACAAATTATGGGATATATTGTACCAAGAAGTTATTGGAGAAACCTTCGATTGAAAACCTTTTTTCACTGTCACAGATTTTTACAAAAAAGACGAATTTAGCGGAAAAACGTGTTCTAGAAGCTATTGAGGCTTCAAGTAGATATGGTGTGGCAAGTATGTGCATGCTAGGAAACTCCGTATTTGCCATTGGTGAAACCGATAAACTTTGTCAAACACTTGCATCGTTTGGTGAGGTATTTGTTTGTAATGTTGATGAATGCGGAGCACGAGTTTTAGAAGAATAATTACAAATATTTTTTATCTGAATAGATGTAGATTTTGATAACCGCCAAATCCTATCCATATGGATTGATTCAGTCCTTGGACGGTGACATTTCCCCTAACCATCATCAGTATCCCCTCTGGAATGATATTTCCATCTTTTGGTGTAATTAATCTAGAATATGGTATCACTGTTTTACCTTTTAGAGCGGTCATGTTTTCTTTTTCAATGATTCCTTCATTCAACTTGCATTCACCGATTAATTGTTTTATATCATTATTGACTTCGTAAAGACTAACTATGACGTCTTTTGCCTCCAACACAATCTTATTTGGGTTGTTTATTTCTAGTGTCATTTCAGCTGTTAATCCATCTATTGATAATTTAAAATCTCCTCTCAGTATCATATCAAAGGGTGAATCTGAGGACAACAATGTCCCTATATCTGGAACATTTATCTTAATTTCAGCATAGAATGGCAAGGATTTATTGAAGTCTGCTATTTTTGCATTAGCTGTTGCGCTTATATTTATGGTAAGCATCTCAGCATTTAACGATTCAATTAATATACTACTACTGCTATTGATTTTTACAGTACTTTTCGCTGAGAGTATGCTATCTTCTAAAGTAAGAGATCCTACGTTTTTTCCTGTTTCAGTTTCTACATTTATTAATATTTTGTCTAGGTATATGTCAAACGTGTTTGGGTTGTATGCTTCTATTATTCCTGTTATGTTTATTTGTTCCTGTGCTATCTCACCAAAATCGACTTGA
>Ga0307419_10000552_pt1 | contig 18979 bp, 13 predicted proteins | sample SalMarWE160230MG_2_FD_202512 | JGI IMG/M metagenome (GOLD analysis project Ga0307419, IMG submission 202512) | Salt marsh sediment microbial communities from the Plum Island Ecosystem LTER, Massachusetts, United States - WE1602-30 | ecosystem: Environmental > Aquatic > Marine > Intertidal zone... | reverse complement strand
ACCAATCCCACTATTAACTAGTAGTTGTGAAGCATCAAATTCTTCTCTGCCAATCTCATATGCTGCAGATATCATCTTCTCTCCTAGACCAAGATGTTGCCATGCATCAGGGTCTCGTTCACCAATATCAACTACGGGACCATACACTCTCAATTCACGAATAATGAATGATTTGTTTGTAATCTCAGGTCTATGAGCATCCTCACTGGGTTTTCTTAGACGAATAAATCCAAAGAGAATATCCAATTTGGTATCTTCATAGGAGAGAAATATTTCGGTGCCATCAGCAGCTTCATAGTCACGACGAACAAGATCCATATTTGCAGGATCAACGTTCTGATTAGTACGCATCTGAAAATGACCAATCTCTCTAAATCGAATAGTGGGATTTCGTAGTCCTTCAGCTTCCATCTTTTGATGAACCAGTTCTCGGAGATTACCCTGATTGAGTCCTGCCTCTATCTGATGCAGAGGAATATCTCGCTGCATACGCTGAATCCGTACATATTCAGGCATCTTATTCACAGCTGATGTAACAACAGAAACTACTTGTTCGTTGGTGAAGGGAGTGTACTTTCCAGCCTTCCACCAATCATACAACTTAGTGTTCTTTACGACAAGAGTAGGATATATTTTGAGCATATCTGGTCGAAATCGAGAGTCTGAGAAGAGTTGTTCAAAGGTTGCAATATCACTCTCTGGAGTTGCTCCTGGAAGCCCAGGCATCATATGGTAGCACACCTTGAGACCGCTATCACGGAGTAGTTTTGTTGCCTGCCCTGTTGCTTCTATTCCATGGCCTCGTTGAACAGTTTCCAATATCTCATCATCGAGAGTTTGCACCCCGAGTTCTATTCGGGTGGCTCCCATGTTAAGCATTGCATCAATGCTTTCTTTGGTGACCCAGTCTGGGCGAGTTTCAAAGGTAAGACCTACATTGCGGACTTCAGCAGTTTCATTGATTTTCTTTGCTTCTTCAAGAGTCTGACTGATTTTGCCATTCATGGCATCAAGACAGCCCTTTACGAAGAATTGCTGATACTCCACTGGTTTAGAACACCAGTCACCACCCATAACAATCATTTCTACCTTGTTTATACTATGCCCGATTGTTTTTAGCTGTGTTAGTCTACTATCTACCTGCCTGAAAGGATCAAACTCATTCTGAATACCTCTCATAGTTGCAGGCTCATACCCAGTATAGCTTTGAGGAACTCCTAGGTCGGGTCCACCAGGACAGTATGCACACTTACCATGAGGACATTTATGAGGGGTCGTCATGGCGGCTACAACTGCCACTCCAGAAATAGTTCTGACAGGGCGTTTCTGAAGAAACGGGCGTAGAATCTCAGCCTCCTCGGGAATGGTAACCTCCAAGATATCCGCATTTGACGGAGTTCGTTCAGCATGATATTTTGCGCAAATCTCGTTCTTAATCTTGTTGACCGTCTTCCGGCTGAGAATCTCCTCTGAATTGAGGAGTGCCTTAACTACCTCTCTATAGAGGGTATAATTATCGGGAGGGTCAACCATGATATCTGAAAATCAACATGATTCCGTTTAATAGAATACGGTCTAGCCCGTTTATCTTTCTAGAGTTGTAGTCGGGCTATCAATACTATGAGATTCTACTTCAGTTTCAACAGATTCAGGAATTCTGCCATCAATTATAGTTTTTATACCAAATCTTTTACAAGCATCTTGCAATGTGGCAATGGCCACCTTTGTCCAACCTGTGACATCAATCTCTCCAGAGCAGGCAACCTCACGGACCATGATGCTGAAGGGTTTGATATGCTCTGCAGTGAGAATCTTTGCAACATAAGAAAGAACAACCCTTCGGTCGTCATTTAGCGAGTGCGCGTACACAAGAATAAGCCGGTCAACAACCTCATTGGTTCCTATTGCTGTTAAAGTGGTCAAAGCAGTCAACCACTCTTCATAATCATCTGATTCTAGAAGGCTTTCACAGTAATCCATCAGTTTTGGATCCTGACGTCTCGCGAGCTCCACAAGTGCTGGTCGTCGTAGGACCAAGTGGACTTTTTCATCAAAAATTAAATCCCACAGCCGCGCACTATCGATGTCTACATGTAAAGGGGTGTGGTCTTCACTAAGGGAAGGCCTCGATAGTAGACGCAGCTGTGGTTGGGTCATATAATGCGGTACCTACTCCCTCATTTAAGGTCGTCAAACAATTTGGAATTATGCCACTTTTTGCCAAAAAGTAGGGGTCAATTGGATAGGTTTTTATGATAACTTCTAGGAATCACGTGTAAGACAAGGTGAAATTACAATGCCTGGTTCACACGGTTCACTAACAAAAGCTGGTAAAGTCCGCGAGTCTACTCCAAAGGTAAGAGGTCGTGAGAGGCACTCACCAATTCCTCGTGTACGAAATAAGAGGAACTTCATCAAACGCGTAATTAAAGGAATGACCATTGGAGTCAGAAAATAATTACGTTTCAACACTCTTCTTCACGCACATTTTATTTCTCTTTAAAGTTATAATTAGTCAAGATTTTCTTTCAATATCCCTATCGTTAATAAGATTAGAAGAACATATCCCATGCAAGTGGTCAGAATGGGTCGCATTTCTTTTCCAGCGGTGGCATTGCTTGTTCTTGGAGTTGTACTAGTCACGATAGCATTTACTACTATTGGAAATGTCCCGATAGCTGGAATCTATGGACAATACATCTCTCTAACATTGGGTCCTATGCTCATAGTACTGGCTTTTGTACTGGTAATAAGAAACCGCAAATAATTCGATTTGTTTGAGCTTCAACACATTTCCTTCATACCCACCGCATCACGGTGATATTTTCCAAAATTAGTGAGTTTTGCTAATTGTTCTCCTGTGAAAACCGGACCATCTGCGCAGACTAGTTGTCCTGTTGGATCCATAGCGCAAGTTCCGCAGATTCCGCATCCGCACTTCATGAATCGCTCGAGTGAGGCTTGGAATCGGATTTTACCTTTCTTTGCAATGTCATAGAGACCTGCCATCATCACCTCAGGTCCACATGTGTACATTCTATCGAATTCGTTTTCATCCAGCAAATTAGATACTACATCAGTGGCAAATCCTTTGAACCCTAAGGAACCATCATCTGTTGCAATCTCTACTTTGAATTTCGGATGTCTGAATCTCTCAAACTCTTCACGGTAGATTAGTCCATTCTTCGTCTTTGCAGCATTGACAAATGTAACCTCAGAACCTCCATCAAGAAGAGTATAGATAAGCGGTCTCAAAGGCGCTACCCCAACGCCTCCCCCTACAACCAGTGCCTTCTTACTGTTCGTACTGAATGGGTTTCCAAAAGGACCCCTAATACCAATCCAATCACCCTTGGACATCGAAACGAGTGCCTGTGTGGCTTCTCCAATTGATTGTACTGTGATTCCCATCTCAGGGGGATTCCATGAAGAAATACTCATAGGAATCTCATCAATACCAGGAATCCAGACCATTACAAACTGCCCAGACTGAAATTGAGCCAGATTTTCGAGGGAAAATTGTAGTGTCTTTGAACGTGGGGTTTCCTCAACGATGTTAGATATCTGGACAGAAGTAGGATTTCCCATGAGTTCATTCATTTTCATGATGATTTTCCTCCTGCTAAACCTACAATATCATCCACGTTCTTGTATCCCTTTTCCTTGAGGTACGATTCTACGCCCTTCTTGATCTTTGAGAAGACCTCGATGTCCTCCATCACTGCAGTCCCAATCTGTATTGCACTTGCACCTGCAAGATGCATCTCCACAGCATCCTCCCATGTTGAAACTCCGCCAACTCCGATGATGGGGATTGAGAGCGCATTATGAAGATCGTAGACACATCGAACTGCAATCGGGAAGATTGGAGGACCTGAGAGACCTCCAGCTCTATTACCAAGAACTGGTCGTTGCTGAAGGATGTCTATCTTCATTGCACGAACTGTGTTTATTGCTACGATGGCATCAGCTCCTGCATCCTGAGCTGCTTTTCCTACTGAAACATAGTCAGTTGCATTTGGTGTTAATTTGGCAAGGACAGGGAGATCAACTACCTCTCTTACTGCTCTAACATAATTACTTGTGACTTCTGGGCTGTGTGAGATTTGACTTATCTCGGCATGAGGACAAGAGAGATTCAATTCAATAGCTGATGGACCTAGTTCGGCTGCTTTCTCTGCAAGAATAGCAATTTCTTCGGGACTATCAGCAAAAATACTCATGACTATTGGAACTTTGGCTTTTCTGAGTATCCGCATCTCTTCTTCAAATGCTTCAATTCCAGGATTTGTAAGACCTACTGCGTTCAACAGACCTCCATGTGAGGTAGCAAGAACAGGACCATGGTGGCCTCTTCGAGGAAGTAATCCGATAGATTTTGTGACAACTGCATCTGCCCCTGAGTTCAATACCCGAAGCATTGTGGATGCAGTAACACCCAGGACACCTGATGCTAGCCAATATCCCTGAATCTTCACGCGGTCACCTTATTTTGAGAGGGAGATTGTTCAGTAATAAGCTAGTTGGCAAATATCCTAATAGCTAATGAACAACACTTATCCGCAATACTGTTACTCAACGATTCTATCTACCATTGGACGGATTCACTATGCCAGTTTATCTTGCTCTATCAGCATTCGGAACCTTCGTACTTGATGAGAAAAACGAAGTTGTAGCAAAGCATGTTGTCTATCCAGATGTAGGATTGGCAGTTTCTTGCCTCTTAGCAATAGGAGAAGGTGCGGTAACACCTGTAATTGATGCAATAGCGGCTGAGATTGAGAAACTAGGTGAAAAAGAAGTCTTTGTTGAAGAACAAATGCTGGCTCGTGCTTTCACCCGATTCGAAAACCTATCTGTTAATGTTAGTGTGAACAAGATTACAAAATGGTTTAGAGAGAACGAAAACGAGTATCTTTCAAAACTAGGGATTACCAAAACTCTAGAAGAGATATCCACGTTCCGACGAGATGTTGCAATTAGACTCTCCAAGGCAAAAGTAAGTGCAGCAAGCGAGGAGAAAGATCTACTTGTAAAGAATGCAATCGATGCCATTGATGAGGTTGATAAATCGATTAACGTACTGGTGATGAGACTACGTGAGTGGTATTCAGTTCATCATCCATCACTAAGCAGGCTTGTAGAGGACCAAGATCAGTATGCTAGAATTCTCAAAGGAACTAGTGGTAGAGAGAGTATGACACCAGATTTGCTAGTGTCAGCAGGAGTTCCTGAATCCACGATAGAATTAGTCATGAATGCCATTCCCGGGGATATAGGAGCGGAACTCCGAGATATTGATCTGAACATCATCAAAGTTCTTGCTATTTCTGTTGATAACATGTACAATACTCGAAAAGAACTCGAAGATTATGTTTCTACAGTAATGGAAGAAATATCACCAAATGTTACTGCACTAGTAGGACCACTTGTTGGAGCGCGCCTGATTAGCCTAGCAGGTTCTCTCTTAGACTTGGCCCGCAAGCCATCAAGTACTGTTCAAGTGTTTGGAGCTGAGAAAGCACTATTCAGGGCTATCAAGACAGGGGCGGATCCTCCAAAACATGGAATCATTTATCGTGTTTCAGAAATTAATTCGGCGCCTTACTGGCAGAGAGGAAAGATTGCTCGAGCATTAGCTGGGAAATTATCGATAGCGGCTCGAATAGATGCATATTCAGATAGGAACATCGGAGCATCACTCAGAGAAGATTTCTTGGAACGTGTAGAGGAGATAAAGAAACAAAATCCAAATGCACCTCCGCCTAAGCCACCTAAACCTAAACCAGTAGAGCGGAAAAGACAACAACGACGAGACTATCCACCAAAGAGAGATCACAACCGTGATAATAGTAGACGAGGAGGAGGAAGAAGATAATGGCACAGGTTGAACGTTACAAATTCTCCGGATTATATACGGTCACTGATAGAGATCAGCAATCAATAGCCACTAAATCGCTTGTACCTGGAATTAGTGTATATGGTGAGAAGTTGATTAAAATCGGAGATGATGAATTTCGTCTGTGGTCTCCAAGAAGGTCCAAGCTCGCTGCTGCAATCAAGAGAGGATTGACAGAAATGCCAATCCAACCAGGCTCAAAGGTTCTGTATCTGGGTGCTGCATCAGGTACTACAATAAGTCACTGTTCAGATATTATTGGACCAAGTGGTGTGGTCTATGGAGTAGAATTCTCTCAAAGAACTGTGAGAGATTTAATTCAGCTTGCTGCTGCTCGACCTAATATACTTCCAATTCTAGATGATGCTAGACATCCTACTCGGTATGCTCCACTCGTTTCTGGACCCATAGAAGTGGTCTATCAAGATGTAGCTCAACCGGATCAAGCTAGTATTCTATACGAGAATCTGAAGGCCTTCTGTTCATTTGGTGCGTGGGGTATGTTAGCAATAAAAGCACGAAGCATTGATTCTACAGGAAGTCTTGATGAAATATATAGTAGAGAAATAGCGTTGCTTGACAATAAAGGTCTAGAGATAGTTGAAAATATCAATCTCGATCCCTTGGAAAAAGATCACAGATTCATTGTTTGCCGAGTAACGGAGGATATGACTTGAACTCCAAAATGGATAAGCTTCTGGAACATGAAATAGACACACTCAATGATCATTTACCACGAGCTAGAATTCGTCTTGTAGACCTTCTCAAAGAGGAAAATCCACATTTTGTCACGCGTTGTGGTGATAAATCTGTTTTCAAGGTAGAAGAACTTGAGTGGTTAAGCAAAGAGGTTCCTAAGAAATTACATGAATCCATCAGGCTCCCAATTGTTATTCTAAGAAGACTTGATCAGGGACATGGGATTCATTCGGTATCCGGAAACAAGACTGAGTTATTCATGATTCATAAAATTCTAGGATATGATAACCTAGCATGGGAAAATTTTTCTATATGGACACCGGTTGAACATCTTGCAAGGCCCCAAGTTCAAATCATTAGGAAAAAGTTGCCCTCTACAACGACTCTTGGAATTGCCTTTACTATCTCAAGAGATTCAATCAAAAGTGATTCTTTGAAGAGTTAATTTACAATATTTCACTATTAGATATGCTGAAAAGGGTTCATCACTGATTAAATGATGGTTGAAGAGATTGACAAAAGCAAGAACTCAGCTCGCACAAGAAATCATCTCACAGTTAGATGAGGCTGGGTTTAGCTTATCTACACAATGTGATGTGAGACCTAGCTGTTTTGATTTGGTTGCTCGAAAAGGAGAACAACTTCTCCTCGTTAAAGTACTATCCAATATTGACGCCCTAACAAAGGAAGATGCGGATGCGCTCCAACTTGTAGCACATTTCTTCAATGCTACTCCATTGATTGTTGGAGACAAGACAAGAAAAGGAGAACTTGATACAGGTGTTGTCTACAAGAGACACGGTGTTTCTACCATTGCACCTCGAAGTTTTCAGAGCATGATTGTTGAAGATAAGATGCCTCGAGAATTCGCACAGAGAGGTGGTAGACTGGTTGCTATTGATGGGACAAAACTACGTGAAGCAAGACTAGAGCAACAGAGGACTACCGGTGATCTTGCAGATTGCATCCAAGTATCAGCAAGAGCCATTCTAGCATATGAAAAGAATGAGATGGATGTCAGTATTGATGTTGCTGAGCGTCTAGAGAAAGTACTTGAAACTGATTTGATGATACCCATCAATCTTCTTCAAGAACGTGCAGAACTTCCAACAAGGCAACATGGAACTCCAACAGAAGTTCTAGAAATACGAGTCAATGAGTTTTTTGCTCGACTAGGGATGAAAGTGCTTTGGACTGAACGTGCTCCATTCCATGTAGCTGCAAAAGAAGAAGGTCCACCCTTAATCTCAGGTGTTGGATCAATTAAGAGTTGGAGTCTGAAAAAACGCATCGAGATTCTCAAGAGTGTATCCAAAGTTGCAGAGTCTGATGCTGTAATTATCGTAGAAGAAGGACAGAGTGAAGAAAGCGTAGCTAACCTCCCTGTCATCAGGCAACTTGAATTAGATGAGATTGATAAACCACGAGAGCTCAAGAAGATAATTGAAGAACGATCTGGAAATTAGTTTAGTACGAGCTTAATTTTGTCTGGGTATTGGATTCCTCCTCAACAATCCTCCTCACAGATTCCCAGCTTTTGCGAATGATTGAAGGCAATTTCTCCCCATTTCTGACTAGATCTCTTACGAATTTGATTGTTTTCGGATCATTCGGATAGCCAGAACCAAGATCACCATATTTCACATGGAGCTTCTCGATTGAGAGGTCTCTTTCCACTTTTGCAATGATAGATGCTGCAGAAACGATGGGATACTTTACATCTGCTTTGTGTTCTGATACTATCTTCGCACCTTTCGAAGCAATGCCGCTCAGTTCACCTATCTTTGACCCGAATCGTTCTGCTATCACATCTGCTGCATCAAGATAGATCTCTTCTGGGTTCAATGCTTTGGCAATAGAAGCAAACTCAGTGACTTCAATCTCATTCAGGGTTGTCCGTTTCCTTAATCGGTCGATGTCAGCCGCAGAAACAGTTCGAATCTCAATCTTCGAAGTAATCTTCTCTATCTGCTTCATTAGTACTAGACGACGTTTGTGGGTAAGTGTTTTCGAGTCCTTAGCTCCAATCTCAACCAATTCATGAAGCTTATCTGAATCAACAAGTATCCCACATATCACCATTGGACCAATCATTGGCCCTCGACCAGCCTCATCCACACCCGCAATACCTCGAAGTTTGGTCATACTTTGTTGGGAACTATGTGACCTTATTATAACTACGGATGAAAGGAAGAATGTTGAGAAAAATTGGTGGGGACGGGGAGATTTGAACTCCCGATCGACGAGTGTCTTCAGCAACGGTCAGATTTTGACCCCGTGTCTTCAAGGCTCGAAATGAGCCCAGATCTGGAGCCCGTTACCATACCGGACTAGGCCACGTCCCCATGACCAAGAAAAAAACATGGGAGTTGGGTTAAGAAGTTTTTGTTAATTGTATCAAAAAACTCTGGTCTGCTCTAATCTGATTGATACTTCTTAATGCCTAATAAATAACCCACCAATTTACTTCAGATTTTCATGTTTCTTGCAGGAATTTGACAATTGTAACTGATGTATTTGTCATTCTCTTAGTGAATGTAGCCTTGTAGATGGTCATACTAACCATTAATGAGTGTGATGAATGAATGAGACCCAGTACAACCCCCTCTGACAATGAACCATGGAGCTCTTAGAAGTTCTCTGATTACGAATCGTTTCTTTTCCTGAAACGATTTCTACTTATTTTAGATTAGAATTTTCATTTTATATTGCAGTTCAAATTGAGTCAATGCAACAATCCAAAAGTGGATTAATATAGCCATAAATCAAGAACTCATAAGGTGCCTCTCTGAATGACTCTTTCTCACACACTTCCAGTAAAGGTCTGGACTTCAAGAGAAGAGTGTGAATCAGGGGTTCTGGGTTTTCTCAATGAGACTGTGATTATAAAGTTGGAATCAGGAGTTGTGCTTTCAAGCAAGATTTCAGGTAGTGGCGTTTTTTTTGAAACACAGACCAAAATATCTCTCGATGGAAACAAGCTTGGAAAAACTGAGTCATTAGATTCAAAATACAAAGTTCAACTGAAACCCTGTTTGAGCATCAAACATCCATATACAAACCACGGAATTCAGTTTTCCGAAGATATTTTTCCTCCTTCCACTAGAGGATTCTATGGAAGATTACAAGCTGGAAAAGAGGATGCGCTATATACGGTACTGAGAATAAAAGACGATTCACAACTTATGCTATCAATTAGTAATCCACAAACAAATCAAATCTATGAAACAATGATAATCCAACCATATGAAGCAGAAGCACTCTCTATGATTGAAGATAATAGAACCAGACAAACTCTCTTCATGAAAGCCGCAGATAATAGAGCTAAATCAAGGGAGGAACTCCTCAGTATTTTAGATTCACCATCACCATCATGGCCAGAATTAACAAAACTCATTGGAGATGTATCAGTTCCTAATCTGAAATTGGGAATGACAATGAGAGATACACTTACTCAAATAGTTCCATCATCATTCCCTAGTTCAATCAGAGAGGAACTCATGGTATTTCTTGTATATGTATTACGAGGTGAGATTCCAGAAGATGATCCTCTGACCCATTCGTTTAGATTTTCCTCAATGCCTCTTGTTGAAGTGCTGTTGAACGGGCACTTGATGCATCTAATAGATGGAACAGACTGGCCATCCTATGTAAAACTCATGACATTAGCTGAGAGGAATCAACTTGATTTTCCAAAACCGGCAATATCCGATTCAATAAAGAAATCCCCTTGGCTTCTCTTTAATGCAAAATGTGCAGAAAATCTTCCTAATTGGCTAGATATTGTCATTGCTTCAGCAAAAAATCTGAATGCATCAGGTAAGATTGTACTTGGATTACCCACATCAAAAAATAGCGCTAAAAAATCGAGGAGTGCATGGAAACAAAGGTTTGCAGAAATGTCACTTGGACTTCGCGTCTATGGTCATGTTAACCATTCATCATTGGGGATAATTGAGTTAGTCTACCTTGGTGCAGCGTATAGATGGGCACATAGACATATGAAATTCATTACACGATTAGGGGGGATAAGCGAGAGTTCGCCTCATATGCAAGTAATGATGGTGCCTATTTCGGTAGTTGAACGAATAAAGCGAGCGCTTCCAAGCGTATTAGAAGTATCCTGGTCTGCACGAACATCAAACCTTGATTTATTCGATAACAAAGTTGGAAAATGGAGTGTTCCATCAGAGAAATTAGTTGATTCATTAGAAAAGAAAGGCTCTCTTAAAGTATTAAAGAAGAATTTTGGCGGGATTCATACAACTAAGAGATATCCACTTACAATAAATGAGGCAAGAATCATAGATTTAGTTGCGGAAGGAGTTGATTTATCATTCTTAGAAATCCCCGAATTTCTTGCCAATTGGGGATCTGATGAAAGAAAAGGTCGAGTGATTATATCAAATCTTGTGAAAAGAAAAGTGATGAAGTTAACATATGAGGTAACAGATACAAGCTTGATATCATTGGCAATAATTGCTCAAGGAGAAAACAACAGAGTATATTCTCTTGTGTCCAGTTTCTTAAAAAACACACCTACATCTTATGCAAGATTAGATGTATCAGGAAGCAATGCAGTGATACTCACAAGACTCCCAGAAGAATCGGTATATGATATTACATCACAACTAACTTCGCGAGGATTGGAATATGATGTAAATATCCGTTGTCTGAGGCCAACCACATTTCGAAGATATACGTCAAATCTCTACCAGCGTCTCTTGAAGGATGACGGAACCTGGGATGATGATGTCAGCGCCTTCCTCTCTCAGGCCAGATCTAAGCGAAAAGAGATGTCGGAGAGTAATGCTTAAAACCAAACGTGAAAAAGCAACGTCTTGATGGCGGCCATAGTCCCAAGTGTACACCTGATCTCGGCCGAACTCAGAAGTTAAGCTCTTTTTTCTTGAAACTCACCCTTTGATGCTCAAAGTATTTCAGATAGTTCTCATCATAAGTCTGCAAAGGAGTCTTTCATCTCGATACTAGATGACCCAGAAACAGTGCTTGCGCCACATTTTTTCCTTAGTGGTTAATATGCAAGAAATCTTTTATACTTAAACGAACGGAGGCATTTTTGGTGGGCTCCGTTGTGGGAAGAGAGACCTAAAAGAAGACCAAAAAGAACTTTGGGGATAAGGGAAAAACAGATTCTCTTGGAGAGAGCGGGGTATAAGTGTGAGGCGTGTGGAAAGGAAATCAGATTTTCTGAAATGCAAGTTGGGCACAAGACTGCCGCGTCTAAAGGGGGGAATGCAACATTAAGAAATTGCGTGTGCCTCTGCTACAAATGCAACAAACTACAAGGAACTGATAGCTGGAAGACATTTCTTAAAAAAATGAGAAAGCAAGGAAGTGTTTCATCTGGAGTTAAACAGACTCTAAAAGGACTAACATTACCCAAACTAAAGTTTCTGGCGAAAAAACACAAAATTAAGGTAAAAGGAAGAATAGAAGAAGGATTGTTCGAAGACCGCGAATTACCCCCCACTAAGGCTCAATACGTGACTGCGCTCGTAAAAAGACTTACTGAAAAAGATATTGAATCCGACTTGAAGGAGTTTACGGAAAAACCGAAAAAGAAAAGAGAAAAGAGCAGCAGGATTGGGGCTTTTGGGGTTTTTGACTTGTAGAAATTCCTTCTTTTTTTGAACGTAGGAGTTTACGGAAAAACCGAAAAAGAAAAGAAAAAAGAGCAGCGATTCATTCTGGTAATTCTCTTTGGAATCATTAATCTTAATTTTGAATCAGTAGATAGCTCGCTGCTTCCGAGATAGAAGGTTAAGGGAGTTCTTAGTGTACATATACACAATAGAATCGTGAGTAGAACGCCGTGCCAGATCAATCATCAACCTGTTCCAAACCATTGCGGTGCAAGAAAGAGCTCAATTAACGGGGTTAGTGCGTCAAAATATTACTTTCTGATAACTCCCAGAGAAGGGGTAGTTCGAAGTGGGCTTAATAGGGAGCAATAATACATATGCGATTTGATTGCTGAGGAAGATGAGGGCACAGACACCATGACGATTGTGCTGCTGTACACAAAAGATGATGGCACACGATCCCCCCAATTCCTGCAATTTGAGGCTTTGACTCATGCAGAAGTCCACCACCAGACCATTTCTTCCAATATAGATACGCACTAGGTGAAATTTAGCTACTTGGTCGGTTATACGGGTCCCTTTTCCTGCGTAATAACCTCATGATGGACTTCTGTCATTCACCAAAGAGTATTGACTACTTTTGTTCATTTATTCTACAGGTCATTTGAATTTGCATAAAGGAAGTTAGTCAGACTGGCTTCCGATTATTCAGATGATCGAAACAATGTGTTACGAAAAATTGCATAGGAAAGATCATCCTTGACCGATGAAATAAACGAAAAGATAATCTGCGAAAATAGTGGAGTTGAGAAAGACTCCTGTACCTGTGAAGACTGTGTACCAATCATCATTCATGTTGAAACTCCACTTCTGGAAGCAAGAAACATCAATGAGGTCACTGAGAAAGCAGCCAATTTACTTGCACTGGTGAATTACCTCAGAACTGGAGGATTTGATGTATCTGTATCACGCGATGGTACGTATATGAAAGTAGAACCCCCTTTGGTAGGTGGTTGTTATTGGACCCAATGTAGAGGATGTGGGTATCCCTTCCTTGTTGACCAAGGTGAAGAATCGGGCATCTTTTGTGAGTCTTGTACTCGTATCGCGTATTCTAAGGGAGAGGGAATTCCGCGTTACTATGAAGATCTGTTCACCTATATTGATTTCAATATCAAGAATTCACGCATCCCTACTGGATATGAGAGTGACCTTCCTATAACAGAGGAGTTCTGTGAAGCCCACTCCTTCGATTTCGAAGTTATCAAACAACGGTTGAATGCAACCGGTGGATATGGTCCTGGGGAGGTCATGATGAACTCTATGTGGACAATCCCTTGGTTTGACAAGCTTCCAATGAAACTTCAGGAGGTGGATGGATAATTGACCGAAGAATCTGACTCAGGGCCTTGGATGGTGTGGGCAGTCAAGGGAATGTTAATCCTAATCCTTACCGCTCTACAGGGTTTTGTGGTCTTTCTTCTCCTGTGGTGTGTTCCATGGATGACTGGAGCAATTGCAGCTCCTGCGCTCCTGATTTCAGCAGTGGTATTCCTAGCTGGAAACGCGGTCCTACTGGAGAGCAAGAATGCTCGTATGTGGGGATACTCAGTTATCGGTGGGTTTGCAGTTGGAATTGGCGGTATAGCTCTCGCAACTCTCTGGATGATGGCCTATATTCCAGTCCCCATCTTTGGCAACGCACTATATGCTACTGGAGCAATAGCTATTGCAATCGTACTCCTCCTTCTCTGGTTACGGCCTACTGAACAAGACGTTGTGCAGACTGGTCCGATCACAACATCAGCGAAGTCACTTGCGGAACAAAAGCAATCTATCCAAAGATTGTTCATGCAGAATAAATCTGAAACAGTACTTGCGCTGGAGCTCGTTGAAGAACCCCACGACTTTATTTTTTCAGAAAACGAAGAAAGAACACCCTCAAACCATATCGAACGATTTTCTGGTATTGTACGGTCTCTTTTCTCGACCCCGTATTCCATTTGTTATCAGCAGATTAATTCTAAGACCCGAGTCTATTTCACGACCTGGTCAAATGATGAAACCCAACTCAGTCACCAGAGGACCGTACTATTGGATGCAATTCAGTACAGTTTACCGAAGTTCAAGTTTAGAATCTTAGAAACATTTACCGGAATTGACCTAAAGGAACATGAGAAAGGATCTGCTGCAATCATTACAGGAGTGCCGCTCTCAGTTGATGACGATTCCCAAACAAAGGACCCTCTTGAGAATATTGTAGGAGTATTGAGAGAGCTTGAGAATGGTATCTTTCAGGTCTTTGTTGAACCTGTAAAAATGAGCAAGCCCAAACTGAAGAAACTTGAAGACCAGTATAAGAGTGAGGTAATGCGCTCAGAAACGGTCATCTCACAAGAGCGCTCTGGATTGCTTCAGAAGAATCAACAAGAATCTCGAACCTCAGTGAACATGGATGCAAAGAAGAAAGCGGATATTTTAGACCGCCAAATCAAACGCTATTCAGAATCAAACCTGTACAAGACAACAGTCACTGCAATTTCTTGGGGACCTGATATCACCAAGGCGGATATGGATGCTCGCAGAATGGCTATAGCTCTCGTTGGATCATTAAGACCTGAAACTGACAAAGAGCCGTTTCAAGTGGAATACAAAACCAAGCGGAAAGACATTGCACAATTGATGAGGGGACTTCCAGTTGGAAAGTCAACCATTCTTACAGCTGGTGAGGTCACAAATTACAGTAAACTAACTCAAAGAGACCTCGGGCTTAGTATAACCAAACGAGAGAAGTTCTCCTCGGGAATGAAAGAACCTCAAGAAAGAACAGAACCTAGAGAATCCCAAGTACAAAAAGTGACTTCCATGGTAGCAACTAAAGTTGATTGGGTCAAACGGGTTCCAACTATCTATCTGGGAAATCCTATTGATGAGAGCGGGAAGATTCTACCCAAGTCATATGTCACATGCGACATCAACTTCCTGAAGATGCATTGTGCAGTGATGGGGCATACTCAGTCTGGCAAATCAACAACATTACGGTCAATCTTTGGACAGACTATCACACTCGGTGCAAATCCAATCATGTTCAATCCGATAAAGAGCTATGAGGCTCGTCTGATGTTGCATCTTTTCAGTGATATTCGGATTTTCACATGTGGTCGAAGCGACATCTTCAATCTCTTATTCAACCTCTGGAATCCTCCACTGAACGTTCCTCTTTCGAACTGGATTGATCGAGTGGTACAAGCATGGACCCTCTGGCTACCCAATGACCCCGTTATCTCTATGCACTTTGAAAAAGTAGTATATGCAATGTACAAGCGATGTCGATGGAACATCAAGACAAATCGTAAGGGACGACCAATCCTCATCACTGACCTTATCGAAACATTGGAAGAAGAACAAAAGAAACTGCAATACGGTGAAGAGGTCTCAAGCAATATCTTTGGTGCCTTGGTTGAACGAATCAGGTTGATTCTGAGGAAACACAAACTTGTCAGTATATTCAACACAAAGACAGGAATTACTGTGGCAGAGCTTTTAGCTCATCCTACCATCATCGACATGGATGCACTCTCCAAGCATGATAAGACTCTCCTCATGGGGATACTAACCGCTGCAATCTGTGAATACAAGCTGGCTAATCCTTCGGAAGAACTCACTAACGTGCTCATTCTCGATGAGGCGAGCTACCTTCTTGGGAAGGAAAGTGCCAGTGGGGAGGCATACTCAGGAGCTCAACTTCAGGCTGTTAGTGCATTCACAGAGATGCTTCGAGTAGTTGGTGGAACTGGACTTGGAGTTATAATAGCTGATCAATCTCCCACATCATTGGTTCCTGAGGTCATGAAGATTGCCGTAAATATGATAATCCATGCACTTCCGGGAAAAGAAGACCGAGAGTTAGTCGGGAACTATACCCGATGTACAGAGTCACAGATAAATCATATTGGAGGGATGCAACCTGGAGAAGCGGTTGTGTACCTGCAACATGAAGGCACTCCTAAGAACGTGAAGATGTTCCAACTTGAGCGATTTGTTGTTGGAGGGATATCAAAAGAATCTGTAAGCGATAAAGTAGTAACGACCCATATGAAGAAGATAGCTCAGAACCATCCAGAGTTAGAGGATGCTGAACCCGATCCTGAGGAGAATGATATCCAGTCACCACCACCGAGGAAAGAAAGCACTGCCGAGACAGTTCCAGACGAGAAAGAACCTTGGGAAAGACTCCTTGAGAAGTTCCCACAGGAAATTTTGGAACGAATATTTCAAGCAGTGACAAATACAACTTTAAAAAATTCTGGGAAGACCGTCTTGAGAAGGAAGATGTTGACACCCTGACAAAGCTGATTTTCAAGCTCTCTGAGAAGAGCGGAGATGGTAGCTATTATTCCCATCTTGTAGTCCTTCATTATCTCTATCAAGCATATAGTTGTGAGAATAATCAGCATGTCTTTGATGGGATTGTTGAGATAATTGATGGAGAAGCTGTTGTATGACTGGAGAGGGACGAGAGTACGGCCGTCGAAAGCGAGAGAGTAGTGAAGAGGATGAGGAAATCGACCGAATGGTTCGAGAGATGAGGAGAGAGATTGAGAATGAAGAAGCTCCTGAAACAAAAGAAAACCCTGAGCGGGAATACGATCCAGAAAAGTGTGTACGAGAGGCAATAAAAGAAATACAACAAGAGGAAGCAGAACGACAGAGGCTTGAAGAGCAAAAAGAATCGAAAGAAGAACCTCCAGAAACAAAAGAGAAAGTAGAGACCACTGAGGAATGGGATGTTGATGAATGTGTGCGCACAGTGATTAGAGAGGTTCAGGAAGAGGAGGCTGAACGTCAGAGGTTACGTGAGGAGCGAGAACATGCAGAGATGGAGAAGGAACAACAGCTTGAAGCATCTCGTGAAGCCCGAAAAGAAACTGCAGACAAAGATAATCTTGAAGATTATGAGGACCGAATCCGTGAAGGATTTGAAGAGCATGGAATTGACCCAGAAGAAGTGCAGGAACGCTGGAGAAAGAAGTTCGAAGAAGAAGTTCAGGATGAGATTGGCGAAGAATCAAGGAAGGAAACTAAGGGAGCGGATGATGAAGATGCAGAACAAGAAAGAACCGCAGAGGGTCGTTATTACTATGATGATGGGAGTGGACAGGTGTATGAGGTCCAGATGGACTCCAAAGAGAGTTCCAGTTCTGAAACAGAATCTAGCAGTGAAGTACAAGAAGTTCAGGATGAAATATCCCCAGAAACTCAGCATGAGAACACTGAATCTAAGAAAGATACCAGTGAGATTCAATCTGAAGATGTGACTCCAACACAAGAAACTGAAGATACAATCAAAGAACAGCCACAGAAACAAGAAGAACCTGAACAAGAAACATCTGGTGAGATTGAAACTAAAGAAGTCAAACAGGAAACGGGAAAAATAATCCAAGAATCTGAAGAATCGTCAGAAGAATACGATACCGATGTCAAGGAAAAATCAGCAGAAATTCGTTCAACTCCCGAGAAGACAAACCGTGAAGATGAAGAATCGATCTCCACTCACGAGAGTGAATTAACACCTCAATCACGTGAAACCGAAGAACGTATAGAATCTGAAGGCTCTCAAGATGCTGAAGAAAAGGGTGAAGAGAAAACCGAATCACGTGAAAAAGAGATTTGGAGGGAGTATGAGGTCGAGTATGGGTCACTAGAGGATGAGAACCATAAGCGATACCTTCGAGAGGTCATGGATCAATTTCCAGAAGAAGAGCAGGAGAAGTTCAAAGAAAGTGTCAGGGAAAAAGTACAGACGAGGAGGATTTTGAAGAACTTGCTAGAAAACACGGTCTTGACGAACTACTCGAAGATGAGGAAGTAATGGAGGAGATTCGTAATTATCTGAAGGTTCGAAGTGTTCTGGAGAACGAACCTGATACTGATATTGAGAAACTTGCTGAGGAGTTGGAGATCGATGCAGAAAAGGTTGAGGAATGGAGTAGAGGTGAATCAGAACCATACTCGCTCAAGAAGTTACTGAATTTAGAAGCCTTCTATATCTGGGATGAGATTATTCGAAGTCATCGAGAGCAACATTACCCAGAGTCAAGAGAAGAGGTAGAGAGCCTCCTAGAATCAAACTCTGAACTCAAAGAGGATAGACTCTTTGATCTTGAACTGGATGATGCTATTGCCTATGTTGAGATTATGGCTATGCGTCGGAGAGGTGAAATTGAGAGAAGAATTCGGAATGGTCGTGAGGTATACAGTCGCAAGCAGATAATGGAGCTAAGTAAGAAATATTCCATCTCTGCACAAGAGATTATATCCTGGCTTCGAGGAGCACGAGTTCCCCCATTAATTAGAAAAATTGGTAAAAAAAAGATTAAGAAAAAGAATCTTGAGAAGTCCTCTTTCGATACAGGAGGGTTACTTGGAACAAAGATAACCTTTGAACAAGCGCTTTCCAGAAATCAAAACATCAGATTGGACAAGAGGTTCGATAACTGGTATAGAGATGTAATGATTTACTTCGAAGTTGAAGAGAAAGCAGCCAATGGTGAGGTCAATCTTGCAGATTTTGCCAAAAAGCATGGAATTTCTGAACGAAAACTACGAGAATTACGACAGAAGCGTCCATATCTCTTGGACAGGCTTGAGTGTAGTGAACTTCGACGACTCTATGCTGAGGTCCATGGTGGACCACCTGAAGTAAGTATAGGGTCGATGGAGGACCTGAAGCGACTTCTCGATATCCATGAAGATTTGAAACTAGATGATTATA
>Ga0307419_10000551_pt1 | contig 18990 bp, 21 predicted proteins | sample SalMarWE160230MG_2_FD_202512 | JGI IMG/M metagenome (GOLD analysis project Ga0307419, IMG submission 202512) | Salt marsh sediment microbial communities from the Plum Island Ecosystem LTER, Massachusetts, United States - WE1602-30 | ecosystem: Environmental > Aquatic > Marine > Intertidal zone... | reverse complement strand
ATGTTTCCGACAACCGCCCACGCGCAGGATGCTGAGATGAGCCTGGCCGAGTTTGAAGATTTCGTGTACGGCACGACCTTCACCGATACGGATGATCCGGTTGGTGCCTGGCTCAGGATCCATGACGAACAGGAGCGGCTGGTGGAATGGCTGGCGGGGAAGGAGCACGTCGAAGTTAATGGGCCGGATGTCGACCTGAGCCTTTCGATCAAGGGACGCGCCTTCATCAACGCCGACGGTGTCGACAACATGCCCAGCGGTGAAATCTTCACCAGCCCGGTCGAAGATTCGATGCAGGGCACAGTGCGCTTCACCTATCCGGCGATCCAGGGCGGTCGGGAGGTGGAGGGGGTTGAATTGAGGTTCGAAGGCGGCCGGGTGGTCGAGGCCAGCGCAGTGAAGAATGAAGCCTTCCTGCAGGAGATGCTTGAGGTGGACGAAGGCGCACGCACCGCCGGGGAGTTTGCCATCGGCACGAACAATCGCATTGACCGCTTCACGAAGAACATCCTCTTTGATGAGAAGATGGGGGGAACGATCCACATCGCGCTTGGCGCCGGTTTTGAGGAGATCGGCGCGAAGAATGTCAGCGGGCTGCATTGGGACATGATCTGCGACATGCGGAATGGCGGGCGGATTCTGGTCGATGGCGACCTGTTCTACGAATCGGGCAAATTTATGATTTAGGACTCGGGTTTGGGTAGTTCTGCGGGCCTCTCGTCGAGAGGCCCGTTTTGTTATGCGCGGGTGAAAACAGTCTATTTAAAAGCCTGTGCCGCTTCGATCCGCTCCTGAAGCGGTGGGTGTGAGCCGAAGAGCAGCTGCACCCAGCGCGGCGGGTTGGCGTCGGCCAGGTTCTGGTTAGCGAGGCGGGTCATGGCCGAGGCAAAGGCTCGCGGCAAGTGTGTGGCCTGTAGTGCAAATCGATCGGCCAGGCGCTCACGCCAGCGAGAATAGGCGTTGCTAAGCGGCATGGTGATCAGCCCAAGGGTGCCAAATAGCAGGACCAGGGCTGGAAAGCCGGCCGGGGCGGATATGTGCTCGAGCGGGAGCCAGGCCGCGACCCACACCAATCCCCTCGCAACCAGGTAGAACAGGGCGAAATTCATGCTGCTCTGTATCAAGATCCCTAGTGGGATGTCGCCGTGAACGTGATGGCCAAGTTCATGCGCCAGCACAGTTTCGATCTCATCCGGCGTGAAGTTCTCGAGCAGGGTATCGCCGAGTACAATCCGGCGTGTGCGGCCAAGCCCGACCAGGGCCGCGTTGGCGGCCAGCGTGCGGCGGCTCATGTCCATGCTGTAGACCCCCTTAACATGTGTGCAATGCTGCTCGACGAGCGCTTTCAAGCGGGCCCCCAGATCAAGATACTGCTGATCGAGCGGTTCAAAACGGTTGAAGATCGGCATGAGAAGGACCGGCGCCAGCGCGGTCAGGATGACCGAGACGAGTGAATAGGAGCCGGCTGCCAGCAGCCACCATGTTCCGGGCAAGCTCTGAATCAGAGCGTAAAGACCCAACAGCAGGGGGATTCCGAGCAGGGCAGATATGGCAGCGCTCTTTAACTGATCCGTTACCCATCCACGCCGGGTCTGGGTGGATAAGCCATAGCGATGGGGGAGGATGAAGCCCGAGTAATAGGAAAGCGGCAGTGTGAGCGCAGCCCAGGGCAGCCCAAGCACGGCAACAAATATCAGCAGCCCGATCGTCCAGGGAGGCTCAAACGGCAGAGCACCGCCCGACGATGTCGGAGCAACCACCGCCTGCAGTTTGACCCCCCATCCAGCCCCGAGCCACAGCGCAAGGTACGCCAGGCCGCCCAGCAGCTCAAGGATCATCAACCGGCGCTGAATGCGTCCGTAGGTCCGGGCCTGCCCCTGCCGTTCGGGGTCGAGCCGGGGTTGTGCATCGCTGGTCATAGGGTAGATTGTAACGCAGTACCTGATGGCTTAAATGGAACACGGCAGCCGCAGCTGTCGTGTCAACCAGGGATCTTTCGACTGGCTAATTCTGCATACCGGTGTACAAACCAAGCTTGTTGCCGGTTGGATCGCTGAACAGTGCAAACCAGCCCATTCCCGATATCTCGGTTTTAGGGATCACGGTTTTCCCGCCGGCCGCCTCGATTTCAGCCAATGAGGCTTCGATATCGTCGGTACCGATATACACGATGACATCTCCGGGTTCGTTGCCCTCATTCTCGGTTGGATTGAACCCGCCGCCCAAGCCTCCACCCTCATCGAAGGTGATATAGTTCACCTCCGGCATGGGCTCGCTCTTCCAATCGAATACTCGGCGATAGAAATCGGCGGCGGCCTGCAGGTCGTCGGCCGAAATCTCGATATGGACGAATGTATGTTTTCCCATTACGACCTCCTCGTGGCGATAGAATGCCGGTAGAATAGCACAAATGTTCTATACGGTCAAGACCTGGGGCGATCACAGGCAGCCCATCAATGGATTGGCTCGAGGGGTGCAAAAAGGAGCGGGGCGGGATGCATTTCGCGCTGAGTGCGCTGGGCTGGCAATAGCCTGCGGCCGGAGTGGAAGCCCACCATCTGAGCGAACTGGCGGTCCGGCTTGCTGGTCAACCCGGCATCGAGCGGGTCTCGCTCTTTCAACCCGCCGGCCGGGCGATCCCGCAGGCATCCAATGTCCTCTGACCGTCTGGGGATCGCGCTCGCCAAGATCAGGGAGTGGAAGGTAAATCGAGCCTGCTGAGTTACCGTGCCAGGTCGACGATCTGCTCAAGTTCCTGCTGGGTCAGTTCAATCGGGTTGCCCTTCATGCTGCTCGACTGGCGGGCTTTCTCGATCAGCGCCGGAATCTCGGCTGGCTGCAGACCGAACTGGTCCAGGCCTGGAATTTCGAGCTGCTGACATAATTCCCGCAGCCACACCACCCCGTCCGCGGCTACTGCATCCTGCCGGCCGGTAAGCATTTTCCCAAGCTGATCAAAACGTTGCCGAAGATCGCCTTCCGCTCCGCGCGCCTCGATTGCAGCCAGGTTGACCTGCAGTGTATACGGCAGAAGTGCAGCGCAGATCGCACCGTGAGGCGCATGGTACATTCCACCAAATGGACCAGCGAATCCGTGCGCCGCGCCTAAACCGGCGTTAGCCAATGCCAGGCCGCCCATCAGGCTGGCAACGGCCATGTCCACACGGGCTTCGATGTCCTCCCCATCCTTGAATGCCCTGGCGAGAGAACGGGCGGCTCGGGTGATTCCCACCTGGCAGAACCCGTCGGTCATCGGGTTGCGCTTTCGTGAAAGGAAAGGTTCGATCACCTGCGTTAGCGCATCCAACCCGGTACGGGCCGTGATGGAGGGGGGCAGGCTGAGCGTCAGATCAGGGTCGATCAAGGCAACGAGCGGGATCAGCATGCGGCTGCGCAGGCTGACCTTCACCCGCTCTGCCGCCGAGGCCAGTACCGCGTTGCGGGTGACCTCGGTCCCCGTCCCAGCGGTTGTCGGGATTGCGAGGTAGGGAACCGGGCGGTTGTTGAGCGGCAGCCCCTGCCCGATCACCTCCAGGAACGGCCGTGGGTCGCCGCCGTTCGTGATCAGCGCGGAGACAGCCTTGCCCGTATCGAGCGCACTGCCGCCGCCGAAGCCGATCACCAGATGTGCGCCATACGCGGCAGCGCTGGCGGCGGCTTCTTCCGCAAGCGCGACCGTAGGTTCATCACCCACCGTAAAGGTGGTGGCATGGACTCCATTCGCACCCAGGATCTCGAGCAGGGGGCTGGCTCGGCCAATCTCCCTGCCGGTCAGGACGAATGCGCGGGTGCCAAATTCATGGGCGATGGGGCCGATTTCCGGCAGCCGCCCTCTTCCGAAGATGATTCGGCCTGCGGTTGAGAACTGAAAGGCCCCGGGCATCACCACTCCTCATCCTCCGGCCACAGGCTTTGATGCTGGATGCCGACCCGGGGTTCAACCATCATTCCTTCCACCGTCTGCCGCCACTTGAGGTAATGCTCGGTCTTCTTATGCTTCGCCATGTCGGATCGCTCGCGGTATGCCTCGATCAGCACAAACCGGTTGGTGTCTTCAACCTGCTGGATGAAATCGAAACGGGCGATGCCAGCCTCCAGGATGCTGTTCCGGGCGTTCGCCTCGGTCGCAGCAATGAAGTCTTCGACCGCTTCGGGTTTAACGTGTATGTGAACCAGCACGACAATCATGGTCATTCTCCTTCTTTCGCCTCCAGCTCGCCGCCGGATCGGTTGAACCGGATGGGCCTGAATGAAACAGGTGCAGCTTCCCCGCCATCCAGGGCCTGGTAGAGAAGGGCACGCAGTTCGCTGACAGAATGGCGCAGCTGGTTGAGGTCGATCCCGCGGCAGGAACCGGGGAGCGGATCAAGCCAGCGATGGACGCGCATGAGCAGCTTGGCGGCGCCGGGTAGATTGTCGCGTTCGAGATGCAGATGGGCAACACTCACCTGGAGCAATGCCCGGTAGAGATATCCTTCATACTCCTTCGCCTCCATCCAGGCATGCTCGAACTCCTCATGCGCGGCAAAGTACTCTCCCCGGTTGTGGTGCTCGATTCCTTTTTCGGCCAGTTCGGATAATGAGCCCTGGCAGGCAGCCCGCAGCTCTTCTGCAGCCGGCTGCTCAGCCCAGGTTTGCAGGATGTTCGCAAGGCGGTTCTGGAACTGACCGCGTGTGAAGACCTGGTCGGCTCCCGCTGCCTGCGCCGCAGCGAGATTCTCACCGTCCACGTGAGGGCCGAAGGCGACGATCGGAATGCGCCGGCTTGCGGCGGAGGTTTTGAGCATCTGGATCCAGTGCCGCCAGGGGATGTTTCTGGAGCTGGTATCAAAAAGCAGCAATGCTGGATGGGCTGCGCTGAGCTGGCGAATAAGCTCAGAGTCTGGTCCCGCCAGCGGCTCTGTCAGGGTGAATCCGTCATTGTGATTGGATCCAACCGGCCCGTAGACCTCCGGGTCATCGATGACCTGCAGGTCGAAGCCAAGCTGCTGCGCGGCATCCTGCAGCCGCGGCTGCAGGAAGAGATCCTCGGTGAAGGCCAGGATCAAGCCGCCGTCCGTCGTGGATTTGGGTTCATAGGATGGCATGGCATTCCCATTGTAGCTGATCATCAAGCCCGGGTGAGCCTGGCGGACGTTTCGGCCAGGCGTCCAACCGGAACCTGCGCAATAAAAACTGCCCGCCGGAAAAGGCGGGCAGAGCATCTCTCATCGGGATCAAAGGACAGCCGGCTTGTTAAAGGCGCGGCAGCACGATTCTATCCTGCTTCTGGTACTTGCCCTTTTTATCTGCGTAGGAGGTGGTGCATTCCTCGTCACCTTCGAAGAACAGGACCTGGGCGATGCCCTCGTTGGCGTAGATGCGCGCCGGCAGGGGGGTGGTGTTCGAGATCTCGAGCGTCACGTAGCCCTCCCACTCTGGCTCAAACGGGGTGACGTTGACGATGATGCCGCAGCGGGCATAGGTCGATTTACCGACGCAGATCGTGAGCACGCCGCGCGGGATGCGGAAGTATTCCACCGTGCGTGCCAGCGCAAAGGAGTTGGGGGGGATGACGCAGATCTCCCCCTGGTAATCAACCATCGAGGCCTTGTCAAAGGCCTTCGGATCGACGATGGCCGAGTAGACGTTGGTGAAGATCTTGAATTCGTCGGCGACCCGGATGTCGTAGCCGTAGGAGGACACACCATAAGAGATCACACCCTGCCGGACCTGCCCTTCCTCAAAGGGTTCGATCATCTGCTGCTCGCGCGCCATCTTTGTAATCCAGTGATCGGGTTTAAGCCCCATGTGCTGCCTCCATAAGCTAAACGTCCGGTACCGATTGATGTTCGTCCGCCCGCACCTTGTTTGAAAGGGAACCGATCCCTTCAATATCGACCTGCACCTCTTCCCCATCGAGTAACGGCCCGACGCCGGCCGGTGTGCCAGTCAGGATGAGGTCGCCCGGTTGGAGCGTCATGACGGAGGAGATAAACGCGATCAGGTGCGAGATGTTGAAGACCATGTCGCGGGTTGAAGCCATCTGCCGCATCTGTCCGTCAACGCTGCAGGTGATGAGCGTGTCGGCTGGATCGAGTTCGGTTTCGATCCACGGTCCGAGTGGGCAGAAGGTGTCGAAACCCTTGGCGCGAGTCCACTGCCCATCGCTGCGCTGCAGGTCACGTGCCGAAACGTCATTGGCGATGGTGTAGCCGAGAATATGCGACGCAGCCTCCGATGGTGCAACCCAGCGGCCTATCCGTCCGATCACGACCGCCAGCTCGCCTTCATGCTCGACCTGCTCCGATTGTGGTGGGAGCAGGATCGTATCTCCTGGTCCGATGACACTGCTGGGCGGTTTGAGAAAAATCAGCGGCAGATCGGGCACTTCTGCATCGCGCTCGGCAGCGTGCGCGGCGTAATTGCGCCCGACACAGATGATCTTGCCAGGCTGAACTGGAGCGTGCAGGCGTACTTTGTCCAACGGTTCGCGCGCGGCGTTTCGGCGGAAGGATCGAAACGGTGCGTCGCTCAACCCGCCGACTTTCTCGCCATCGACCCAGCCCCACTTCGGTTCGTCAGCCTTGCCACTTGAATATCGAATTAATCTCATTGGTCTGCTTTAATCCCTTGTATCGAATAGTGTCCCTGGTTGGGTACTTATTACCAGCGGTCAAACGCCGCCCATTATAACTGTCTTACGCGGGCTCGATCATGGCTTGCGAGCCCAGGCCAGGTCGTAATCCACCTGCCATGGAAAGACTTCCACATCGACCAGCCCGACGGAACGCAGCACGGATGAGAAGCGCTCACGCGGCCAGGTCTTGCCCAGGATCCAGCGCGCTTCTGGCCCGATGCGGTTGGTGACCAGCATCCAACCGCCGGATCGCAGCACACGCGCCATCTCGCTCAGCGTTTCCTCGGGGTGCGGTGTGAATTCGAGAATCTCGAGGCTGGCGACGAGATCGAAGCAATCACGCGGAAAGGGGAGCGGGACCGCCCAACCCCGCAGCCAGTGCGTATTTTCATCGGGCGTGTGGCCGCTGCCAAGTGCCAGCATGTGAGCCGAGGCTTCGATGCAGACCAATTCTGCATGAACACCTTCCAGCTGAAACAGGCTGCGGGCGAGGCGCCCTGTCCCGGCACCGACATCGAGCACAAGCGGGTCGGGCATTGAGCCGAGAACGGCGGCGACCGGCTCCCCCAGGAATCGTCGTTCGAACATCGTATCGAACTGCTTGATGCCGTCGTAACGCCGGGCTGCCAGGTCGTACATCCAGATGACAAAGCGGCCGCCGAGGTGGGTTCCCTCGCACACCCAGAGTTCCCAGTACGCCAGGCCGACGATCAGCAGGATCGGAATTGCGATCCACAGCGATGACACGCGCCGCCTCACCAAAATGGATTCGTCCGTTTCAGGTTGAGACTATAGCACACCACCGGTCCGCAGGCAGGATCCTTCTGCAGTCTTCATGGGCCGCGTTGACCGCATTCTGTGGGGAAGCTATAATCGACCTACGGGCGGATAGCTCAGTTGGTTAGAGCGCTTCTCTTACACAGAAGAGGTCGCAGGTTCGAGTCCTGTTCCGCCCACTGATTAACCCCCAGATATGGGGGTCTCTCTTATATAGAGCTTACAGAAGGGGGTGTCACGCTTCTATGTTGATTCGGGGGCTCGTTTCTGGTGCAATTTGGTGCAGCTCGATGGGTGTCACTAGCTCATCAAGCTTATCTGCAGCCATAACATCCATACTGGGAATGAGATGCCCATAGATATTTAGTGTAATGGAAGGTCGTGCGTGACCCAACCTTCTCGATACCACCATTGTTGGAATACCTTGATTGAGCATTAAGGTGGCGGAAGTGTGTCGGAGGTCATGAAAACGGATTTCTGGCAAACCCGCAACTTTGAGCAATTTCTTGAAGTCTCTCAGTAGGTTGCGCGGATCGATTGGCTTTCCTAAGGTGTTGGTAAAAATCAATCCGTTCTCATCCCAGCTCTCTCCTGCAGCAGGTTTTTCAATTTGCTGGCGATTGTAATGATCTCTCAGAGCACTTATCGATTTACTACCAAGAGATAGAGTCCTTCTGCCGGATTTGGTCTTCGGGGGAATAAATCGAATACCTTTTACGCTAGATCTCACAAGCTGGCGTTCGACTTTAAGGGTCTGCTTATCCCAATCAAGATCGGTCCACTTTAATCCAAGAAGTTCCATCTGGCGCATACCGGTCGTAACTGCTAGATGGTAGAGGGCTTCCAGCCTGTGTCCTTTAGATGCTACAAGCAGGCTGTTGAGCTGACTCTCATCTAAAACGGACATTTCTCTGGAGGTAGCTCTCGGAGGTCGAGTGGCTAGGACTGGATTGCTTCCAATCTTGCCAGCTTTGACAGCAAGAGATAAAGCGCTCTGTAATACGTTGTGAACCTTGATCACAGTAGGGATTCCAATTCCTTCGTCGACCAGATGGTCATATAAAGTCTGTATCTGATCCCCCCTGAGTTCAATCAATTTAATCTGACCTAATTCGGGGAGAATGTATCTTTGAGTCACACCGTTGTAGTGTGACCAGGTCGTTTCCCGAAGGGATGACTTTGAGCTTTTGAGCCAGCTTGACATGTACTCTTCGAGAGTTGTCTTTGTGCTGGCGTAGGTCATACCATTATCAATCCGTCCAATGGTCTTTTTGAGCCATCCTTGACATTCGCGCTGTGTCCTTGCACTGTAGTTTAGCCTTTGACCATCTAGGGTGACCTGTGCTCGCCATGTACCATTTCTCCGCCGGTAAATAGATCCCTCGTGGTTACTTCGTCTTTTCGCCATTTCCTTTACTCCTTTTCTATTGAGTTTCAAGGAAAGGCGACTCTGTAACTCTTGTCCATTCGATTGTTAAGGTGCGCGCCGTTCGTATCATTGTATCAATAGCCAATGAACATGGTAATCCAGAGATATTGGACAAGTCGGGCATAACATTCGAGACCAAGCATGGGATCCTGCATGGGATCGCACTATTCATTGGTTGCCTGCCTCTGCGCCTTCGACTCGATGAACTTCTCCAGATCTTGAAGTCGAATTCGGACGGAGCGACCTATTCGGATGCTGGGGAGTTCACCTCTTTCCACCAGCTGGTAAACTGTTGAGAGACCCATATTGAGCGCTGCTGCAACATCTTGAGCATTCAATAATCTGGATTGAGTTTTCTCTTCGATCGAAATATTTTCTTTGAGTAACATACTCCATGAACCTCCAAATTTGTCATTGTGGAGTGCCATTGGTGACGCAGGTTTCGGCATGCAGCTGGTTGGTGCCGGCTGATTTGAAATCGGTAAGTTCTCGAGTGCTGTGCATCATGAGCCTCAAACCAGGTACTTGAACGACGACAGAATGGAGGAGCTCATATCGGCTCTGTTCATGTGTCGTCTTCTTCACCTGCTCTACTCAACCATCCCCCGACCTCATACATACTCTATAGGGATTGATCTGGCTTGTGCGTGACGATATCGTGATGTCGACGTTAGACAATCAGTAGGGAGAAGGAGAGCTTCACCAATCCATTCAAGAAGGAAAACAGGATTCTGCTGCTTGATGCGCAGACGGGTAGAGAAATGCAGCAGGAGCAAGGACAAACCCCATTACGGAGAACGCTACTAACAAATAGCTCCTCAAGGGACTAAGTGGTTTCTGACGTGAAATCAAGTGGGCTGCGTACAGCCAATCCGCCGCGGTTAAGTACATGGGTGTAGATCATTGTGGTGGTCACGTATTTATGCCCGAGCAGATCTTGCACAGTCCGTATGTCGTCCGCTGGATCGCTTCGCTGATAACCGCCTTCGAGCAGATACGTCGCAAAACTATGTCTCAAAGCATGGGGAGTTATGTGCTTGTTAATTTGGGTAGATTTGGCGGCTCGTCGTACGTCATTTTGCATACCGCTGGGATCGGTATGGTGGCGTTTTAGTTCGCCGGAGCGCGGATCTTTTTTGATGTTCTTGGATGGGAAAACGTACTGCCATTCCCACTCAAATTGCGCACTGGGATATTTGACGGCCAGTGCGTAGGGTAGTGAAACTCCGCCAAAACTGTTGGCAATATCATCTTCATAGAGCAGCTTATATGACGAAAATGGCGGTGCAGTTCTTGTTCAACAGTATCAGGCAATAATGTGATGCGATCTTTGAGACCTTTCCCATCATGAATGATGATCTGGTGTTGTCCGAAATCAATATCTTTGACACGCAAACGAATGCACTCCATAAGGCGCAGGCCGCTGCCGTGGAGCAGTCTGGTCATCAGCCTGTACTTTCCACACATGCCGCCTATAAGGTACTGGACCTCCGACCTTGCGAGAACCGTGGGAAGTCGTTTTGGACGTTTGGCTCGTGACATGCCCCTACTTAATGATCCACTTCTTAAGTTAGACTCACCGGCTGCAGCGGTTGTCCAACGGCGATCCACGCTGATGGCGCTGGGGGCTTGTAGCCCAACGAACTGTGCGGCCTGACGTGATTGCACCGTCCCGGCACGGGGTATTCCCACCGCCACATCTCAATCAAGTGCCTGGCTTCATTCACGGTATAGAAGATCTCCCGATCGAGCAGCTCGTTCCGCATTCTCCCATTGAATGATTCAACAAAGCCATTTTCCCAGGGGCTCCCTGGCTCGATGAACAATGTCCTAACACCGAGATGGCTCAGCCACTCCCGTATACTTCTTGCCGTGAACTCGGGTCCATTATCCGACCGCAGGTGAGCCGGGACACCCCGTTGACAGAATAAATCTATCAGACAATCCTGTACATCTCCATGCCGGATATTCCTGGCCACCACCGACGCCAGGCATTCACGCGAATACTCATCGATGATGTTCAGGATCCGGAATGCCCGGCCATTCTGCGTTCGCTCCTGCACGAAATTATAGCTCCACACATGGTTCGGGTACTGTGGGCGCAGCCGCAGGCAGGAGCCATCGTTCAACCAGAGCCTGGAGCGTTTAGGCTGTTTAGCAGGCACTTTAAAAAGCCCTCTTTCCGCCATATCCGCTCAACACGCTTGTGGTTCACTCTCCACCCCTGGTTTCTGAGCAGCGCTGTGATCCTGCGATAACCATAGCGGCCATACTGGCTCGCCAACCCAACAATGTGTTCGGTGAGTACAGCCTCATCTCCGGTTCGAAAACTTGAACAGCGCTGCGTGGATCGAGGCTGAGCAAGAACCCTGCACGCCCGGCGTTCGGAGACGCCCAGGGTCTGCTGAACGCGCTCGACAGCCCTGCGTCTCCTGGCCGATCTGATCAGCCTGCCCAGGCCGCAGTCCAGGGTTTCCCGAGATGGCTTCCTTCAGAATTGCATTGTCCAACGAGAGATCGGCTACCAGCTTCTTCAACCGGGCGTTTTCTCGCTCGAGTTCCTTGAGCCTGTGGACCTGCGAGGTTCGCATCCCACCAAATTATTTTCGCCACCGTTGATAGGCCTGATCGCACACGCCCAGGGATTTGCAGGCTTGACCCACGGTTTGACCCTGGCTGAGCGGACCTCGGCTTTACGGAGTTTGCTGATGATCTGTTCGGGGGTATATTTTCTTCGTGGCATTTGACCCTTGTCCCATGTCTGATCACAACTTTACATCTGGATCAGTTTTTCGGGGGCAGGTCACTTAGTCGATCCCTGTAAGCAATAATAAGCGGGCATTTCGCATCGATTCACCTCGCAATTCAAGTCGATAGGCATTCTGGTTCTGATGATCGAGAATGGCATCGCCCAGGGTGGGATCGGGAAATCGGGCATGCCAGTCTTCCCCCGGCACTTGGGCGGCCACCTGGGTTGAGGCCCGGCCGTGGCGGTCGTCAATTGGGTCATTACTTCGCCCTCGGGTAGGGCAGGAACAGTGTTTAGTGGCAGCTCGATCTGTGAGGTAGTCGCGATGGCTTCGCTCACAATGGCCGGAAAGCCCGTCGTTACCGGCCCGCATGCAGCCATGGAGCCGAGTGCCACCAGGATCAGCACGAAAAGAAACAGGCCAAAGTTGTTTGGCCCTCTCTCCCCCTCGCCCCTGATCTTCCTGCACTCTCCACATGATGGGAAGGGTCATCAAATTCTAATGCCAATAATGGCCCTTACAGACTGGTCCATCGAAAGACAACCGGTATTCCTAGCTGATAGTTTTCACTTGTTCGATGAGGGGCTTCGATATAGCATTGATGAAGATGGTTGTTATTGATCTGCAAACCAGTGGTAGTTGCCAGTAATTGTTTGTCTACGGCGCCCGCTCATATGGTTTCTTTCCTCGCTTTCTGAGTCGGTTTAAAGGCGAGCATAGCTCTATCTATCCGTGGGGGTAATTGCCAATATGATCATGAGATTCATGAATGACGACAAGATAGGCGAGCACATTTGGAACCTGTTGAGAGATCTTCGGGTGTTCAGGGTCGGACCGACACCGGTCCACTCAAGGGAGGCGTTAGCATCACTTGAAGTGATCATTGAAAATTTTACGCACGATGAGTTTCAGGAAGGAAAGTGCGAGGAGCTCACAGTACGTTCAAGCTCTGTTGATGGAAGGTGGTACGATATCATCTTCTATCTTCGAAGCAGTAGCGGTCCCGAGACATAAGACGAAGGGACTGCTTGCACTTGACAAGGTTTCTGTTGTATGCTAGTGTCGCCCTCGTTCGGGTAGAAAAAGGGACCCTGATAGGTTTACAACTGGTGTGAATAAGGCACAGAAAAGGAAGCGGTTCAGCAAATATATGCAAATACAACCAGAAATGGCCATTAATAAAACCCAAAATCGATCACACTAGGCATACAAAATGAACCTATGTGACATTTGTCTTAAGAAACCAGTGATAGCCGCCACTATAGATCCTACTCTGGCTTTTATACCTTACAGGAGAGATATCATGTCTCGTAAAGTGCAATACAAGCTGAATTTGCCTGAAGCGCTGTATCAAGAACTTCAGGACATCGCAGAGAAGGAGGGTGTAACACTCGCAGATCTCATTCGCCGTGGTATCAAGTGGGGTTTGCTGGAGCATGAGATTGCCGAGAATGAGGGGCGAATACTCATCGAGAGAGAAAAGGGCGCAGATCCGATCGAAGTACTTCTACTTTGACAAGGAGGACAAGTCATGAACGAGCGTTTCGCCGAAGGGTATTGGAGCATAAGGAGCCCTGGGCGGGTCAGTTGCATTGACCTTCCCGGGGCTCCGAGTATTTGGATGCCGAGAATTGGAGGCAGCGATGGTGCCAGCTACAAGCCAAAAAGGAGATGGTAACAAGACCAAACACCGTATTGAAGAATTGCTGGATCCCAGTCTCGACGAGCAGGTGGATAAAATCTCGTTCGCGCCATCCGAGGATTGGGTTAAATTCATCCTCGTTCTGCTTCTTGCCGTGGGATTCCTTGCCATTTCGATTGGATTTGCTATCCTTTACGGAATGCTGGTCTGGCAGATGAGGAATGACCCGGTTACACTGAAATCGATTGGCGAAATACTTTTGGATGGCTTTCGGGACATAGCAACGCCCTTTGGCCCCATTCTAGGAGCGGTAATCGGCTTCTATTTTGGGACAAGAGTGACCAAGAGGTGATTGCAGTCCTCATTTCCTAGTCACTCGTGACCCTCCATGAGAAGTGCCTAATCGGGCGATCTCTTGATATGCAGGCGCGCGTGGAAACCATTAGCGTATTCAAGAGCCATCCGAGGAATTGGCGGATAGATCTGTTTTCTTGTCACGCATCTCCTCTTGCTCCCAGGCTGTTTCCAACATGTGATGGGATGTGTCACTTTATTACCGAGAGGAGGGAAAAGAAGAAGGCTCACCTGAGTAATCGCGAAATCGCCAAGGAAGCCCACTATGACCCACGTCGATACGAAGGTCATACGCAGTATAAGCCAAAATGGGATGACCCTGGAAGACGTGGAGAAGGAAAGAAGATAAATAATATTTCTTGCTTCTTTTCGCGATGTCACCTTTGTGCAGGTCCATTGGGACCCCTTACCCAATAAGTAAGTTATCAATTCCACCAGACTTTCAATTCCGCATCTTGTTGCGGGTAATTGCCGTTACCAGAAAGTTACTTTGTCTAATCTAGATTTATAGAATTGTCTGTGTTGTTATCGTTAGGAGGGTAACTTCATAGGAAATGCAGGAATGGTCAGCAAACCTCTATGAATAAATACAAGTGGTTGAATCATACTAGGTGTTCAAGTATCATTAGAGTAGATAATAACCGTTCCACATGGGATAGAGATAGTAAATTACCTAGGTGGAGTGGGGAACCAGGTGATATCAACGAAGCAAACACCCGACTTCACTTATGGTCGGGTGTTTCTAGTGGAGAAAATATCCCCATCGGACCTGGAAATCTATTTCAGGTAGGGTAGCCCCGGCGCCTTAGCTCGAGGTTGTTAGGATACCTTTTCTCCCTATGATAATTATTCTAAGGACAGGAACAATATGGTGCCGATATTTACTGACTACTCATTTTCCAATCTAAGTTACGTTCGAATTGTTGTTTCGTTCTTTGTATCGATGACTTTCCTTGTGGCATGCGCTTCGTCAACCCCAACTCCTAGGCCAACAGCGGTCTGCTCTCCATTCGAAGAATACAGCGAATGGGCAAGTTGTATCCACAAAGAGAACGAAAAGGCAAGCATTATCGCCGAAGTCGCAGTTTCATGTGGAGGGTTCAAACATTGTCTTCGCACTCATGCTGAGGCAATAAATGAACTTATAGAAGGCTTGGGTAGAGAATGCGTTCCACCAGCGAATCTAAAAGATGCATGGTCTGCTCAAGACAAGATTTCTGACATTATGAGATGGGAAGAGGATGCTGTATCTGCTCGTATAGATTTAGATGGTTATGAGCTGGATAGGTATCTTGGTTATAACTTTGAACAATGGCAAATGAGCTGGGACATATATCTCGATACGCTTCGAGCTGTGAAGTCAGAGATATGTCAATGATTAATCATTGAATAGGCATTCTAAATCCCGTGCACAACGAGAGGAGTAATATTTCTCAGCATCCTAACCTCTCGCCCGACTATGTAAAAAGGCAGAACTTTCGAGAGGCAACGGGATAGGACCCTTGAAAAGAATCGAGAAATGGCTGATTTACGGGTTCGCACACGGAAAACAGGCTTATTTATGAGTAATAGACCCACCATTAATCTTTTTGTCGACCTTCCACACAGTCTCTCGCTGTAGCGGACCAGGGAGGCGGCGCGCATTGCATATGGGGTTGTTGGATATAGGGCGGGGTATGGTCATCGCCGGGGCAATACCCTGGCCGCTAAACTCGAAACCGTTGTACCGCTACTGATAAATTTTCAGGAGGATAAAATGTCACGGGATATATTAGGTCTGGATTCCGAAGAAATATTTGGTAATGACGAGCAACCAAATAGAGAAGGATTTAATCCTCCTCCTGACTTTAACGCTTTCCCGCTGTACCAGCAGATAAAAGACAATCTATCATTCACAAATAAGGTTGTATTAGATCCAAGTGCACTTCCTTTCCTTCCGAGCATGCTTGAATCAGGTGATATGAAATTTGGAGTTCCAGCTGTTCTATTCCAGCTTCTGTCTATTCAAAAGGAAGGCCTTCCAATTGCTAAGCTCCCTAATGTGTCCGAATCCCGTCAAGAATCGGAGCTCCGATTTGTAGCAGAGAAGGTTCTCTATCGTTGGATTTCGCGGAGAAGATATATTAATTGGAATCTCATTCGCGAAGCATTGATTTCTGAGAGGTGTACACCCACTCGTGGATATGGTCAAGATGAGCTTGAACTCCAAAGAAATGCAATTGTCAATCCTAAGTATTCAGTTGAAGTTAAGATTGAGGGTATTGGAACAGACCTTGTAAGTCTTGCAACCGGCCAGGAATTAGCAGGAGCAGCGGAAGAAGAAATTCCAATCGTCGGGTCCAATGAGAGGCCTCTAACGAGACTTGCATCAAACTTCATTTCCACACTATTGGTAGGTGGGCCAAATACGATAATAGATGCAAAACAAGATTATTTTGATACTCTCCTTCGTGGATCTCCGATGCGAACACGCGGTCTTCGATGGTTTGTGGGCCTAGTATTAGGAATTGGAGGTTTCTTCCCTCCAATTTCAATCCCAGCTGGTCTTGGTGGTCTCGCCTTGTTGATTGTTGATCCATAAATATCATAGGACATCTTTCACATTCGCCTTTCTCGATTACTCCGAATGAGTTCAGGACATAGGTAACAGAATCTTATCAAGACATAGGTAACACAAATTATCAAGACATCGGTAACACTTTGGGGGAGAGGAGGTGCACCGATGCCCTGGAAAGGTGTTACCGTGAGCGAACAAAGACAGCGGTTCCTCGAAGACTACCAAAGCAATTACTACTCCTTCACCGAGTTGGCTGAGCGGTTCGGGATCTCAAGTATCGGCAGACGTTGTTTTGAGAAAACAATAATCACCTCAGGCATCGCGATGGTTGTAAATCACTAAATCTCTCCCAAGCACATAATCCTTCCTGGCCAGACAGCCTTACCAGATTCGGGTTCACGATCTGACATTGACCATTCTGATCACATTGGCGCACCTCGAAATGTAGATGTGGACCCGTAGAATTCCCCGTCGTTCCGCTCTCCCCAATGAGATCACCTGCGACCACAATGTCACCCTCGGTCACAGTCAAGGACGACGACCCTGTTGCAGCATATCCCTCGCCCTTCGCGCCGCAGCACAGGTGGCCGAGGATCACCTGCCAGCCGTCGTTTTCGATAACCACCGTCCAACCCAGGTAGTAGTTCCAGCCGGCATAGGTCACCACTCCACCGAAGGGCGTCCAAACCTGACGTCCCTCCTCATGATTGGTAGCCCAATCGATGCCGGTGTGGGCGTGACCGTCCCTGTCTTCCGTATCGCCGAAGCAGCTGCTCATGCGCGCCGGACCTTCGACGGGCAGCATGCACGCAAAGGAAGCGGGTCCGGTGTAGCCATCCAAGGCCCAGTAATACAAGCCGCTGCTGAAGCTGGTGCCGCCCGGCAAGCCCGGATCTTTGTCCGTAGGTTGAGGGGTTCCCAGCATCCATCCCCAGGCCTCGTCCTGCGCCCAAACCGGCATGGAATCCGCCAGGATGGCTGCGCCGGCTGCCATGAAGCTTAAGTAGAGTCCTCCAAGACAAACCATGGGGGCCAGGACGAGCAGAAAGATCCGTTTCATATCCCCCTCAGTAGACTCCCCAGCCGTCCGGGACCGCGATCCAGATGCGCAGGGTTCCCTCTGGCGTTACGAGCACAGCGTGCCCGGTCCCGAGGCGCTGCAGGCTGTCTGCCATGTAGTCGCTCAAATCGAACGTCGCCTGCAGGCGTTTCGCCTCGACGGGTCGCTGTTCCATGAGCAGGGTGTTCCCAACGACGGAGAGGATCCGCCTGCCGACAGGTGCGTCCAGAAACTCACCCACTTGCTGGGTCGCGAGCCATAAGGCCGTACGCCGCTTGCGGAACCGCCTGGCCATGTTCTCGACCGCCCCCGCGCCTCCGGGAGCTTCCAGGAGCTTCCAGACCTCGTCCAGCATCACATGCTGGATGCTCTTAGGATCTACCGCATTCCGCCGAACGACCTCCCCCCAGATCAAGCCCATGACCTGCCATAGATACACTCGCAGCTGATCCGACAGGTCGTTCACGTGCTGCAGTCCGAAGATCACCAGCTGCTCCTCGGTGATGTCGAAGGTCGTCGGCGTGTTGAAGTAGCTGGCGTAGACGCCCTGAACGTAGGGGCGCAGCATCTCGGCCAGGGACTTGGAGGTGGGCGATGGGCTGGTTTCCAGGATCCGGACGACATCGGCTAATCTCGGGGCGTCCTCGTGCCTCCAAGAGTCCATGATTGGATCGGATTTCTCACTTCGGATCCAGCCTCTATCCTCGACCGCCAGCCGGTAAGCTTCGGCCAGGGCGTTCCATTCGAGCCCTTTCGGAATCGACTGACCCCGGACCGATTCGCAAAATGCAATCAGGTGTTCCGTTCCTGCCAGGAGCGGGTCCTCGCTGTCCGGCGGGATGTCCAGGACGTTGATACGGTCACCCGAGGCCGACCCGACCTCGATGTAGCGCCCTCCATATTGCTCGCAGAAGCCCCGCATCTCCCCTTCCACGTCGACGGCCAGCACCCTCCCGCCGCCCAGCTGCGCCGACACCTGAAGCATTCTCAAGGTCACGCTTTTACCGGCTCCTGGTCGACCAAGAATGAGATAGGAAGGCGTCCTATCCGACCTGGATCCGAAGGGATCGACCCGGATGGGCAGCCGGGTGTTCTCGTCGATCCCCAGGTAGATCCCCTCCGGTTCCATCAACCGCTTGCGGCTTGGCCAGAAAAACGTGCCCAGGCTCTGCGGCGTCATGTTGCGCGGTTTCTGATTCAACGCCAGGGCCCCTACGGGGAGCGTGCTCTTCCAGAGCAGGAGCTGGCTGTATCGAGCCGGGAAAGCGTCCGCTCCGATGGTTGTCAGCAGGCTTTCGAGGTCCCGATTGCGCTTGGCGAGGGTCTGCTCGTCCGGGGCTGTCCGCATGACAAAAAAGCGGATGAACACCGGCGTCTGCCCCGTGGTCTCCATCCTCATGCGCTGCTCCTGGACGGCTCCCACCTCCTGCTGCGCCCCAAAGTCGGCCAGCAGCCCCCTGGACGTCTTGGCATGCTCCATGGCTGCAAGCTGCACTTCCCTCTGCCTCAACCTACCGGCCACGACGGACGGATCCGCCACCTCGATGTGCATCGTCCCGCACCATCCGCCCTCCAGGTTCGCCAGACGGTGGATCATCGCTGGCCGGTTCGGCAGAAAGTCGTGGACGACATATCCTGAAACCTTGACGCCGTCTATCTCGATCCAATTTTCACGCTCGAGGACCGTATCGGGCGCCAGCAGAGAAGCCAACCTGTGCGCCGATACACCCGATGTAAAGGCTTCTTTCGGGGGTGGGGGCTTGCGGAAAGGGTCTGACCCCGAGGCTAGTTCAACCGCCGTT
>Ga0307419_10000550_pt1 | contig 19014 bp, 16 predicted proteins | sample SalMarWE160230MG_2_FD_202512 | JGI IMG/M metagenome (GOLD analysis project Ga0307419, IMG submission 202512) | Salt marsh sediment microbial communities from the Plum Island Ecosystem LTER, Massachusetts, United States - WE1602-30 | ecosystem: Environmental > Aquatic > Marine > Intertidal zone... | reverse complement strand
CCATGGAAGACAAGAGACCCGCCCCCAAGAACTTCGTCCGAGAGATCATCGACGCCGACCGGGCCGCCGGCAAGAACGGCGGCCGCGTCCACACGCGCTTCCCGCCGGAGCCCAACGGATACCTGCACATAGGCCATGCCAAGTCCATCTGCCTGAACTTCGGGATCGCGGCCGATTACAACGGGCTGTGCAACCTGCGGTTCGACGACACGAACCCCGCCAAGGAAGACGTGGAGTATGTCGACAGCATCCAGGAGGACGTGCGGTGGCTCGGGTTTGACTGGGGGGACCGGCTCTTTTACGCGTCCGATTACTTCGAGAAGCTCTATGGTCACGCGGAGCAGCTGATCGAGAAGGGTTGCGCGTACGTCTGCCACCTGAACGCCGATCAGATCCGGGAGTACCGCGGCACGCTGACGACGCCGGGCAAGAACAGCCCTTACCGGGACCGTCCGGCCGCCGAGAACCTTGCTCTCTTCAGGCGCATGCGCGCCGGGGAGCTCGAGGACGGCGCGTGCGTCCTGCGGGCCAAGATCGACATGGCCTCGCCGAACCTCACGATGCGCGACCCGACGCTTTACCGCATCCGCCGCGAGACGCACCACCGCACGAAGGACGCGTGGTGCATCTATCCGATGTACGACTTCGCCCATTGCCTTTCGGATTCGCTCGAGGGGATCACGCACTCCATCTGCACGCTCGAGTTCGAGAACAACCGGCCGCTCTACGACTGGATCCTGGACCGGCTGGGCGTGCCCCATCCCCGGCAGATCGAGTTCGCCCGCCTCGCCATGAACTACACGGTCCTGAGCAAGCGCAAGCTCCTGCGCCTCGTCACCGAAAAGCACGTCGACGGCTGGGACGACCCGCGCATGCCGACGATCGGCGGGCTGCGGCGCCGCGGCTACACCCCGAGCGCCGTGCGCGCCTTCTGCGAGCAGATCGGGGTCTCCAAGGTCAACAGCGTCGTCGACATCGTCCTCCTGGAGAACAGCATCCGCGAGGAGCTCAACAAGACGGCGCTGCGCACCATGGCGGTCTTAAGGCCCCTGCGCGTCGTCATCGAGAACTATCCGCAAGGCCAGACCGAGGAGATGGAGGCGGTGAACAATCCGGAGGACCCGTCCGCCGGCACGCGTCCGGTCCCCTTTTCGCGCACCTTGTATATCGAGCGCGACGATTTCCGTGAAGACCCGCCGAAGAAGTTCTTCCGGTTAAGCCCCGGCCGCGAGGTGCGGCTGCGCTACGCCTATTTCATCACGTGCCAGAGCGTGGTCAAGGACCCCGCGACCGGCGAGGTGATCGAGCTGCGCTGCACCTATGACCCGGCGACGCGCGGCGGCGACGCTGCCGACGGCCGCAAGGTCAAGGCGACGCTCCACTGGATCTCTGCGGCCCACGCGCAAGAGGCCGAGGCGCGGCTCTATGGCCACCTTTTCACCAAGCCCGATCCCGACGCGGCCGAGGAGGGGGCGGACTTCCTCTCCAACCTTGATCCGCACTCCTGCGAGGTCGTGCGTCCCTGCTATGTGGAGCCGCAGATCAAAGAGGCCGCTGCCGGCAGCCGCTATCAGTTCGAACGGCTCGGCTATTTCTGCGTCGACCCGGCGCGGACCGCCGAGGGCAAGCCTGTCTTTAACCGCACCGTGACGTTGCGCGACACCTGGGCCAAGATCGCCAAGAAGCAACAGCCTTGAACAAAGAGCCGGGGGCGTCCTTGAACAAAGAGCCGGGGGCGTCGCAAGACCCTGCCTGGCGATGAATCGTTTTGAGGGCGCGCATGGTCGAGAAGATCATCAAATATGCCTGGGTGGCGGGGATCGCGGTCTTTATCGTGGCGGTCTCCTCTTTTGGGTGGCGTTCCTCCTGGCCCTATGAGGGCAGCGGGGACGAGGAGGCGGCACAGCGGCTCAAGGGGGACGTCCGGGCCCTGAGCGCGGCAATCGGCGTCCGGGACATCTTTAGCGGGGACGCGCTCAAGCGCGCGCGGGACCACATCACCGGCGTGCTCGTTGAAAACGGCTACCGCGTCGATTACCAGGTCTATGAGGTCGCCGGCAAGGAGGTCACGAACATCTTCGCCATAAAAGAGGGGCGGGATGAGGCAAAGAAGCCCGTCATCGTCGGCGCGCATTACGACTCCTGCGGCAACCCCGGCGCGGACGATAACGCGAGCGCCGTGGCCGTGCTCCTGGAGCTGGCGCGCCGCCTCGCGCAGACACCCCTCGAGCGCGGGGCGCGCTTCGCCTTTTTCGTGAACGAGGAGCCCCCGTTCTTTCGGACCAACTCGATGGGCAGCCGCGTCTACACGCGCTATCTGAAAGAGAAGAAGGAGGAGATCTACGGCGCGGTGATCCTGGAGTCTGTGGGCTATTATTCCCAGAAGCCCTTTTCCCAAAAATACCCGCCCCTCCTGGGGTTCTTTTTTCCCAATAAAGGCAACTTCCTCGCCGTGGTCGGCAACACCCGTTCCCGGCAGCTCGCCTTTGATACAGGGCGGGCGTTGCGCAAGGACAAGATCCCGGCGCGTACCCTGGTCCTGGATTATTTCCCGTCGGCCTCCTTTTCCGACCACTGGTCTTTCTGGCAGGAGGGGTATCGCGGCGTCATGATCACGGACACCGCCTTCCTGAGGAACCCGCACTACCACCAGCCGACCGACACCCTCGAAAAGCTCGATTACGACATGATGGCGGGCCTCGCCGCCTGCCTCGCCTCCTGGCTGACGGAAATGTGAGACAAACAGCCAGGCTCTTTGTCTCATTTTTGAACCGTAGATTTGAGACAAAGAGCCTGGCTCCTTGTCTCATTTTTTTGTACCAAGGGGGTTGACAGGGGGCGGGGGATGCGGTATATTAGTAATGGAAACCATTTTCAATAGGCAGGAGGGGGATGGGGATGCCGGACAGAGACGGATGCGGGCCGCGGTGGTGGCACGGCCGGTTCAGGGGCTGCGGGTACAGGATCACGGTCGGCCGCGAGGCCATCCTGGCCGTCCTGGCCGCGGCCGACAAGCACCTGAGCGCCGAGGACATCTACCTGCGCGCGCATCCGCGCTATCCGCAGATCGGGCTCACGACCGTCTACCGGACGCTGGACATCCTGGCGCAGATGGGGCTTATCCTCAAGCACGACTTTGGTGACGGCCGCGCCCGGTATGAGCTGGCGCAGGGGCCCACCAGCAACCATCATCATCACCTGGTCTGCACGGGCTGCAACCGCGTCATCGACTACACCGATTTCATCAAAGACGAGGTCGAGCTCTTGAAGCGGACGCAAAACGGCCTCTCCAAGAAGTACAACTTCAGGATCACGAACCACGAGATCCAGTTTTTCGGCCTGTGCGAAAGATGCGCGGGAAAGAAGTAAGGCCTATATTTTTTTCTCTGGTAATGAAAACGATTTTCAATAACAACCAAACACAGGAGGTGTGCGATGCCGGGTTTTGACGGGACAGGCCCGATGGGGCAGGGTCCCATGACAGGGGGTGGCGGGGGGTATTGCGCCGTGCCGGTGCGCGGTGCGGCGCCGTTTGGTTTCTATGGCCGCGGTCGCGGGTACGGCGGAAGGGGGCGCGGCGCCGGCCGCGGCTGGAGGCATTGGTATTACGCCACCGGCGTCCCCGGATGGATGCGGGCGCAGGCGGGTGCACCGGCCTTTGGCGGACCTGGCTATGGGCCGGCGCCTTATGGCTATGGGGCGCCTTATGCCGTGCCCAAGGAAGAAGAACTGGCCGCGCTGAAGGACCAGCTCGACTTCTTCAAGTCGCAGATGGAGGATCTTCAGGCGAGGATCCGCGAGATGGAAGACCAGCCCTCGGATCAGGGGGCGTGATCGCTTGGAACAGGACCGGACAGGAGGCCAGGTGTTATGAGGGTAGGAGTCGTACTGGAAGACCAAAGGGGCATGGAGGGTGACGCCTCCGCGCACTTCGGACAGTGTCCGTATTTTCTCATCGCCGACATCGACCCGGCCGGAAAAAATGTCTTGGCCGCGCGCGTCGTGCCCAACAGCGCCACGCACGGCGGCGGCGGGTGCCTCGCCGTCGACGAGATCCTGCGCCACGGGGTGACGCACGTCATCGCCGGCGGCATGGGAATGGGCGCGCAGCAGAAGTTCGCCCAGGCCGGCGTCGAGGTCTATGGTTATCAGGGCCGGGTCAAGGACGCCCTGGCCGGTCTGTTGAGCGACGGCCTCGGCGGGCTGGGCACCTGCCGGGAGCACGGCGGAGGGCGCCCTTAAAGAGGAGGGGACCATGAAGATCTGCATCACCTCCGGGGGCCGGACGCTCGACGCGGCCGTCGACGCCCGCTTCGGGAGGTGCGCGTTTTTTATTTTTTATGACACGGACACCGGCGACCTGGAGGCGCAGGAGAATCCGAACGCCCGGTTCCAGGGCGGGGCGGGCATCCAGTCCGGCCAGATGATGGCGGCGCAGGGCGTCAAGGCCGTCCTGACCGGCAACATGGGGCCCAACGCCTTTCAGACGCTCTCCGCCGCCGGCATCGCCGTGTACACGGGGTTGTCCGGCCCTGTCCGCCAGGCGGTCGAGGACTATAAGTCGGGCAAGCTCAAGGCCCAGCAAGGGCCGAGCGTCGGATCGAAGTTCGGAGCGCAGGGATAGATATCATTATTTAGGTAAAGGAAGACCCGGTGGACAAGGAGCTCCTGGAAAATCACGAGCGCTACCGCGAGCGCAAGGCGTTTTACGCGGCGCTTGGTTATGACATCGACACAGAGCGGGCCTTTATCCTTAAGGAGGCCGGGCCGCTGGAAGGCGCGATCCTGGAGGCCGGCACCGGGAAGGGCCACTTTGCCCTGGAGCTGGCCAGGGCGGGCTACCGCTTCACGACCTTTGACATCAGCGAGACCGAGCAGGAGTTCGCCAAAAAGAACCTGAAGTACTTCGGTCTCGACGACCGGGTCGATTGGCGCATCGAAGACGGCGCGCGCCTGAGCTTTTCCGACAAGAGCTTTGACGTCATCTTCTCCGTGAACACCCTGCACCACCTGGAGCGGCCGCACGCGGTGGTCGATGAGCTGCTGCGCGTCCTCTCTGATAAGGGAAAGATCGTCCTGGGCGATTTTACGCCGCAGGGATTCTCTCTCATGGAGCAGATCCACGCGTCCGAAGGCGGGGCCCATTCCGCCGGCGCGACGACGCTCGCCGACATCGAGACATATCTCAAGAAGAAGGGTTTCCAGGCGCAGCGGACCCGGAGCACGTTCCAGGAGGTCCTGGTGGCCCGGCGTGACGCGATATGATCATTTCCATTGCCAGCGGCAAGGGAGGGACCGGCAAGACAACGGTCGCGGTCTCCCTCGCCCTATCCCTCTCCCGTGTCCAGTTCCTCGACGCCGACGTCGAGGAGCCCAACGCCCACCTGTTCCTCAAGCCGCATATCAAGACGCAAAAGAGGGCCGGCATCCCGCTTCCTCGTATCGATGAGCAGCTGTGTACCTATTGCGGCCGGTGCCGGGATGTCTGCGCGTACAACGCCATCGCGGTCGTGCCGGGCAGCGGGGACCGTAAGGGCAGCGTTCTCGTCTTCAGCCACCTCTGCCACGGCTGCGGGGCCTGCGGTATCTTTTGTCCGAAAGGGGCCATACAGGAGATGACGCGCGAGATCGGCGTCATCGAGACCGGTACGGTGCCTGATCGCGACATGACCTTTGTCCACGGTCGGCTGGACCCGGGCGAGATGATGTCCCCGCCCCTCATCCGGCAGGTCAAGGAACATATTGATCCGGCCAGGACCGTCATCATCGATGCGCCGCCGGGCACGTCGTGCCCGGTCGTCGCCGCGGTGCGGGGCAGCGACCTTTGCCTCCTCGTTACGGAGCCGACGCCCTTTGGCCTGCACGACCTTATGCTCGCCGTCGACCTGTTGAAGGAGATGCGCATTCCCTTCGGCGTCGTGATCAACCGGTGCGACATGGGCGATGCCGGTGTCGAGGACCTGTGCCGCAAGGAGAGGATCCCCGTGCTGATGCGTATCCCTTTCAGCCGCGCTGTCGCCGAAGGATATGCGCGCGGTGTCCCGCTGGTCGGCATCGCCCCATCCTACCGTCGTGACTTCGAGGAGCTGGCCGGCCGCCTCCAGCAGAGAGGTGTGGCACCGTGATCGATTTTTGTTGGGCCCTTGCCGCGGGCCTTGGCGCGGGCCTCCTGGGCGGGCTTCTGGGTATCGGCGGCGGGATCGTGATCATGCCGGTCCTGCGCTTCGGGTTTGGGTTTTCGCCGGCCCTCTCGGCGGGGACGTGTGTCGTGGCGGTCTTCTGCACGAGCCTTGCCGGCGGCCTGCGTCACGCGCGCCTGGGGCACGTGCGTTGGGAGACGGTCCGCCCCGTGATGGTCGCGGGGGGGCTGGCGAGCGCGGCCTTTTCCCTTGCCTTCGTGCCGTTCGCCCGGCGGGGGCGCTGGCTCGACCTGTGCGTGGGCAGCGTCTTTCTTCTGGTCGCCGCGCGGATGATGGCTGAAGGGCTTTGGGGCCGGCGCCTCCTCGTCGATCCGCCGGCGCGCCCGGCCCGGGAGCGGCCGCCCCAGGAGCGGCCCCTCGCCGGCATCTTTATCGGCGTCCTCTCGGGTCTCTTGCCGGGCCTTTTGGGCATCGGCACCGGCGCGGTCCTCGTGCCGGCGTTCGTTTGGATCCTGAAGTTGCCGGTGAAGACGGCGATCGGCAGTTCATTGGTGTGTTTCAGCGTCAACGCCGCGATCAGCGCCGCCTTCAAGGCCGGCCAGGGGTATGTCGTCTGGGAGCGGGCCCTGCCGTTGTGTTGCGGCGCGGTCGCAGGCGCCTTTATCGGCGCGTGGATCAATAAAGGCATGCCGCCGCCGGTGCTCAAGGTCCTTTTCGGCGCCGTCTTTCTCGCCGTGGCATTGAGGTATTTTTTATGTCTCCCCTAAAGAAGACGGCATCATCGGCGGACGTCTTGGAGCGGGCGCGCGCAGAGCTCAAGCGCCGCCTTGCCGGTACGGACCTCCTGGAGCAGGGCGTGGAGGTCTCGGTGGGTGTCTTGACGCCCCAGGAGGCGATCGGCGACCCCAAGCGCCGGGACTTCCCCATCTTGACCGGCAGGGAGCGCATGGTCGAGGCGGCGTTTTTGTCGTCGAAAGGACACGCCTTTACGGACGCGCCCGCTGTTTTTTCAGGGCCTCTGCGGGTGGCCCTGGCGTTGTCGCTGGATAAAAGCGCCAACCGGGCGGTCGTGATCGCCGTGCTCAACGCCGTCTGCCGCCACCAGGGGATCATCCTGCAAAGCCTGCACTGCCGGGACGACGGTCCCGAGTCGTGCGGGGCGCACATCGCGCAATGGTTGTTTTGCCGCTGGGGCCGCGTGCGCGTCGGCATGGTGGGCTTCAACCCGGCGATCGCCGACCACCTCGTCGATGCTTTTGGGAAGAAGTTCATCCTCATCACCGACAGGAATCCGGACAACATCGGCCGCGAGAAATTCGGTGTCATGATCTGGGACAGCGGCCGCTATGAAGAGTTGATAAGCCGTTCCCGTGTCGTCTTGGTGACCGGGACGACCCTGGCCAACGGGACGTTCGACGAGCTGATGAGGGCCGTCCGGCAGTACCAGCGGGATTGTTGGGTCTACGGGGTCACCGCCAGCGGCCCTGCGCACCTCTTGGGGTTCAACAACCTGTGTCCGTTCTCGAGGTAGACATGAGACAGATCGTCGTGATCAGCGGCAAGGGCGGGACCGGCAAGACGATCGTGGCCGCGTCGTTCGCGGCGCTCGCCGAAGAGAGCGTCATCGCCGACGCCGACGTGGACGCGTCCAACCTCCACCTGCTCCTGCATCCCCGCGTGGTCGAGACGCACTCTTTTGAGACCGGTCAGGTGGCGGTCCTCGATGAGGCCGCCTGCACCGCGTGCGGCCGGTGCGCCGAGGTCTGCCGCTTCGCGGCGATCAGCCGCGGCATGAAGATCGATCCTTTGGCCTGCGAGGGCTGCGGGTTGTGCGCCCGCGTCTGTCCCGCCGGCGCGATCCGCATGCGTCCGGAGTCGAACGGCGCCTGGTTCGTCTCCGAGACCGATCACGGTCCGTTCGTCCATGCGCGTCTCGAGGCGGGCGCGGAGAACTCAGGCAAGCTCGTGACGCGGGTGCGCCAGGCCGCCCAAGTCCTGGCCGAACGCCAGGGGCGCCGGACCGTGATCATCGACGGCCCGCCCGGCATCGGTTGTCCCGTCATGGCGTCGTTGTCCGGGACAGACCTGGCGGTGGTGGTGACAGAGCCCACGCTCTCCGGCTGGCACGACGCCCAGCGGGTGATCCGCGTGGCCGAGCACTTCCGCATCGGGGCGCGCATCGTGATCAATAAATTTGACCTTAACGAAGAGGTCTGCCGCGGGATCGAAGAGGCCTGCGCAGCGGCCGCCATCCCGGTCATCGGCAAGATAGCGTTCGATCCTTCGGTAGTCGCGTGCGTGGGGACCGGCCGGATCCCCGGTCAGGCCGCCTCGGCAGGGGTACGCCGCGCGCTTGAAAACATCTGGAAGGCCGTTGTTTCCTAAAGGACCATGCATATCACCGTTTTAGCGGAGGGTTCGACGCGGTGGCAGAGGTTCGTCCGCCACTGGGGGGTCTCTTTTCTTGTCGACGGGGATGTCCTCTTTGACGCCTTCGGCCATTCCGCCGTCTTCGGCCGCAACGTCCGCCGTTACGGCGTGGACTTGGGCCGCCTCCGGCACATCGTCATCTCCCACGACGACTGGGACCACATCGCGGGCCTGGGGCGGGTGCTGGAGCGGCACAAGGCCGCGACGGTCTATATCTGTCCGGACGCGCAGCCCGCGTTCAAGGCCTGGCTCGCGTCTTATGGGGTGCGCGTCGTCGAGACCGCGCCCTTCCTGGAGATCAAGGAGGGCATCGCCACGACCGGTCCGATGACGGGCATCGCGAAAGAAAAGCCAGTTACCGAGCAGGCGCTCGTCCTCAAGACCGCGCAAGGCCTTGTCATCGTGACCGGCTGCGCGCACCCGGGCATCGTGCCGATCGTCGAGCGGGTCAAGGAGCGCTTTAAAGAAGATATCCGGCTCGTCCTGGGCGGTCTCCACATGAAGGCGATGCCGCCGGACGACATCGACAGAGTCGTCACGAGCCTGCAGGCCCTCGGCGTCAAGGGGGTGGCGCCCCTGCACTGCACCGGCCGGCGCGCTGTCCGCGCCTTTACAGCCGCCTTCGGCGATCGCTGCCTGCGTCTTCGTCCCGGCGTCCCCCTCCCCCTTTGAATGTGAGACAAACAGCCAGGCTCTTTGTCTCATTTTTGAACCGCAAATTTGAGACAATGAGCCTGGCTCTTTGTCTCATTTTTTCGTGACATTTTGGGTCCAATGGAGGTACAATAGGTCCTATGCAACATCATCCGCAGGAAGAGAAGGCCGAGGCGCCGACGTTTTACGGGCTGGGGATAGCGCCCAAGATCCTCGACGTCCTCGAGCGCATAAAGTTCAAGGTGCCGACCCCCATCCAGAACAGGGCGATCCCGATCGCGCTCGAGGGCAAGGATGTTTTGGGCATCGCGCAGACGGGGACGGGCAAGACGCACGCCTTTGCCATCCCCATGGTCCAGCAGCTGGCGCGCGACGGGCGCAGCATGGGTCTGGTCCTGGCGCCGGTGCGCGAGCTGGCGCTCCAGATCCACGAGGCGTACGAGCCGCTGGCCAAGGCCTTCGGCTTGAACACGGCGTGCCTCATCGGCGGCGCGCCCATGGAGCCGCAGAACGCGGCGCTCAACAACAACCCGCGCATCGTCGTCGCGACACCCGGCCGCCTCCTCGACCACATGCAGCAGTGGCACATCGTCCTGAACGAGGTCAAGGTCCTCGTTCTCGACGAGGCGGACCGCATGCTCGACATGGGCTTTGCCCCGCAGATCGAAAAGATACTGGGCCACACGCGGCGCGAGCGCCAGACCATGCTCTTCTCCGCGACCATGCCCAAGGAGATCATGGGGATCGCCAACCGGCACATGAAGCTCCCGGTCTCGGTCGAGGTGGCGCCCTCGGGCACGGCGGCCGAGAAGGTCACGCACGAGCTCTTCATCGTCAAGAGAGAGGCGAAGTTCAGCCTCCTCGTCCAGCTCCTCAAGCAGTACCACGGCCCGGTCCTGCTCTTTTCGCGCACCAAGCACAACGCGCGCAAGATCGCGCGCATGCTCCTCGACAAGCGCTACCGCGCCGCCCAGATCCACTCCGACCGCAGCCTCCCCCAGCGCCGCGAGGCGCTCGAGGGCTTCAAGTCCGGCCGCTACAAGGTCCTCGTCGCGACCGACGTCGCGGCGCGCGGCATCGACGTGACGGGCATCGAGCTCGTCATCAATTACGACGTGCCCGAAGACGCGGACAGTTACGTGCACCGCATCGGCCGCACGGGCCGCGCCGGCAAGAAGGGGCACGCCATCTCGTTCGCCACGCCCGACCAGAAGCGCGACGTGCAGGACATCGAGAAGGTGGTCCGTTTCACCCTGCCGGTCTCCAAGCACCCCGCGGTGCAGGCCGAGGTGTTCAGCGAGGCCGCTGCCGGCCCCCGGCATAAGCACGGCGGCAGGCGGCCCTCCGGCCGCGGCTACCACGGTCACCGCGGCCCCGGCGGCGCTCACCGGCGTCCCCGGTAGCGTCGTCTTCGGCAACGCCAAGACGCATGCCTCTCCTCCGGCACCTGCCTAACGCTCTCACGATCTCGCGGTTTTTCATAGCGGCCTTTCTCGTCGCAGACTCCCTTGACGGCGCCCCGTCGCGGCTCTTCGTGCCGCTCTTTTTCTTCGCAGGCCTCAGCGACGCGCTGGACGGCGCGGTGGCGCGCGCGCTGAAGGCCACATCTCAGCTCGGCTGCGCGCTGGACGGCTATGCCGACATCGCCCTTTACGGCGGGGCAGGGGTCTGTGTCTGGTTTCTCTATCCCGCCGTCATCAAAGGAAATATATGCTGGCTGGCCGTCCTCCTGGGCCTTCAATTCGCCTCCTGGGGGTTTTCCCTCATCAAGTTCAGGCGCATGACCAGCTACCACACCTACGCTTCCAAGGCGTGGGCCATCATGCTCTTCGTCTCGCTGGCGTTCCTCTTCGCTTTTGACATCACCTTGTTTTTCGTGCCGATGTTCATCGTCGGGATCGGCGCGAACATCGAGGAGATCCTCATCACGCGCACCATGCCTTATTCGAAAGGGGACATCACGGGCCTGGGCGAGGCCCTTCGCCTGCGCAAAGCCCGCGGTCCCGCTTAGCCCGCCCGTCACCCTCTCAGATCCTTGTATATTTTGCTTAACAGCCTATTTCGTGTATAATAGGTATTCCAAGACCATGGCTAAGAGAACGAGCAAAAACAAGGCGAAAAAAGCCCGGATGAGCGGGCAAAAAGCGGCCCTGCCGTCTCCCAAACGTGTTGTGGTGGAAGTAGTTAAGCCTCAGATAAATAACGGGGCCTTTCCCATCAAGCGCGTGCCGGCAGAGAAGGTCGTGGTGCGCGCTCACATCTACGCGGACGGCCACGAATCCCTCGCCGCGCGGCTCCTCTATCGCAAGGCTCCTGAGCAGACCTGGCGTCCGGTAGCCATGACGCTCCTGGGCAATGATGAATGGCAGGCCGAGTTCAGTGTCGATGAAACGGGGACGTACTTTTATACCGTTCAGGCGTGGCTCGACCGCGTGCAGACGTGGCAGGACGATCTGAGCAAAAAGAACGCCGCCGGCCAGGATGTCGCCTTCGATCTCGAGATCGGACGCGGTCTGTTGAAGGGGTTCATCAAAAAGGCGCGCGGCGATTACGCCCAGGCGTTCCAGGAGTGGCTAGGACGCCTGAGCGAAGGGACGCCCGCCAAGGAGCGCCTCGCGTGGGCGCTCCATCCGGACCTGCCCCGCCTGGCGCGCCTGTTCCCCGACGAGAAAGAGGTCGCGGATTACGACAGAGAGCTCGAGGTGCGCGTGGACAGGGCCGAGGCGCTCTTCAGCGCCTGGTATGAGCTCTTCCCGCGCTCCACAGGCCCCGGCAGCGCCCATGGCACCTTCAGGGACTGCGAGAAGCGGCTCGCCGACATCGCGCGTCTGGGTTTTGACGTCGTCTACCTGCCGCCCATCCATCCGATCGGCACCACGAACCGCAAGGGCAGGAACAATGTCCTGACGTGCAGGCCCGAGGATCCCGGCAGCCCCTGGGCCATCGGCTCCAAGGAGGGCGGCCACAAGGCCGTCCACCCGCAGCTCGGCACGCTCGCCGATTTCAGGCGTTTTCTGGAAAAGGCCGGGGAACACGGCCTCGAGGTGGCGCTGGACCTGGCGCTTCAGTGCTCGCCGGACCATCCGTACGTCGCGCAGCACCCCGGCTGGTTCCGGTGGCGGCCCGACGGGAAGATCCAGTTCGCGGAGAACCCGCCCAAAAAATACGAGGACATCGTCCCCTTTGACTTCGAGACGAAGGACGAAAAGGCCCTGTGGGAGGAGATGAAGGGCATCGTCTTTTTCTGGATCGGGCAGGGCGTGCGCCTCTTGCGCGTGGACAACCCGCACACCAAGCCCTTCGCGTTCTGGCAGGAATTGATCGAAGAGGTCCGCGCGAAGCACCCCGACGTCCTCTTTCTCGCCGAGGCCTTCACGCGGCCGAAGGTGATGTACCGCCTGGCCAAGCTCGGCTTTTCGTACTCCTATACCTACTTCACCTGGCGCACCACGAAGAGAGAGTTGACCGAGTACATGACGGAGCTGACACAGACCGAGGCCGCCGAGTTTTTCAGGCCGCACTTCTGGCCCAACACGCCGGACATCCTGGCCCCGCACCTGCAGGAGGGCGGCCGGCCGATGTTCGGGGCGCGCCTCGTCCTGGCCGCGACGCTCTCCTCGAACTACGGCGTCTACGGCCCGGCGTACGAGCTGTGCGTCAACAAGCCCCTGCCCGGCCGCGAGGAGTACGCGGACTCCGAGAAGTACGAGATAAAGGACTGGGACCTTGAGGCGCCGGGCAACATCCGCGGCCTCATGGCGCGCGTCAACAGCATCCGCAGGCAGAACCCCGCCCTGCATGCGACGCGCAACTTGAGCTTCTGCAACATCGCCAACGACAACCTCATCGCCTACATGAAGACGACGCACGACCTGAAGAACATCATCCTCGTCGTCGTGAACCTGGACCCGTTCCACACGCAGGCCGGCTGGCTCGAGGTGCCGCTGGACCGCCTGGGCATCGACGCGCGCCAGCCGTACCCCGTCCACGACCTCCTGAGCGGTGCGGAGTACGTCTGGCAGGGCGGCCGCAACTACGTGGAGCTTGACCCGCAGGCCGCGCCGGCCCACATCCTGCGTCTGCACCGCCGGCAGTACGGCGGAGAAAAAACAGCGAGGCCATGATGAGCGCACGGGACTTGCGCCTGGAAGACGATCCGCTCTGGTACAAGAAGGCCATCATCTACGAACTGCACGTCAAGTCGTTCTGCGACATGAACGGCGACGGCATCGGCGACTTCCAGGGGCTCATCGCCAAGCTCGGCCACCTCCAGGCGCTCGGCGTGACCGCGGTGTGGCTCCTGCCCTTCTATCCGTCGCCGCTGCGCGACGACGGCTACGACATAGCCGACTACACGGGCATCAATCCCGACTACGGCACGCTCGCCGACTTCAAGGAGTTCCTGCGCGCCGCGCACCGCCGGGGCATCCGCGTCATCACCGAGCTCGTCATCAACCACACCTCGGACCAGCACCTCTGGTTCCAGCGGGCGCGCCAGGCCAAGCCCGGTTCCGCCTGGCGCGACTTTTACGTCTGGAGCGACACCGTCAAGAAGTACGCGGATGCCCGCGTCATCTTCAAGGACTTCGAGGCCTCCAACTGGACGTGGGACGCCGAGGCCAAGGCGTACTACTGGCACCGTTTCTACTCCCATCAGCCGGACCTCAACTTCGAGAGCAAGTTCGTCCAAAGGGAGATCTTGCGCGTCATGGACTTCTGGCTCGGGATGGGGGTCGACGGGCTGCGCCTGGACGCCGTGCCGTACCTTTTCGAGGAGGAGGGGACGAACTGCGAGAACCTGCCGGCGACGCACGCCTTTTTGAAAAAACTGCGCGCCCACGTCGACAACCGCTTCAAGAACCGCATGCTCCTGTGCGAGGCCAACCAGTGGCCCGAGGACGCGGCGGCCTACTTCGGCAAGGGGGACGAGTGCCACATGGCCTTCCATTTCCCGGTGATGCCGCGTCTGTTCATGTCGCTGTGGATGGAGGACCGTTTCCCCTTGATCGACATCCTCCAGCAGACGCCGGCCATCCCCGAGACCTGCCAGTGGGCGATGTTCCTGCGCAACCACGACGAGCTGACCCTCGAGATGGTCACGGACGAAGAGCGCGATTACATGTACCGCGCCTTTGCCGAGGACCAGCGCGCGCGCATCAACCTGGGGATCCGGCGCCGGCTCGCCCCGCTCCTGGACAACAACCGCCGCCGGATGGAATTGATGAAGATACTCCTGCTGTCCTTGCCGGGCACCCCGGTCATCTACTACGGCGATGAGATCGGCATGGGCGACAACTACTACCTCGGCGACCGCGACGGCGTGCGCACGCCCATGCAGTGGAGCCCGGACCGCAACGCCGGCTTCTCCAAGGCGCCGGCGCAGAAGCTTTTTTTGCCGGTCATCGTCGAGTCGGAGTACCACTTTGAGGCGGTCAACGTCGAGAACCAGGAGGCGAATCTCACCTCGTTTTTGTGGTGGATCCGGCGCGTCCTGGGGATGCGCCGGAAGCTCAAGGCCCTGTGCCTGGGCGGCATCGAGTTCGTGGGGTCTGATAACCACAAGGTCCTCTCGTTCACGCGGACCCACGAAGAGGAGACCGTGCTCGTCGTCGTGAACCTCTCGCGTTTCTCCCAGGCGGTGCGCCTGGACCTGGCACGATACGCCGGTCATGTCCCCGAAGAGGTCTTCTCCGGCAACCGCTTCCCCGCCGTGCGCAAGACGCCGTACGCCCTGACGCTGGGTTTTCACGATTATTTTTGGTTTGTCCTGCGCAAGCAAAAGGCGGCGGCCGCCTCCAAAGAGGAAATGGCGCTGCCCGAGTGCGCGTTCAAGAAGTCCTGGGTGCCGCTGCGCGACGCGGATGTCCAGACGCTTGAAGATGTGCTGCCCAGTTACCTTAAAGGATGCCGCTGGTTCGGCGGCAAGGCCCGGAGCCTGCGCCGGATCAAGATCATCGAAGACTTCCCCCTGCGCTACGACGGCCGCACCGCGCACCTGTTGTTCTTCGAGGTCGCGTATGCCGAGGGTACGCACGACCACTACGTCGTGCCGTTGGCCTTTGCGACGGATGAGAAGGCGCTGAGCGTGGCCAAGGACAGCCCCCAGGCCGTGGTGGCGCGCGCCCGCATCGAGGAGAAGGATGGTCTTTTATACGACGCGGTCCACGACGAGGGCTTTCACAAGATGCTCCTGGAGCAGATGGTCAGGCGCCGGAGGATCAAAGGTCGCCGCGCCCAGATCATCGCCTTGCCCGGACGCAGGTTCAAAGAGCTTTTGGGCGACGTCCAAGACGGCATCCCGTCCCGCCTCGGCAAGGCCGAGCAGAGCAACACCGCGATCTTTTACGGCGACCGTCTCTTCTTGAAGCTTTACCGGCGCCTGGAGCCGGGGATGAACCCGGACTTTGAAGTCGAGCGTTTCCTGACGGAAAAGACGAGTTTTGACCGCATCCCGCCGTTCGCCGGGGCCCTCGAGATACAGGGGCTTACGCGTGAACCGATCTCCCTGGGGCTCCTCGAGGGTTTTGTCGCCAGCGAGACCGATGCCTGGTCCTACGCGCTCGAGAACGTGAAGAAGTTCTTCGAGCAGATCCTGGGCCGCGTCCCGAGCGAGGGATGCCCCGTCGAGGGGGTCGGCCTCTTCGACGCCGGCGAGGCGGCGTCGTTCGACCCGCTCAAGGAGAGCCTGGGCACCGTCTTCCTTGAGATGATCCAGCTCCTGGGCCGGCGCACGGGCGAATTCCATCTGGCGATGGCCTCTTCGTCCGCCGCGGACTTCGCTCCGGAGGCCTTCTCCAAGCTCTACCAGCGCGCGGTCTACGAATCGATGACAGGCCTGACGCGCCGCGTGATGCAGACGCTCGCCGGCAAGGCGAAGACGCTGCCGGCCTCGGTCCGCGAGGACGCGAAGGCCGTCCTGGAAGCGGAGGGGCGCATCAACGCGAACTTCCAGAAGATCCTCACGCGCAAGTTCTCGGCCATGAAGATCCGCATCCACGGCGATTACCACCTCGGCCAGGCGCTCTTCACGGGGAAGGATTTTTACATCATCGACTTCGAAGGCGAGCCCGCGCGGCCCTTAAGCGAACGCCGGCTCAAGCGCTCGGCCCTGCGCGACGTGGCGGGGATGCTGCGCTCCTTCCATTATGCCGCGTACGCGACCTTCTTTTTGAAGGCCGTGACCCAGCCGGAGGACGTCGCGCGGCTCATGCCGTGGGCCGATTTCTGGGCGTGCGCCGTGGGCAATGCCTTCCTGCGCGCTTACGTCGAGACCGCGGGCGCGGCGGCCTTCGTGCCAAAGGCCCGCGACGAGTTCAACGACCTCCTGCGCGCCTTCATATTGGAGAAAGCGGTCTATGAGCTCGGCTACGAGCTCAACAACCGGCCCGAGTGGATCGTCATCCCCGTCAAAGGCATCCAGTACATCCTGAAGGAGCACTTCAGTGTCTCCCAAAAATAAAAAAACAGTGTCGTTTCTGCATAACCAATTGATATAAGAAGAGATACAAATAAATTCAGCTATTTAAATCTGCCCAAAAACGCAGGTATCGCATTACAGCTTGTTCCTTAAAGCATGCAATCGCCTAATTTAGATATATCTCTTTGCATAGCAATCAGTTAGGCAGAAACGACACTAATTATTATTATTCAAGAAATAGGACAGACAGGCGAGGAACAGGCATGGAGCAGGGCGTGACGCACGATGTGACGCTGTGGGGCGAGCAGGACGTCTACCTCTTCAAGGAGGGCAACCACTTCCGGACATATGAGAAGCTGGGCAGCCATCCGATGACCGTCCACGGCGCGGAGGGGACGTATTTTGCCGTGTGGGCGCCCAATGCCGAGCGCGTGACCGTGGTCGGCGACTTTAACGCCTGGGATCCCGGAGCGCACGCGCTGGCCGGCCGCTGGGACGGCTCGGGTATCTGGGAGGGCTTTGTCCCGGCTGCCCGGCACGGGATGCTCTACAAGTACCACATCGAGTCCAAGGTCAACGGCTACAAGGTGGACAAGGGCGACCCGATGGGGCTCAGTTGGGAGGTCTCCCCGCGCACGGCGACGCGCATCTGGAAGCTGGACTATGCGTGGAACGACGCCGCGTGGATGAAGGAGCGCGGGGCGAAGAACGGCCTGGCCGCGCCCATGTCTATCTACGAGGTGCACCTGGGGTCGTGGCGCCGCAAGCCGGAGGAGGGCAACCGTTTCCTCACGTACCGCGAAATGGCGCCGCTGTTGGCGGACCACGTCACCGAGACCGGCTTCACGCACGTCGAGTTCCTGCCCGTGATGGAGCACCCGTTCTACGGGTCGTGGGGGTACCAGTCGATAGGCTATTTCGCGCCGACGAGCCGCTACGGCACGCCCGAAGACTTCATGTACCTCGTCGATCATCTCCACCGGCGCGGCATCGGGGTCATCCTCGACTGGGTGCCGTCGCACTTCCCGTCGGACGAGCACGGCATCATCTTCTTCGACGGCACGCACCTCTACGAGCACGCGGACCCGCGCAAGGGCTTCCAGCCCGACTGGAAGAGCTTCATCTTCAACTGCGGCCGCAACGAGGTGCGCAACTTCCTGATCTCCAGCGCCCTCTTCTGGCTCGATAAGTACCACGCGGACGGCCTGCGCGTGGACGGGGTCGCCTCGATGCTTTATCTCGACTACTCGCGCAAGGAAGGGGAGTGGGAGCCGAACCGCTTCGGCGGCCGGGAGAACATCGAGGCGGTCGATCTCCTGCGGCGCCTCAACGAGACCGTCTACAAGGAGTATCCGGACGTCCAGACCTTTGCCGAGGAGTCGACGGCGTGGCCGGGCGTCTCCTGGCCGCTGTACCTGGGGGGCCTGGGCTTCGGCTTCAAGTGGAACATGGGGTGGATGCACGACACGCTCGCGTATGCGGGCAAGGACCCTGTCTATCGCAAGTACCACCAGAGCGAGCTGACCTTCAGCCTCTGGTACGCCTTTTACGAGAATTTCGTCCTGCCCTTCTCCCACGACGAGGTCGTCTACGGCAAGGGGTCGATGCTCAACAAGATGCCCGGCGACGCCTGGCAGAAGTTCGCGAACCTGCGCCTCTTGCTGGGTTACATGTACGGCCACCCCGGCAAGAAACTCCTCTTCATGGGCGCGGAGATCGGACAGTGGGACGAGTGGGACCACGACAAGAGCCTCGACTGGCACCTCCTGCGGCAGGCGCCGCACGGCGGGTTGAAACATTGGCTCGACGACCTGAACCGTGTCTACCGCGCGACCCCGGCCCTCTGGGCGCGCGATTTTGAACGGGGCGGCTTTGAGTGGGTGGATTTCCACGATGCCGACAGGAGCGTCATCAGCTTCCTGCGCCGGGGCCGCGACCCCAAGGACGTCCTGCTCGCCGTCTGTAACTTCACCCCCGTGCCGCAGCGCGACTACCGCGTGGGGGTCCCCTGCGGCGGGGTATGGCGGGAGATCCTGAACAGCGACGCTTCGACGTATGGCGGGGCCGGCTTGGGCAACCTCGGCAGCGTCGAGGCCGCGCCGGTCTCCTTCTACGGCCGCTACGACCATTCGCTCTCTATGACCCTGCCGCCTCTGGCCATTGTCTTCTTCGCCCCGCCATGAAAGAGCTGAAAAGATTCATCCTGGTCGCCGGCGCGTTTCTGGCGTGCTTTTTCTTCCCCATTGAGTCTTTGCGCTGCGCCGGGCCGTTTTACGAGGCGTTCGCGCTGGTGCGCGCGTACGCGCGCGAGCACGTCCTTTTGTGTCTCGTGCCGGCTTTTTTCATCGCGGGCGCGGTCTGCATTTTTATCAG
>Ga0307419_10000549_pt1 | contig 19021 bp, 5 predicted proteins | sample SalMarWE160230MG_2_FD_202512 | JGI IMG/M metagenome (GOLD analysis project Ga0307419, IMG submission 202512) | Salt marsh sediment microbial communities from the Plum Island Ecosystem LTER, Massachusetts, United States - WE1602-30 | ecosystem: Environmental > Aquatic > Marine > Intertidal zone >... | reverse complement strand
CCCTCCACATATCCAACGTAGCCAAAATTCAATGGTACAACAACGTCAATGCATCAGGGGCAGACTTCGATTCCCGCGTCTCCTTCTCCACAGGAGGCGTTTCAGTGGATTCCACAAACCTCAACTCCACCTTCGATTCCCCTGCGGAGATAACCATGTACAACCTCCCCTACTACTACCCCAGAATCCTGAAGGACGGCAGCGAGTGCGATGACTGCCAGCTGCTATCCTGGGACAGGGAAACAGGGACCCTGGTCTTCAACGTCACGGGCTTCTCTGATTACAACGCCACCGAAGCCAACCAGTCCAAGCTGGACAACAACTACACGGGCAACACCAATGTCTCGGTCTACCTCTACCTTTCCGTTGAGCACTTCAACACCACCCAGAACGCCTGGGTCTTGGATGACATCGTCATAGACGACACCTCCCCTAGGGACCTTGACTCCGGTTCCCTGCTCAAGCTCGACACCCTTTTCAACGGCCTCTGGAACACCACCAACGCCTCCTATGGCGACGGGACCTACAGGGTCTACGCGGCAGCCACGGACCCCTGGAACGTCGTCCTGCTGAATTATTCAGGCTCTCCGCTAAACGCCTCTTACAACTTCACCATAGAGACCGTGCCACCTGAGCTGGACTTCGTCCCACCGACCCCTGACAACGAGTCCTACACCGGCCTTGACTGGATATACGTCAACGTCTCCTCGAACGAGAACCTCTCCGCATGCCTCCTGGACTGGTACGACGGGACCTGGCAGAACCTGACCATGACAGTTTCCGGCTCTTACTGCTACCTGAACATGACCTCCCTGACAGAGCTCCGCTACCAGTTCCTTGTCTACGGCAACGACACCGCAGGCAACTGGAACTCAACAGGGACGCACAATGTCACCGTTGACCTGACCGCCCCTCTCTACTACAGCGACCAGGACAACTCATCCGGCCCGGTAGACGAGGGTGAGACGGTCAACGCATCAGCCAACTGGACAGACAACTACCAGCTCGACACAGCAATCCTGAGAACCAACAAGACAGGAAGCTGGCAGAACGAGTCTTATTACGGGTTCTCAACAACCCCCGAATATTCTAACTTCTCCATAGACACCACGGGACATCCAGAGGAGACAATCTGCTGGGTGATATGGGCCAACGACTCCCTGGGCAACCTCAACGACTCCATGGCAGAGCACTGCTTTGATGTAATCGAGGCCGTATTAACCTGCGACTCCTGCGAGTCCTGTTCCGAATACCTCCTTAACGGCTCAATGCAGGATGGAGACACCCTCCAGCTGACTGCAGACATATCTGACTATGAAGGGACTGATGGGACAGGGTGCATAAATTTCGGCGGGAAGGACAACGTCACCTTTGACTGCATGGGAAACACGATAGACGGCGACGATTCCGGGACAGACTACGGAATCTGGCTCAACCAGTCAGGTGACGGTTCTAACGACAACACCATAAAAAATTGCACGGTCACCGATTTTGCATACGGCCTCTATCTCTATTCCAGCTCAGGCGATGTCATCCAGAACGTGAATTCGACATCCAATTCAATGGCGGCTTACACCTACGGAATCTACATCACGTTGGGTTCTAACAACACCCTCATTAACGTCAGCCTGGACTCCAACTGGGCAGGATTGTACCTCTCCAGCACGGGCAACAACCTCACGGACGTGACCGCCAGCTCCAACTCCCTCTACGGCATCTACATAGTAAACAGCGAGAACAACACCCTCACGGACGTGACCGCGCAGGAAAACAGCTTTGACGTGTTCGTCGCTGCCTCATCGGATTCCCACTGCAACAACAACTTCACCAACATAACAATCTCAGGGGATTATGAGTTCAGGTACTTCAACTACTCGGTCAACCTCCAGGACGAAACCCTCTCCGAGCTAATACTCTGCAACGCAGACGACTCCAACCTCACCAACATAACCATATCCGGCTCAACCAGCCTGAAGAACAACGGCCTCTTCACCCTCAGGACCGACAACTCCAACTTCACCGAGATAAACTCCTCTTACAATTATTACGGCCTGTATATTCACTCCAGCACCAACAACACCATACATAACCTGACAGCGAATTACAACAATTACGGGCTTTGGATGTATTCCAGCAACGGCAACAACATCTCAGAGGTCACGGCGAACTCGAACTTTGCCTCCTACTGCAGCGGCATTTACATCAAATCCAGCATTAACAACACCCTCACGAACATAACGGCAAATTCCAACTCGGTTTACGGCGTATACCTGATATCCAGCATTAACAACACCCTCACGGACGTGACCGCGCAGGAAAACAATGCATATGACGTATTCATATCCGCCACTTCCGACTCCCACTGCAACAACAACTTCACCAACATAACAACCTCAGGGGATTATGAGTTCAAGTACTTCAACTATTCTGTAGAACTTTCAGACGAGACCCTCTCCGAGCTAATACTCTGCAACGCAGACGATTCCAACCTCACCAACATAACCATCACAGGCTCAGAGAGCCTGAAGAACAACGGCCTGCTCGCGCTCAGGACAGACGAATCAAACTTCACCGAGATAAACTCCTCTTACAACTACCGCGGTCTATACATCCACACGGGCTCCAACAGCACCCTGGAAAACATAACAGTGAATTCAAACATCCACGGTCTCTATCTCCAGTTCGCAACCAACAACACAATCACCAACGTCAACGCAAGCAACAACGTGGGGGCTTACTATGCGGGCCTCTACCTGATATCCAGCTCCAACAACACAATCACCAACGTCAACGCAAGCAACAACTACAGGGGAATCTGGCTGGCCTCCAGCTCCAACTACAACAACATAAACAGCTCTACAATAAGGGACAGCACGAACTATGGTTTTTACATCTCCTCTTCCCGCTGGAACACAATCTATGACAACATAATCAACAACACTAACAGCATATATTCCGACGGCCCGACCAGCGAGAACTACTGGAATATCACAAAGAGTGGAGGGATAAACATCCTCGGGGGTCCCTGGCTTGGTGGAAACCTGTGGACCAACTCCTCAGGGACGGGCTTCTCAGACACCTGCCCGGACACGGACGGCGACGGAATCTGTGATAGCTCCTACACCCCGGAAACAAACAACATCGACTACCTTCCATTAACATATGCGGTCCCAACTATCCTCCTCGAGTCCCCGGCAGACGATTACGAATCCAGCGACGCCACACCAGACTTCACCTTCAACGTCTCCTCCTGGACCTCCCAGACATACAACTGCACGCTCTACCTTAACAACGGGACGGTTTTCGCAGGAGGAAACAACGACTCTGTCCTAAACGACACCTCAACGACCATAACAAGCACTGCCCTCATTGACGGCGATTATGACTGGTGGGTCAACTGCACGGACAATTCCCACGAGAGGGAGAACCAGTCAGAAGCCAGGAACATAACCATAGCCATATCTGCCATGCAGCTCCACATCACCAGGCTCTTCTGGCCCGACTCAATAATGGTAGGCGAGAATGAAACCATCCATGTCAACACGACCGTCCAGGTCAACCAGACCACTAATGATGTCTACCAGATGAACATAACGGACCAGATACCCTGGGATTTCACAGAACCGCAAGTCTCGGCTGTTACAGTATACTTCCTAAACTACTCCTATGGCAGCCAGACTGACATAACCACCAACTCAACAGTCAACATATCAATCCTTGACCAGCCAGGAAGCCTCCCGGCGCTCCTCATGGTCAATATCACCAACATCTCAGAAACGGACTCAGGCTGCTACATCCACGAGGACGACTCAATCCTCCTTGTATACACCATCATATCATCCCAGATGGATGCAGGGGACTACCGCCCCGTTTACATCAACGCGACCGTAACCGACAATACCAGCGGTGAGAGGACCGACTACCTCCTCGCGAACATCACGGCATACGAGGTGGTCCTCAGGGGATACAAGACAATCTCTATCCCCGACCTCTCCAATCCCCAGAACTTGTCCGTGACGATAATGCTCACCTCGCTCGGGGGGCCGACCAGCAATATATATGTTGCAGACTACCTGCCTGACGGCGCCCTGATATTCGACCTCAACGTGACACTCTGGAACAACACCCTTGCCCAGTGGGTCCAGCTGGTCAATGGCTCTGACTTCTACGTAGAACTTGACAACCCCTTTGATGCCGTCCTTCCCGGAGGGGAGAACGTCGACGTCTACCACTACAACTTCACCTATGGCTGCAGCAACTGGGACTGCAACCTGCGGAACAATGACACCATCAACATAACATACAACGTGACCTTCCTCGGCGGCGGCTCATGGGTTCTCCCGACCATGATTGCAGGTTATGACCCGCAATACCAGAAGCACATAAAGACAGAGATGTATGCCTCTGCCAGCGTCCCGTCCTTTGACGTGATGATTGAGATAATGACTACTCTCGTCAGCCCTGGTGAGACAGTGAAGGCCCTGCTCAGGATGCTCAACGTCGGAGGACCCAAGGCAAAGGTTGACGTCTTCGTCACGTATTCAGCCAAGACAATGGACGGGGAGCTAATCAATGAGAGGTCTGATACGTTCGCCGTCGTTGAGAGCAAGGAGAGGGAGCTCGACCTGAGGCTGCCCGAGGGAATAGCGCCGGGTCTCTATACTTTTGAGGCATTCGTCAGCTACACCGGAAGGGAGGCCCTCTCCACGGATACGTTCGAGGTAGCAGGAGAGCCGCCCGCACCGGGTTTCGGGGACAACATGATATACATAATCATAATCATTATCGTCATCCTGCTGGTGTTCCTTTACCTGAGGGTTGGAAGGAGGCTCAGCAGGATAGAGCATTCCTCACCCACCAGGCAGTGCAGTCAAAGGAGAGACTTGTTATTCCTAAGGGTTTTGGCCCGCCTGCTGGCAGAGAAGTCAGGCATACCCCTGTCACCAAGACACTTTTTCTCTTTAGTTTTGAATAAAACTTTGCTCATTCTCACCATGTTTTCACCCGTCAAAAAAGGAGGTATCAGATGGTATATGCCAAGTACATAACCCGGGAAGGCAAGGACGGCAAGCCAGTGAAATACGGGCCCTACTACTACAGGAGCGTCCGCACGTCAGAGGGAAAGGTCCGCAACATCTACATGGGAACCGAGCCTGTCCGGGAAAAGAAGAAAAAGAACGGAAAGATGAACCTGAGGCAGATAAGGGACGCGCTCGCGAGCGTATTTTTAACGTTAGGATAGGCAGCAAAATCTTGCTTAACGTCGCGCGCGCGTCATTGTCTCAGGTCAGGGAATAGGGCAGGCCCGAAAGCCACAGCGTTCCCTGGCCAGAAAGGCGATTTCCAACAAATGCAGGCTTGGTTCTAAATGACAGATACCTCCATACATGTATGATAAAGGTCCAGACGGCCCCATGGCAGCACACTACTTCTTTCCTCGGTTGTGAGAATTGAAAAAAAAAACAAACGCCAACAAAACGTCAGATAGCCGCGTAAATTACCCGTATATCCTCAGCCGGTTGTAGAGCTTCCTAATCCTTGCGTAAAGCTCCTCAGCTTCCTCTGGGGTGCTGGTCTGGCTGAGCTGGTTGTACAATGAAAGGGCCTCCAGATACTTCCCCCTTGCTATCTCTGTCTGGCCTGCCTTGACCGCTTCTCCGGCCTGCTCTATGATGGAGCTGAGCTTCTCAGCAACCATGCCGACAGACTCAATGCCCTCCCTCACATCCTGGGGCATCGGCTCTTGCTGCGGGGGTGACTGTGCTGGCCTGGGCCCGGCCTCCCTGGCAACTTCAGGTTTTGCTGCCTCCTTTGCCGGGGCTTTCGGTATCATCGGTTTCTGGCCTTTCGGCTCCTCCCTGGCCGGGCGCTCTGCTGCCATGAACTGCCTCATCTTCATGTCCTTTATCTCATCACTGAGGCTCTTCAGGTCCCCGAGCCTCCTCCTTATTTCATCGAGTTCGTTCTTGGTGGCGAACGCCCTCTTCAGCTTCACCTTGCCCATCTTCTCGAGCATGCCCTTGACCCCGGCGTTCTTCAGGGCTTCAAGCAGCTCGTCAACAATCTTCTTCACGTCATAAATCTTGTCGTCCCACTCCATCCTCGCGGCCTCAATCTTCTTCGCGAAGTCGTCCTCAACCATCTTGACGTCATCCTTCTTGACCATCTGGTCGAGCTTTATGTCAATCATGTCAACTGTCTTCATCAGCTCGTGCATGGCGTCCTCGTTCAGGGTTATCTTGTCCTTGAACCTGTCAACCTCGCCAAGCTTACCGCTCATCTCTGCGAACATTGCCTCTATCTTCCCTGCAAGCCTTGAGGTGTATTTCCTGTCCTTCTCCACAACATCAATCTTCTTCTTCAGCCCCTCTATTATTTCAACGAGGTTCTGGACGTCCCTTATCTTGAACAGCGTTGTCTTTATGCTCTTGAGCTCCTTGGAGAACTCCTTTGTCCGTGCATCGAGCCCTTCAATCTTGACAGCGTTGACCTCTATTCCCTGGACCCCCCTCTCCAGGTTTGCAGCTATGCTCCTCGGCGATATCTCCTTGATGGCATCCTTCATCTCCTTGAACCCCGCCTGTATCTCATTGAACGTCCTGTCCCTTCCCAGGACAGACGACCTTATCTCACCTATCTCTTCGTTGAGGACAGACATCCTGTCAGAGAGGGCCTGCCTCTCCGCGGTCATGACATCGAACTTTCCCTCAAGCTTCTCTGTCTTCAGAACCAGCTTCTCTATGTCCGAGGCTCCCCCAACCCCTCTCTCTTTCTCTTCTGCTATTTTCGGGGGCTTCCTGCCCTCCTTCTTCTCAATGGCCTCGAACTCTTCAGGGCTTATCACGTTCTCCTCAGGCGATATGTCCTTGTCTTCACTCATTCTCCTCACCGCGTATACCTAAATGTTGTTGCAGAGACGTTATATAGATTTGCGCCATCCTGAACTGTCCCCTCTTCAGCTTGTCGCTCGCGAGCTTGAACTCCAGCTCCACGTCAAAGACGTCCTTGTTGGCTTTTTTCATATCCTCTATCATGTTCCCTATCACGTCGAGCTGCCTCTCGAACTTCTTGTAAGTTTCCATCTCCTCATCGCTTATCTTATGCGGGTTGTGCCACGTCGGCCTGAACTGGATGAAATACGGCTTCCCTTCATTGTATTTCGGGTTCTGTATCATGCCCACGCCGACACCCTGCCTCGATATCCTCTCGGCATACGCCTCACCATACTTGCTCTTTGTCTTGTTTATGTCAACTATGGACTTCGTGTTGAACTGTATGTCAGTGAGAACGTTCCCCGCTATCACCTCCTTGAAGTCAGCCAGCACCTGGGAGCACATTATCAAACCAATCCCCCACTTCCTGAATTCCCTGCATGCCTTCTCGAGGTAGACATACCCTCCTTTCCCGCCATACTTCTCAAGGAGCCTGTGGACCTCGTCAAAGACTATGATCATCTTCAGTGTCGTTGATTCCTCCCATGGGGCGGCGAATATGGAGTCCACTATGTTCTGGACGGCAACGTCATACTCCCCGGTCCTTAGCTTGTTCATCGTGAAGACAGTGACCTCGCCGGGAACCATGAACTTCCTGAGGTCCACCCTCATGTGCGGGTCGGTTATCTCGTAGATTAGTCCCTTGTATGCCTTCGCGTCCCTCTTGCTCATCCCGAACTCAGGATACCTGCTTATAAGTCGCTCATCATTGACCGCCTTGACGAAACCCGTCCACTGCGCGGTCGGGTCGAACACGATGACAGGAATCTTCCTCTCAAGGGCCTCCTCAACAAAGACAGACGCGCCCACGGACTTGCCCGCTCCTGTCGAGCCGGCCATTATGACGTGCGTCGTGAGGTCATCCGGGTTGAACCAGGCCTTCCTGTTGGTCTCCGCAACCTTGCCAATCCAGAACGAATCACCAATGTCCTGGGGTATCTTGCCGTAGTTTACAGGGAAGATGTACCTCGCCTTCTCTATCCTCCATTTCATATACCAGCGCCTTCCGAAGTAGCCGAACCCTATTATCGCTGACGCGACTATTATGGCGAGCAGGACCCGCCCTATCTCTGATTCCCAGAACGGGACAGTCACGGTAAAGACCTCTATTTCATTCACGGAATACATGTTCCCTTCGCCGAAGTATGCATAAACGTCCAGGTAGTAATCACCGAATTCCCAGAAAGTCCCCCGCATGTCAACTGCCTTCCTGAACCCGGCCGTGTCCTTAAGGAAGACGGTCTCGTTCATCTCCCTGACCGTCTTTCCCGTGTTCGCGTTCTTTATAGTATACAAGAGTGTCACGTTGAACTCCTTTGCAAAACCGGTGTTCCTGAGCTCAACAGAGAACCTGAGCGTCCCGTAGGGGTCGACGGTCTTGGTTATCATCTCGAGTATCATCGTAAGGAACCTGCTTCCCTCAAGACTCACGGTCATCGTTATCGGTACGTCGAGCTCACTCGTTCCTGACGTGGCCTTTATACCACCAGTATACGTTCCTGTCCCCATACCCTCTGGCACGGAGACAACCACATTTACGGTCTTTGTCTGGTTGGGCTCGAGATAGACGGTCCTTGTTTCCGGAACGACCAAATCCTCCAGGCCGTAGACCTCCAGCCCAACCGTCAGGTTGCTTGCCAACCTCTTGTTCCTTATGGTGAATGCATACGTCTTGTTCTCTCCAGGATGCATCCTAACGTTGCCTATATCCGTCGTGACGGTGAACGGGAACATATCGGTCACCGTTGTCGTTACCGTTGTCCCGCTGCTGCTCGTCCCTCCTCCAGGGCTCCCTCCAGGCGTATCGTCACCGGGCTCATAACCGCTGCAGTCAATCAGAGCACCCTGAGAATTCGTGCATGCCTGCGCAATCGCGTATGCAGAGAAGCCGGAGACAGGGAAAGAAAAGCTGGAAGCGCTTATGTTGGGGTTCAGGCTCCTGTCCAGGTAGGAAAAGTCAGTCGTTCCGGTCCCGCACACCCTTGAATCAAAGTCCCAGCCCGTGCAGTAAAGGACCTCGAACTTGCTCTCTGACGTATCGGTCGTTGTCTGCAGCCACGGCGCAAGCGCACTGTCATAGTCAACCACCACGTAAGCGCTTGAGTAAGTCAGGTTCCTCACGTCCACTGCAAAACCCAGGAGTATGTTCTTTGCCGTGTTGGGGAGGGTGAACTTCGATATCCCTTCAGACGTCTTGTTCGGGAACCAGTCGAACCCGAAGGGGTCTGTCCAGTTCTGCGGGTCTGAAACTCCGTGCTGCGTCCTCGCAGAATACCTCGCGCTCGCGTTGTAGAAGGTTATGTTCTCCTGCCCCACCAGGACCACCATGTCATACTCCCTGTCGTGGAGAGTCCAGTTGAAGAAATTGTTTGAGGAAGCGTTCGTGCTGAATTCGTGTATCTTCCATCCTGAACCGACCTTGAACAGGGAGAAGTTGGCAGCCATGGTATTGTTGTTCTTGTCTGTCAGGTAGCCGAGGAATTGTATGGTGGTATAGACGTCAAAATAACCGGTTGGCATTTCAGTGGAGTTCTGGTTTCCCGCGCTGTCGTTCGCATAAACGGTAACTACATAGTCTCCTATCTGATTGGGGTTGGTGAAATTGAACCTCCAGTCATCATCAGAGGTGTTGTACAGGTAATAGGTAAGCGTCGTCCCGTTGGGATACAAGACCCCCGCCCAGCCCGCGTTCACGAAATCGTTGTCCGTTATGTTAACCAGGAAAACCATCTCGCTGACGCTGCCGTCCAGGATATTCCCTTCGGAATCAGTGCCCGCAAGGGTGAAGGAGTTTAACCTCGGCGGGGTTATGTCATTATACCTCACAGCATTCGCCTGGACGTCGGATATGTTCAGCCCCCCTTCAGAATAGTGGCCGGTGACGTTGAGGTCAGCAAGGAGAGGATTGCCCGTAAGGTCCGGGGCGTTGCAGGACAAGGACCACAGCTCCGTGGTGTTGTTGTAGGATGACGCGAGGCCAGTGCAGTTCTGGCCGCCAACGCTCACGCTCCACGTTATGTTGCCCTCGAGGGCAGAGGTGTTCCCGCTCAGGGACGCATTAACTATCATGCTGATTGCCTGGCTGGCGTTGAGCGGGCCTGCGGGACTCGTGGTGTTGGGAGAGATTATGGTCACAGAGAGGTTTATGACGGTGAGAGTCACTGACACGTTCGTCTCGCTGGGAACCGCGTTGGGTGTCGTGCAGTTTATTGTTATGTTGAATTCATAAGGGCCCTCCTCATAACCGGTGCTCGTGTTGTGATAGATATATACTGTCTTGCTCCCGTATGAGGAGAGGGTGAAGCTCGTGTTGCTAAGGCTCGTATAAGTCAGGTTCCCTCCCCTCGTCAGGGCGAACGAGAACACTGAATCCTTGTTGTTGGTCACTATGAGATTCGGGTAGAAGCTCCCGTTAACAGGTGTTGGACCTATGCTCTTTGAGAAGTTCTCGTAATTGACCCTCCAGTCCTGGTCCGTCACGTTGACGTTGAGGGTCAGGTAGTCCCAGCACTCCGCTGCAGGCGAGCAGACGGAGTTGCTCGCGTTGGCATAGACGCTCGTCGTATAGACACCAAGTGTCGTGTCCTCAGGAACGCTCAGGGAGATTGTCATGTTCCCGTAGGCGCCCTTTGCCACCGATGTCAGGTTCTGCGGCTCATAGCTCCTCCACTGCGCTATGCTTGCCGCATCACCCCCGGATTCAGTGAATGTGACGTTAAGGAGCTGGGTGTTCCCTGCCGCATGCACGGTCAGGTTGCCGGCCTCGAACGAGCCTCCCCTCGCTATGGTATAGTTTATCTCGCCCTGGACAACGTCAAGAATCGTATTGCTCTCGACATACAGGGGCGTGCTGTTGGAGACGTTCCCTGGAGTGGCGTCCGCGTTCTGCCATGTAACGTTCACGTCAATGTCATAATTCCCCGGGTCCGCCAAGTATGTGACGTTGACCGTTATGTTCCTCTGGCAGGTTGCAGAAGGAAGCAGCGGGGAGCATGCTGGCGTGCTGTAGAAGACGCCAGATGTGGTGTTCACCGATATGGTTATGTTATACATGCTGCTCCCTCCCGTGTTCTGCAGGGTTATGTTTATGACGAAGCTGTGGTTGTTGCTCACGTTGACTCCAGTTGCGCTCTCTGTCGTTTGAGGCTGCTGATAAAGGGCACCGGTCGTGTTGCCGGTGGATATGTTGAAAGGCATCCAGAGATTGTTGTTTGCGGTGTCGTTATAGAACACGTTCCCGTCATCCGTTATGTTGCACGTCCAGTTGTGTTCTCCAGCAATGCCAGACGAATTCACCCACCTGAATATTGCAAGCCCGTCCGTTCCAGTGGTGTTGGAGCCTATGAACACGCCGTTCTCATCGAAGTATGACACGTTATGGCCGTACACCGGAAGTGATGTGTTGTAATCCGTAACGTTGCATACCAGGTCCATGGTAGCGTTCTTCATGCAGATGAAACCGGACTCATTGAATGTGCAGTGGTCCGAGGATATGTTTATGCCGGACAGGTTGCTCCACCCATAAATCAGAATGTCCCTGTTCTCCAGTCCTGTCACGTAGAACTCACCCGAGGCGTTGGCAACGACCGTCCTCAAACCAACATCCTCGTAATCACTGATGTTCCAGGTCCCGTTGGTCATGTTGTGTATCTCGGTCTGGGACCTTATATCACCACTAAGGCTCCCGTCATAATTTATGCAGTTCCCCGACGAATCCGAGAGACAGACGTAATCGATATATATGTGGGAGGCCTCCTGTCCGGAGCCGCCATCCCCATGGTCATGAATCGTTACGTTCATGAATTCTGCTCCATTGAATCCTGCGCTGTAGCAGGTTGTCGTGTTCCAGACGGCAGCGCCCTGGGACGCGTTCGGAGGAGCGAGAGTGCAGCTACCACCACCTGCGCTCACCTTCACGTATGAGCCGTCACCAAAGGTTCCCCATGCCTTGTATTTCATTGTTATGTAGTTAGCCGAGATGTTCCTGGCAACGCTTATGTTCGCCCCCATCACGTTCCCGTTGTCCAGTCCTGAACTCTCTGCAGACAGATAAAGAGAATACGTTCCGTTCTCCTCAGTCCCCTCTGAGAGGACCTGGCAGTTGCATGCCTTGGATGTGGGGTTGCAGTTATACTGGATGCACGTCCACGGCGACAGGCCACCCTCGAACCCGGAGTTCTCGATGAAGGAGATATTCTGGTCAGTTGCGCTCTCGTTGAACATGACCAGAAAGGTCCTGTTCGAATTGGAAGGAAGGTCAATCACGAAGACCAGCTCTGAAAGGTTGTTTACATAGACCTGGCTCTCGTTAAGGCTCGTCTTCCCGCTGTCGTTCCACGGAAGGACATCACTCGTCAGGAGTGTGCTTCCATAATAGACCCTGGTCTTCGATATCTCCCAGTGGCCGAACCGGATGTTGTTCTCCTGGAGCAGGGAGCCGTTTATGATGATGATCTCATCGTTCCTGTCAACGCCTTCTGTCTCATTGACGTCCACGTAGAACCAGTCCCTCCACTTCACGAACCAGGTAACGTTGTATCCTGACCCGCACTCCAGGCAGCTGTCATTGACCGTCGAATTGAGCGGAAGGCTGCTGCCCCTGTTGTAAAGCGCGAGAGATGGTGGGTTCCACAGCGTTACGTCAAGCTCGTCCTTCATCTTAACGGTTATCGTATCGCTCGAATTCTCTATGGAATAGTTGGAAACAGGCTCGCCAGAGAGGTTCACGTCCACGACGTGGTATCCGACCTGGAAGCTTGTGTTGCAGTCCGGCTCCCACGTGAAATTGCAGTAGCCAGAGGAATTGGTCAATGACTCATTGATAAAGATTCCTGAAACGAACAGCCTGCAGTTGTATCCTGACACCCCTACCTCCACTCCGTACTGGTCCAGAAGCCTGGCTTCTATGTAGTTGCTCCCGTTCCTGTATATCGTGTAATTGTCAAGAGGCGTGGTGAAACGTATGCTGACCAGGCCACCGACAGTCACGTTGAAATCGCTAGAGTTCGTGTCGTTATAAAGAGGGTCATTCAAAACGCTGGCCCTCCATGTCAGGTTTCCCACGGAATAGTTGCCGTCCGGCGTGAAGTCATAATGACATTGCCCTGAGGAATTCGTTAACGTCTGGTTCCCAGGCGCCCACGCGCTGTCATTGAACATCACCCAGAAGCTGCAGTTCACGCCCGAGCTCACGTTCGTCCCTGTTACGGTGTCATTAACCTGGACAATCAGCCGTATCGTAGAGCTCCTGTTCACGGGCTGGCCGTCCCCGTAAACGTGTATGACCACTGGATTCCTCTTACTGACTTCAGGACCCGAGTTCACGCTCGTGTTCCTCCATCCATGGAGCTGGTGACCGGACAAATTAAAGTCAGCGTACTGGAACTTGTATGAATTGCTTCCAATCCAGCCCTGGCCGGATGTCATGTTGAACCAGACCGTCCCGTTCTGAGTGACATTCTCCTCCCCACCGTAATACCACTCGCTTGTATTGGCGAGGTAATACCACATCCTCACGCTCACGTTGTCACCGTCCGTGTCATTTACGTGGACAGAGTAATTGAACCAGTCTCCCCAGTAGCTCCGGTTAGGCGTCACGTTCGCATCAGAGAGATTGGGAAGGGAGTCGGTCTCCCCACCGACCTGATAGACCCAGCTGGTTCCTGACGCGGTGTCTGGCTGGACCCACCTGAAGAAGTCCACCACACCGTCAGAATCAGTGTCCTCCTTGCACACGTAGAAAGTCCCTCCACCGCACGAGCTGGCCGTATAGGAAGGGCTCCCTGAATCGCACGTCCCTGTCACGCTTGCCGGGGTTATATTGCAGACGTATGCCCCCCAGGAGACGTTCAGGAATTCATTGCCTGTTACAGAAGGGTCGTCAACGCTGGCGTTCCCGCTCAGGTTGTAGAAGACATTCCCGCCAGAGAGGTCCCATATCGTGACGTTCTTCCGCCAGTAGAAGTTGTCAGTCTCGTTCGTGAAGCCCAGGTCTGTCTCATTGATTATGAAGGGGACGCTGGCGTCCATCGTGTCGTCCCAGAGGTCTGCGGTGGAGGGAAGGCTTCCTGACACCGGGACGGTGAAGTTGCTTATATCACACACGTTCAAGCCGTTGACCGTTGCCACGGTTCCCGCTGTCCCGTTGAAATCGCAGGATGTCGCCCCGTCATTAATCCTGATGTAGCTCACGTTCAGCGCATACTCCGGGTAAACCCCGGTGTAGCTTATCCTCGTGGTGTAATTCCCCACACTCTCGTTGGCAGACACTCCCAATGTCCTTGACCAGGCGCTGACGTTGCTAACCGAAACCACATGCGACGAGTTGTAGCTGAAGGAAATATTAAGGTCGGAGACGTTCAGCTTTCCCACATTATCCGAATTGAAGATGACGGTGATGTTGCAGGGACTCTCTGTGCATGTGTTCTGGAGATGGTAATTGAATGCAGAGGCAAGGTCCCCTGTTGTCATGGTAGTCCTCAACTTCCCTGAGACGTTCCAGTCATACGTCCCGTTGCCCCCAACATCTATGGAAAGGTTCGATGGGAAGTAATCGAAGTTGAACGCATGAATATAACCACTCTTTGATCCGGCGGCAACCTCATTCCCCGGGTCATTCGTCAGGTTTCCTATCGCTATACCCCTTATCTCTTCAGACGCAAGGTATGTCCACACAACCCCGCCAGAACCATTAAGGGTGTATATGTAGTTATTGCTTGAACCAGCAACCACTTCGTTGTCTATCTCGTCTGTAACGTCACCTATTGCAACATCAAAAATACTCCCTCCTACAGAGAAGTTCCATAGATGAGAACCACTGTTATTAAGGACGTACACATATCCGTTAGCTGTTCCCACAACAACCTCATTCCCAGGGTCATTGGTAAGGTTTCCGGCATAAACACTTAGTGCGCTGTCTGCGCCAAGACCATAGCTCCATTCAAGCCCGCCGCTGTTATTCAGCAAGTAAATGTTATCAGAACCCACGACAACTTCATTACCCCCGGTGTTCGTCACATTGGCTATGAAAACACCGTTTATGATATCCCCTGTGCTGTAATTCCATACCTCACTGCCCGATGAGTTTACTATGTATATCCTGCCATTGCTGGAGCCACCGGCTACTTCATTACCAGGGTCATCAGTAACGTTTCCTATAGCAACGCTCCTGATGTACGTTCCTGCAGAGAAGTTCCAGACCGACCCCCCGGAAATATTAATCACAGAGAATTTTCCAGAACCCGCCGCGACCACCTCATTCCCGGGGTCATTCGTGACGTTGCCTATAACCACGTCATAGACATCATTTAAACCATCAATAGTAAAGTTCCATATCCAGTATGATGTTGAGTTAAGAAGCATCATATAGTTTTCATCAGAACCAGTGGCTATCTCATTCCCAGGACTGTTCGTCACATTGTCTATATCCATTCCCTGCAGGCCGTCAGAGGTCACCTGCCTCGAATATATGGGGACTATCTTTCCCTGGACATTGAAATAAGCACCAGTAACGGTAGCGTTCCTCGACAGCCTCACGTAAAAGGTCAGGTTCCCCCCACCGATGGGATAGTCGCTCTCATTGAAGGAGGTGCTGTCATTGAACAGATTCTCCCTGAAGGGGAATTCCAGGACAAACGGGCTCAGCGTATAAGGAACGTTCTGGACAGCGGCAAGGGACTGGGAAGCAAGGAAAGCTATTGCAATTAATAAACCAACAGCTACAAGAAAGTGCTTCCCCCCTTTGTTCTGCATAGTTAATTAATTGACTCCATCACTGATAAACCTTACTGATTGGGTAGCTACCCAATCCCCGCAAACAAAACACTTGGGGGAACGAAAGATAAATAAAGTTTCCCTGGCATTATTAATCATGAGGAAGATCGACATAGTGATCGCACCACTGATATTCCTTCTGGTCACATTCGCATTCTATGTCTATTACGAGCTCCCTGACCGCGGGCAGGAAAACAGCAAGGAGCTCGTCCTCGCAATGAGCCAGTTCCAGGTCCGGATAAACGATGAGGGGGAGCAGGAATACGTTGCCAGGGATGCCCAGGTCCTTATCGTCCATCCGGATGAAGGATGGAGGACAGAGACCATATACAATCCCGATTCAAACGTCGCTCACAAGGCCCTGATAGCGGACATTGACAGGGACGGCCTCAACGAGCTCTACGTTGCAGGAGGCCAGAATGCCACGCTCAAGAGGTATGACAAAATCAACGGTTCATGGCAGGAAGAAATCATATGGGAACCCCCCTTCGTGAGGGTCAGGGACCTTGAGACAGCTGACGTCGATGGTGATGGAGAGAACGAGATTGTCGCACCGACCCACAGGGACGGCGTCGCCGCGGTGATAGAGCTGGAGAACGGCGAGTGGAGTGTAACGGAAGTAGACAGGAGGCCTAACACCTTCCTACACGAGATCGAGGTCGCGGACATAGACAATGACGGTATCTATGAATTCTTCTCTGACCCGACCGCCCCCAACCTGAGGCTCGGGATGAGGCAGCACGGCAATATCACCATGTATAAATGGAACGGCTCCACGTACGAAAGGATACTTGTTGAGGACCTCAACTACACCCACACCAAGGAGATAGCCACAGGCGACCTTGACAACGACGGCTATCCTGAACTAATTGCAGTTTTGTGGGGAATAGCAGAGGAGACCAACCTATCCGGCCAGGATATCCAGGACAAGAAGGTCACGGTCGGTCTTGAGATTCCCCTGAAACTGAAGATGTACGACTTTGACGGCGGAAAGATAACCGGCCATGTGATAGCAGAGATTCCTGAGATAAAGACCAGGAGCCTCAAAGTGGGAGACGCCGACAACGACGGCCTCAACGAGCTCGTTGTCGGGGCAGACACGACAGGGCTCCAGATAGTCTGGCAGGAGAACGGAGAATGGAAGAGAGATACAATAGACGAGAACCTCACGGGAAACATCCACGAGGTCATGGTGATAGATGTTGACGGGGACGGCCTCAACGAGATAATAGCCAACGCGGACCTCATGGGCGTGGTGAACATGTATGAATGGACCCGCCTAGGCTGGAGGAAGCAGACAGTCATCGAAAACATATCCGATTACTGGGTCTGGGCGATGGATTACGGGGATGTTGACAACGAGTAAACGGAACCCAAATGAAAAATGATTACTTCTTTGTGTTGTGTATGACATCCTTGAGGTTGGCGACTTCCTTCCTGAGCTCCCTCATCTCATTGCTCAGCTGGACCTCCTCCTGATCGAACTTCCTCGTTATGGTCCTCAGCTGCCTGAACTCGAATTCAAGGATTATCAGGTATATCACAACCACGATTGAAAAGATGACAAGCAGCTCCAGAATAGGGATGTCAATTCCGAATATATACATCTAAAACCCTCCTTCAAAACTCCCTGAATATGACTTCCTTGTCTCCCTCAGCCTCCTGAAGGAGAAAAACAGAAGGATACCTGACACCAACAGGACCATGAGTATCTCCAGTGCCTCCGGTAACCCTCCTCCCGCCCCAACAATGTAGAAGTTGCCTGTTGCCGATGCAAGGGTCACGAAATCCTCCCTGAATTTCGCAGATGCTATGTACATACCCGTTGGTGCGTTCATGGGAACGACGAACCTCTCGAAAAGTTCAGTCTTCTCCAGCGGCTCCAGCGTCTGGAGCTTCTCCATGTTCGTGAATATGACGTCCATTCCGGGCGTGTAAATCTCAAGCTCTATGTAAGGATATTCAACGGTCTCCCCGCCATTTATCACGAGTATCTCGAGCCCGACAGGGCTGTTCAGGTTGTAGCGGTCCCTGTCCGGCGTTATTATTATGGTCGGGTAGCTTTCCTTGTATATGACCGTCACGGTCTTTATATCACCTGCAGCGACATCGTTCACAAAGACGGTCGTGCTCTCTCCCCCGCCCGTGAACTCAAGCCTGTTGCCGAAACCGTCCCTCGCCTCAAGGACGTCCTCGTATGAGACAGGAAGGTTAAGAACGACATTGGAATAGTCTTCCTCTGCAAAGGACTTCAGGTAAACATCCATCTTGAGCTTGACCATCTTGTCAGGCAGCTTCTCCAGCACTTCAACGTCCCTGTCTATCTCCATTACAGGCGGCGTCAAAACTCTCAGCTCATAGCTCCTGGTTTCCAGCGAGTTTATCAAATCATTCCAGTAGACCGTCTTCTTCCCGTTGCTCACTGGCCCGAAAAGCATCTTCCTCTCAACCTTCTGCCCTGCCTCATCATAGTAGCTGACATATGCCTCCATTGCATCAACGAACACATCGGTTTCGAACCTTGACGCAACCTGCCTGGGGTTGGGGTTGAACACCTCGAATCCCTTCACCCAGAGGGCCGGATTACCAACGACAACCCTCTTCGCAATCGCAAGTTCGCCCTCTGTCACGTGGAGGGGCAGGTTAGGCTGGGGTATGTCTACCCTTATGAATCCGTACGCTACTGCCCTGAATTCCTGTCCTGTCTCGGGGTCGAACCCTGCCAGCTCAAGCGGAAGGATATATGTCCCTGGCACTGTCACGTTCATCTGGTAAGAAACCTTTATCTTCTCACCGTCGTTGAGCGTCCACGTCGAATTGCCTGTTGCATTAACGAACTCGAATGCATATACCTGCGTCCCGTCGTTCAGGCTCTGCGTCCCGTTATTTGTTATGTCATAATCAGTCCCGTACGTCCAAAGGTTCCAGGAACCATCATAGAACCAGACAGAGAAGTCACCGTTGCTGAAGTTGTTCACGAAGTTCGTGTAGTCTGTCACTGACGTGGGGACGTAATCCATGAACTTTATGCCCGATATTCCAACCCCGCCGCTCTCAACCTCAACAAGGAGGGTCGCGTTTATGAGCGTGGGATTCGCGGTACTGTAAACCTTGAGCTCCTTGTAACCGGTCAGCCTCTTCCCGCCTATATTGACATCCGTTGTGAAGTGTGCCTGGGTATAATTGGTTCCTGACATGGTGGCAACGCTGGTGTTCCCGGTGAACCTGTACGTATCTCCGGTTGTCATGCTCACGTC
>Ga0307419_10000547_pt1 | contig 19050 bp, 13 predicted proteins | sample SalMarWE160230MG_2_FD_202512 | JGI IMG/M metagenome (GOLD analysis project Ga0307419, IMG submission 202512) | Salt marsh sediment microbial communities from the Plum Island Ecosystem LTER, Massachusetts, United States - WE1602-30 | ecosystem: Environmental > Aquatic > Marine > Intertidal zone... | reverse complement strand
CCAAAAGGGGCCTTGGTATATATTCGCTGCCAGAAACCCATTATGGGGAAAGATGGAAATATAACTGGATGGGTTCCTTTTTCAAGATTTCTTTTGAATCAAGATACAGGAGGAGTTATAAAAGGCACAGGACGCGCAGACATTTTTTGGGGTAGTGACCCATACGCGGAATTAGCTGCAGGCAATCTGAAACATAAAGGTGAGATGTATTTTTTAGTAAAAAAACCAGATAACTAATAAAACCTTTATAATTAAGGAATTGTGAATTGAGGGATTTAGGAATTGGAGGTAGCAAGGAGTTGCATAGTCATGGGTTTGTCTAGTTTGATCACTTCAGATACTTCACACCTAACTACTAAATAGAAAATTTTGAAAAATCAGCTACCTGAAGAAAAAACACTTGCAGGCTTTTTAGAATTCCAAGCCTGTTTTCTTTAACCCTTTTATCTTCTGCCATAACCATTACTTCTGAAAAAAATTCATCTACTGGCTTTATTATTCTGGATATTATACTCAATGCCTCAAAGTAATTTTCTCTATCTATCTCTCTTTTTGCTTCATCTTGTACTAACTGAAATGTTTTCCATAAACCTTCTTCGCTTTTATGCTCAAATAAATCAGGATTCACGCTATACATTTCTTCAAAACTTTTTCCTATGTTAATGATCCGTTTAAACGCTATCGCTAAGGTTTCAAAGTCTTTAGAAATGTCTCGAAATCTTTGTAAAGCTTGGATTTTTTTCTCTGCTTGATGGAGGAAATTAAAATCGATAGAAATTACTGCCTCTATAAAATCTTGAGTAATTGCATCAGATAACAATAAATTCTTAAAGCGATTTTTTATAAAATTAATGACCGAATCTTCAATCTTTTTTTGGTCGAATGAAATGGTTTCATTAAGAATAGATGCTGACTTATGAATGAAATCTTGAAAGGAAATAGCAATCTTTTTATCTCTCACTATCCTGATAATAGCTAGTGCCTGTCTCCTGAGTGCATAGGGATCTGCTGTTCCATCCGGTTCAAGCCCCATAGAAAAGAAACCTACAATAGTATCCATCCTGTCAGCTATGCCAACAATTGACCCAATAAGAGATTCAGGGAGTTGAGATTCTGCTTGAATAGGTAAATAATGATCTGAAATAGCTTTACAAATATCTTCAGGGTAGCCATCCAATCGGGCATATTCTTCCCCCATTACACCTTGAAGGGAGGGAAACTCCATGACCATTTCAGTAACCAGGTCACATTTACATAGCTTCGCTACAAGTCCGACATCATCTATCTTTTCTGGAATTATCTGTTCAGCTAAGTACTCGGCTAATCTGGTAAAACGTTGTACCTTGTCAAAGGATGTCCCTAGCTCTGCCTGATAGATAACTGTTTTCAAATCCTCCAGCCTATCCTCGATAAGTCTTTTCCTATCCTCTTTAAAAAAGAAATTCGCATCAGCCAGCCTTGCCTGCAAGACTCTTTCATGTCCTTTTCTGACCATAGATTCATCCCGTGCAATCGTATTGTTAACAGCCACGAAATTTGGCATCAGATTTCCCTCGTGGTCCCGAACAGAAAAATATCTCTGATGCTCTTTCATTGCTGTTATGAGAACAGGGTCAGGGATAGCAAGAAATGCCTTATCAAAACCACCACAAATGGCAGATGGGAACTCCACCATATTGGTCACTGTGAATAATAATTCGGGGTCTATTACAGGTAAGCCTGACACAGTTTTAACTGCTGTGATAACAGCTTTTTCAACCCTATCCTCTCTCTCTTTTTGATTAATAATTATAGAGCTTTCATTCATTTTTTGCAGATAATCTTCAAGGCCTTCTATTTCCATGCTCTGGGGTGCCATAAACCTATGACCTCTGGTTTGAGCCCCACTCGTTACCCCAGCCACTTCAAAGGGAATAATAGTACCGTTAAAAAGTGCGAGCACCCAGTGGATAGGTCGAACAAATGAAAACTCTTGACTTCCCCAACGCATCGACTTTGGCCAGGGAATAGTCGCTATTAATTTTGGTAGCACTTCAGATAGGATAGTTATTGTGAGCCTTCCTGGCATTTTACGTTTAATATAGAGATAGACACCTTTTGGTGTTTCCAATAATTGCAGCTCATCCACAGAAACTCCCTGTTTTTTAGCAAAACCCAATGCCGCTTTTGTGGGTTTTCCTTCTTCATCAAATGCAGCCTTTTGAGGAGGTCCTGTTATTGCCTGGATTGTATCTTCCTGTGTATCAGCAATGGACTTACCGACTAAAACCAATCTTCTTGGAGTTCCGTATGTATGAAGACCTCCTTTGATCTCGATTCGGTTATCTTTTAAATATAACTCCGCCAATCGCTTAAGCTCTTTTAAACCGTTCTCAAGATAGTCTGAGGGAATCTCTTCTGTGCCTATTTCTAAAAGTAATTCACTCATAATTTGCTCATAACTCCTTTTTTCATCAGCGGAAAGCCCATCTCTTCTCTCTGCTTTAAATAATTTTTTGCTACCAAACTAGCCAGTTCCCTAATCCTTCCAATGAAAGATGTTCTTTCTGTAACACTGATTGCCCCCCTCGCTTCAAGTATGTTAAAAATATGAGAACATTTGAGGCAATAATCATATGCTGGCAGGACAATCCCTTTTTTGCTTATTGCAAGAGATTCATGTTCACACATTTCAAACATCTTTAAAAGCATATCTATATCAGCAATTTCAAAACAATATACAGAGTTTTCCCACTCCCCTTTTTTATGAACATCTCCATACGTAACATTTTCATTCCATGCAAGATCATAAACGCTCTCTTTTTCTTGCAAATACATAGCGATTCTTTCCAGACCATAGGTTATTTCCACGGAAATCGGATCAAGGCGAATACCGCCTGCCAATTGAAAATAGGTAAACTGGGTGATTTCCATGCCATCCAGCCAGACCTCCCACCCAAGACCTGATGCTCCAAGTGTGGGTGATTCCCAATCATCCTCTACAAAGCGGATATCGTGATCCAGTGGATCTATTCCCAGTGCCTTTAAGCTTTCGAGATAGATTTCCTGAATATCAATGGGAGAAGGTTTTATAATCACCTGATATTGATAATAATGCCCCAGGCGGTTGGGATTCTCACCGTATCTGCCATCAGTAGGACGCCTGGAAGGCTCTACATAGGCAACAGACCACGGTTCAGGGCCCAATGCCCTCAAAAGGGTAGCCGGGTTAAAGGTTCCTGCCCCAACCTCGAGGTCATATGGCTGTTGGATGAGGCATCCCCTGTCCGCCCAGAATCTCTCCAAGTCAATGATCAATTCCTGAAATGTCATCGAAATCCTTTCTTTTTGTTTTTTGTCCGTTGACAGTTGTCCATTGTCTAATTACTGGTTGCGAGGTAAAGTGACTCAAGTCTGCTATAGTTTAAAATAAACTCAACACACACAATGAACTCAATAAACCCAACAAACACAATAAACATCAGTCACCAAAAGGTTCTGCGAAAAATATCACCTGCCTTGCAAGATGTCAAGAAAGGAACCGAGTTACATACACAAAGATAATGACTAAATGGCAACGGACTACTTAAAATTGATGGGTTAAAGATATTTAGCAGATTTTAGTCTTTTGCCTAAACGATGTTCAACGTGCATCATTAAAACCTTTTTCAGCTCAGTTATTATATCGTCATCGCATTTCGCATTTTTTTTTAATAGTGATAGATCAGAGGACTGAAAATACTCAAGGACTTGCACTGTTTTTGGGTTCATCCCGGGGGTTAAAACCGATTCTTTCTCACAGCCCAAACATACTATTGAACCACTTGGGGGATGAAATAATGCCCTACCTTTTCCTGCATAAGGTCGATTGCAAAGGCTGCATTGAGATAAATTAATACCAAACCCGCCTATCTTCATGGCCTGTGCCAGGAACATAATCATAGTCTCTTCGGTATTTTGCTTTTCTGATAGAGAACCCAGGCAAAATTTTAACAAATAAAACATCTCCAAGCTTTGTACATTAGATGGAAAAAGGGTCTCTGTAAGCTCCACCATATAGCTGGCCTTTAACAATAGATTGTAATCTGATCGAATTGCAGGGAAACCTTCAGCTAATTCGCACGTTTCAAGCCACACAAGATCACCGCTTCTTCGCTCTCTAAACGCACAATTTACCAAGGAAAAGGTAGTAAGAGAATTAACAAATCGTTTGGAGCTCTTGCGGCCACCTTTAGCCACGCCTCTTAGGGTTCCGAAAAGAGAGGAAAAAACAGTAACAATGAGATCAGATTCGCCAAAATCTTTTGTCCTTAAAATAATCGCTTCTGTTTTTTTTGGCTCCATGGTCTCTGTGTCCTCTGTGAAATACAAAAAGAATTCTTTGTTCACTTATAAAAAAGCCCTGCTAATTTCGAAGCAAGGCCTTAATTACTATATTTTAATACATTAGATTAGCTATTCTTGACCATACAATTCCTTAACCTTAGCCCTGTCCGGAGAGCCGTTCTCAAGAAGGGGAAGATCCTTAACAAATTCCACATATTGAGGTTTCTTAAACCTAGCTATACGTTCACCAACAAAGTCAATAAGCTCCTGAGGTTCAATACTACGTCCTTCTTTCAACTCACACACTGCCTTTATCCCCTCTTTCCACTTGGGATCAGGCACTCCAAAAACAACGGTTCTCTCAACTGCAGGATGCTGGAGGATCACCTTTTCTACCTCAGCTGGGTAAACATTTTCACCGCCTGGTTTGATAAGCTCTTTTTCTGCTTTACGTCCAGCATACCAGAGAAAGCCTTCCTCGTCAAAACGTCCTTGGTCTCCCGTATGATGCCACCCTTCTCTGAATGTGTAGGATGTTTCCTCTGGAAGATTCCAGTAGCCCTTAAAAACCATAGGCCCCTTAACTACAATCTCACCTACCTGGCCAGTTTCAACTTCTTTATCATAATCATCAAAAAGGCGTACATCAGCAAGGGGCAAAGGCCTTCCAGCAGAACCAGGTTTTTCATTGTATGGCGAAATAGTTACCAGGCATGAAACTTCTGTCTGACCATAAACAACAAAAAACTCTCCACCTGTTACCTTTTGATACCTTTCTATGGTCTCAGGGCTGTCAAGGCCAGCCACCAGCCGTAAAGAGTTAATATCTTTCCCGCTCTTTTCTTGGCTGTCAAGGATTGAGGCCAATATCGGGGCAAAGTCAAATAACATAGTAATCTTTTTTTCCTGAATAAAATCCACGGCCTGATCTGCGTCAAACCTCGTTACATTGATATTCAATGCCCCTGCATGAAATGCGGTCATAGCGATAAAGAGACCCCCCACATGAAAAAGCGGAAGGATGTTGAGGTGAACATCCTCTTTATATATCTTGAACACATGGCTAAACTGGGTGGTTGCAGAAAGAATGTTGCCATGGGTTACAAGTGCACCTCTGGGTTTACCTTCTACTGCTGCTGTATGTATTATAACAATGCTGTCATCCGTCGCTACCTCTTCTGGAATAAAGTTAGCGTTATTATCAAGCAGTGTGTTGAAATCTTCAAAAGAGCCCCCTTCTCCACTCAGATTATAATATTTCTCCACAGATGTGAGTTTATTTTTTAGCCCATCGATCAACTCCTGGAACTCGGGATCGGCAAAGACTAATTGTGGCGCTCCATCGGCCAGATTATTTTCTACCTCATCGGCTGACAAACGCCAGTTTATAGCGATGACAATGAGCCCCAGTGCAGATGCCGCACCATAAAGTAAAAAATACTCAAGGCTGTTTTTTCCCAGTATTCCGATACGATCACCTTTCTTTAATCCCACATCTTGCAGGCCTTTGGCCATGTGATCAACCATATCCTTGAACTGGCCAAATGTTACTTCCCGACTATCTGATACCTCTAACCAGGCTGTCCTCTCAGTAAAACACCTGGCATTTCGGTTTATTACATCATAAATAGTAAAATCATATAAACCCATAGCTTACCTCTTTTAAATTAATAGCATAACGAGCACCTACGCAGAGATCACAAAGATCAGCAATCCCTATGTTTCTACGCTGAATAGTTAAGTATTAATAACGAAAAAAACCGCCAAAGTCAAATAACCTTTGGCGGTCTGCTTTAGAGGTTCTACCCGATGATTAGGGATACGTGATGTTAATACCAACCACCTTGGAGACACCATCAGCACTGAAGCTGAATGACGCTTCTTTAATCTCAATCTTGAACGACATGTCTGGAATTCCGAGCCACCACTGGCTAACTTTATCCCATGGTTTATCCCCTCTCTTTATAGCCATTTCTTTACCGGCTAATAGAAATTTACCCCAAGTTGTCACAGGGTCAAGCGTTACATGAAGCACCTTTGAATTAGTTTTCCCCGCAGGTATCCACATTTCATTATTATCCGTGACAATGCGTAATTCATAACCATCAAAGTACAAGAAGAATTGCGAAGCATCTAACAGAATCGGATAACTGTTAGGGTTTGCGATCTGAAAAACAAATTCAAGTGTGACAGCTGAAGAACCACCGAATTTTGGGGCTTTACCCTTAGCCACTTTTGCTTTCCCGTAAGTCCACCATCCAGTGTAATAACTTGGTCCAATATAGTCTAACGTTATCACTGGATTCTTAAAATTGGCCTCAGTCGGCTTGGTTGGTACACCGGCACAGGAGGCAAATAGCACCCCCATACCAAAAATAAGCGCAATTAATAATACAGTATATTTCTTAGACATAATAAACCTCCCTGTCTAAATTTTAGGGCTACGTTAGCCATCTCTTTCTTCTTTTGTAGTGTTTTACCTCTGCAAAGCTCTTTGACTTTCCTTTTTCAGAGAGTCCGAGGTAAAAGTCCTTTATATCTTCATTTTCTTTTAATCTTTCAGACGTATCATCCATAACAATACGTCCGGTTTCCATTACATATGCATGTGGGGCCACATTCAGGGCCAGTTTAACATTTTGCTCTACCAGAAGAATAGATATGTGTTCGTCCTTGTTAAGCTTCATTAAGATATTGAATATCTCATGGATTAACATAGGGGCAAGTCCCATAGATGGCTCATCTAAAAGTACCAGCTTGGGCTCTGTCATAAGGGCCCTGCCCACTACCGCCATCTGCTGCTCTCCCCCGCTCACAAATCCTGCGACTTCACTCCTCTTCTGCCTTAGCCTGGGAAAATAATGGTAGACAAGCTCCAATCCATCCTTGACAGACCCTGACTTTCTCAGATGGGCCCCAACCTTGAGGTTCTCCTCAACGGTGAGATGCTCAAATACTCTGCGGCCTTCAATTACCTGTATAATACCCATCTTGGCAATCTCCACCGCGGTTTTCTTGTCTATCCTCACACCTTCAAACTGAATGGCCCCATCAGTAACCTCTCCGACCTCAACCTTAAGGAGCCCGGAAATGGATTTCAGGGTTGTGCTTTTACCCGCGCCATTGGCACCCAAAAGGGCCACTATACCACCTCTTGGTACTTCAATAGAGACACCCTTAAGCACAAGGATTACCTCATGGTATTTGACCTCGATATTATTAACCATTAATATCTTTTCTGCTGCTTCCAATTGGAAACCTCCTTATTACCATCCAAGCCATTCAGTGGCCCATTTCTTCGGCCACCGGGCCCTTAAATCAACAAATTCCACCTCCTGAAACTTGCCATCTTTCCATTCCTGTACCAGACAGGCTGATGCAGGTCTATGGTCTGTAGATGTATAGGTAACATCACCAGCCCCTAAACCGATATGGAAATTTCTCATGGTTTCAAAGCCCTTCTTCATAATACCCGGGCCTGTCAAATCCCCAGCCTTATCCGCTCTCTTCATAGCTTCCCAGAGAACCAAGGTATCACCCCAGGCCTGTGGTGTTCTGTTCAAACGTTTACTAGCTGGTATTCCAGGATTGTATTTTTTTGCATACGCGACGACATGCTCCATATTGTCAGAGGGTTGGCCAAAGAACTTGTATGGAGTTGCACCCATTACGGTCAGGGCATCCTTGGCATTCATAGCATCACCTGCCAGGCGTGGAAGGTTTTCATCATAACCCCAGTTGTTAACAATATAATCCGCACGTAACCCCAGTGCATATGAGTCTCTTATGGTGGCAGCTACCGACATAGTCGTGTTTCCATGCCAGACAATATCAGGATTAAATTTTTTCATTGCCATAGTCTGGCTCTTGGTATCAATGGCAAAGAGACTTATATCCTGATCCCCACCTACTTCGAATCCAAGCATTTGTGCCTGGTCTTTAATAGCCTTGATCGGTGCGCTGCAATAAGGATAGGCATACATATAGGCACATGAAAGCCTTGGTTTTCTGCTCTCTCCTCTTGGTTTCCATTTTTTGTCATACCAGGCTGTTAAGCAGGCCCTGGCATTTGTGGAGTAGTCGGATACGAAAAAAAGATTATAGGGTGTGCCTAAATGTTTTTTTCCTTCTTTGTCTACCCAGTCAACCGGAGATGTTAAATGCGCAGAGTAAGAGGCCGATACATAGGGAATCTTATCCCTATTGATGGTCGGCGAAAGGGCCTCGGTATCACCTGTCCCCCATCCCATAATAGCTGCAACTTTCATCCTTTTTAGAAGTTTATATTTGGTAAGGGCCTCAGGAATTCTGTAACCATAATCAAACCAGATATATTTTACTTTCTTTCCATTGACGCCTCCCATATCATTGACGTAATGCCAAGACTCTGCCATACCCAGTGCATAGTCTTTACCAACATCTGAGGTGGCACCAGTTGTATCCATAATACCACCTATTTTTATTGTTTTTGCTAAGGCCATAGAGGAGAGACCAAGCAAAAATACTACAGAACATAAAAGGATTAATATTTTTTTCATCTTCATTGCTTCCCCCTTTTTTAAAAGATAAACCTGCGTTAAATTCCTCTAATAATTTATTAGTATTATTGCTGTAATTCACCTCCTTTCAATCGCTGGTTAAATTTTAAATTAGTTGAGTGGTTAATTTGTTAATTTTTTTACCTTTCAACAATTAAAGCATTTGACTATTCAACCACACCTTACCTAATACGAGAACGGCCACAGATTAAAATAGTTCTTGGCCTGCCACCATCTATACGAAAGGCCTCGCGGTTCATAGATCAAAAAGGCACATATTGCAAGGCCAAAGGCCATCTCTTTTAAAAAGGCAAAATCAATCAGGATCTTTGAATATATTTCAGAAGCTGGTATGGCTGCCATCTGCAAGAGTTCCATAACTACGATCATAAAAATAGAACCGAATATAGCCCCGTCAATACCTGCACCCCCAATCAATATCACACCTACCAGCCACAGGGACCAGGACCAGGGGAAGTGCTCCGGGCTCAGGGCCGCTAAATTGGCTACCCAGAATGCCCCTGCAATACCGGCTATAAACCCTGCTACAAAGAAATTCAACAGCTTGTACCAGATAATATTGATCCCGAGGGTCTCTGCTGCAATGTCATTATCCCTGATAGCAACCCAGGCTCTTCCAACCCTGGTTCTCAAGAGATTGGATATTATCATAACCGTAAGAGTCAAAAGTATAATCATCAAAAAGTATACCTTAATATCCGTATCCATAACCCAGGGACCTATCTTAATTGTGCCTGGCGGAAGGGAAAATGCCTGTCCTCTGCCACCAATTTGGCTTACATACTGGGTCAGGATAAAGTCCACAGTGATAAACTGGGCGGCCATGGTAGTTAAAATAAGGTAAAATCCTTTGACCCTGGCCGAAGGGAGCCCAAAGAGAACACTCCACAGACCGGCAACAATGGCAGCAATTATAATGCTGATAGGATAGGCAAGCCCCCAGTTAATTAAAAATTCAGGCCAGGGAAATTGCAGGATTAAAAGTGTACTTGTATAGGCACCCACAGCTATAAAGGCGGCGTGCCCCAGGGTTATCAAGCCTGCATAACCTATCAAAAGTTGTACGCCAAGGGCACCAAGGGCAGTGTAGCCAATCATGTTAGCCACCCCGATCCAGTATTCATCTAAAAATAAGGGAAATCCAACAAAAACAATCAGGAGAAGTAAAACCATCTTCCCCTTTATAACCGGTGTCTGCCACCACCCTTGATCTTTGGCATAGTTTTCATGGTAATACCCGCACGGAAGCCAAACTTTTGTCATAGATCATCTCCTTCAATTGAAAATTGAAAACTACATTCTCTCGATCTTTATCCAACCCCATAACCCATAAGGCATAAAAAGTAAAAATACTGCCATAAATGCAAAGGGAAAGATCTCCTTTACCCCTCCAGGGAAATAGGCATCTAAGTAAGTGCCGGCAAAATTTTGCAAAACTCCTATTAATAGGCCTCCTACTACGGCCCCGGGAATGGAGTTAAGGCCGCCTAAAACCACGGCCGGTAATACCAATAATCCTAAAAAGCCAATAGATATATTAACCCCATTGATATTTCCTAAAAGTGCTCCTCCAACGCCCGCTGCCATAAAGGCAATAGCCCAGGATGCTGCATAGACAAACCTGGCACTAACCCCAAGGGATAGGGCGGCTGTCTCATCGTCTGCTGTTGCCTGCATGGAAAGACCCCAGCGTGTATATTTAAAGAAGGCAACAAAAACGAGAAAGAGGACTATGGCCAGCACAAAGGACCAGAAATATACGGTAGAGATCTTCAAAAAACCGATGGTAAATGGCTTAAGGGAAAAGATGGCCGGAGTGAAGACCCTGGTATCTGTACCCCAAATGAACCCAACCAATCCCTTAAGGAAAAAAGAGAGTCCCACGGTCACCATTATAACGGCCAGGATCGGTTCTCCAATAAGTTTGTCCAGAAAAATCCTTTCCACTAAAATACCGAGCATAATACCAATGATTAGGGTAAATAAGATGCACAGGATAAAGGGAACGCCCATTAAATAAAAATAAATTGTGACATAGGCCCCAATAAGGGTCAACTCTCCCATGGCCAGGTTCAATACACCTGAACATTTGTAGATTAAGACCCAACCCAGGGCAACTAAGGCATATATCCCTCCAACCATAATCCCGTTAGTAAAGGTCATTAAAAATAGTTCCATTCTCTTCTATCCCCCTTTGTTTATGTGCTCTTAGCACTAAAGTGAGTTACAATGATGAAAGTTGTCAGAATTTTTGAATTCCTCAATTCCTGAATCCCTAAATCCTCAATTTAATTACTCTTTTATCTCTTGAATACGCAGATCTGTCTTTATAGGCTGTTCCCTTCCGTCCTCATAAGTGATTGTCATATCCAGGTGGACCGTGTCTGCATCTTTATAAAGGGTCTCTACAATACCCTTGTAACGCTGTTCCATAAAACCCCTTCTTAGCTTACTGGTCCTGGTTAATTCATCATCATCTGCATCAAATGCCTTGTAGAGGTTAACAAATTTATTTATCCTGGCCGGTTCAGGAAGTGCTTTATTGGCCTCTTCTATCTGTTTCTGAACAAGGTCATAGACTCTTGGGTCCTGTGAAAGTTCCGGATAACTTGTATAATTAATCTTATGCTCATCTGCCCATTTGCCAACAACAGAATAATCAATACACATAACAGCAGTTACATAGGGTAATTTATCCCCGATAACCCATGCATCCTGTATGTATGGGCTGAATTTAAGCCTTGCTTCTAAATATTGGGGGGCAAAGGGCCTGCCATCATTTAGTTTCAAAACATCCTTTGATCTGTCAAAGACGACTAAATGACCATCGTCATCAATAAAACCGGTGTCCCCCGAGTGAAGCCATCCATCCGTTAATGTCTTCTTTGTTTCTTCATCATTTTTGTAATATCCTTGAAACACCGATGGGCTTTTGCAGATGATCTCTCCATCTTCTGTGATCTTCACCTCAGTTTCAGGTATAGCTGTCCCCACTGTGTCAAATTTTATATCCCCATCCCGGTGTGTAACAGATATTCCAGCTACCTCTGTCTGACCATATATCTGTTTGAGGTTTACGCCCAGGGCATGGAAAAAACGAAAATGCTCGGGACCCATTGCAGCACCGCCCGTGTAACAATACCGGAGTCGTGACATTCCAAGGTGGTCCTTGAGCTTCTTCTGCATAATCACATACGCAAAATAATTCAGAGCTTTCCAGTACCACGGAGTAGGCTTCTTTCCAAACTTTAGATCTGCTACATGATACCCTATCTTTGTGGCTACCTCATGTGCCTTTCTCTTTATCCAGGTGGCATCCAGATATTTTACCTGAACCTGACGGGTAAGGCCCTCATAAAGTCGTGGCGCAGCAAACATTACATGAGGCCCGATCTCTCGAATATTATGCTGGGATGTTTCCGGTTCCTCTGGGAAATTAAGTGTGTAGCCTATCAGGAGTCCGCAGGATATGGACATCATCTGCTCCCCGATCCAGGCAAAGGGAAGGTAGGATACAAAGTCATCGGTGTCATAACATGGGTCAACTGCCATAAGATTTTTACCCATGCTCAGCATATTGTAATGAGTTAAGAGGGCCCCTTTGGGAAGGGCAGTTGTGCCGGATGTATAAAACAGGAGGCAGATTTCTTGACCGTGGCCCTCATTTATCATTTTTTCAAACAGATCTGGTTCTTTCTCACCAAGCTCCTTGCCAAGCTCTTGGACCTTTATTATGCTATTTAAATTTGGCTGATGGTAGCGCCTCATCCCCTTTGGGTCATCCCATATTACGTATTCTAATTTTGGGCAATCAGGCATAATGGCTAATGCCTTATCAACCTCCTCCTGAGTTTCTCCTACAAAGAATTTGCTATCTGAATGATCTATTATATATTTGACCTCTTCCATCATACAATCCTGAAAGAGCCAGACCGGTATGCCTCCAGCACACATAGCAGCCATCTCTGCCCAGACACCTTCCGGCCTATTATCACCAATCATGGCTACCTTGTCCCCTCTTTTTAGTCCAAGGCTGACCATTCCCAGGCTCAGATATTTTACCCTCTCATAGTAGTCCTGCCATGTGTAAGGCAGCCATACCCCAAACTCCTTCTCTCTCATGGCAACTTTTCCAGCACCATATTCTTTGCATCTTTTTAAAAATACTTGCGGGATAGTGAGATCTTTTGTTACCTCTATCTTTTCTGCCATTTTATCTCCTTGATATGTAAAGATCCTCTTCACCTAAATATGCCTTAACAACCTGGGGGTTTTTGCCTACCTCATCCGGGGTTCCATCAGTGACTATATTGCCGAAATCAAGTACAATAACCCTGTGGGAGATATCCATTACCACACCCATATCGTGCTCTACTAATATACAGGTTATCTTCCAGCGTTTCTCTTCGTTTATATCGAGAATAAACCTGGCCATGTCTTCAACCTCTTCTAAGTTCAAGCCTGCCATGGGTTCATCCAAAAGGATAACCTCTGGCCTGAGTGCCAGGGCCCTTCCGAGCTCAACTCTTTTCTGTGAGCCATAAGGAAGCATGTGTGCAACCTGATCACGGATAGACTCGATCTCTAATAGATCGATGATCTCCTCCTCGATGAATTTTCGGTCTTCTATCTCTTCTCTTTTTGGGTTACCGACATAAATAGAGCCGCTCAGGATGTTAGTTTTGAGATGTATGTGGGACCCCATCCTGATATTTTCAGTAACAGTCATTCCCCCATACAGCTCGAGCTTCTGGAAAGTTCTGCCTATCCCAAGGGCAGCAATCTTATGAGGAGCAAGATTATTAATTCTCTGCCCCTTGAAAAAAATATTTCCCTGCTGGGGGCGATAAAGGCCATTAATGCAATTCATCATTACAGTTTTACCTGCTCCATTTGGCCCAATAATAGAGTGTATTTCCCCCTTTCGTACCTCTAAGTCAACACCATTCAGGGCCTGAACTTTACCAAAAGCCATATGAATATTTTCGAGTTTTAGGAGAACATCCCCTTCTTTTACTTCACCTGTGGTGTTCATACCTTTTAGGCCTCCGTATCTAGCTTTTACATTTATTGTAATTAGGATAAAAAAGTAAAAAAAGCCTATTATGTAAGACTAGATTGCATAATAGATTTTTTTTTAGATTCTTTAATAATCTTTAATAATTTTTTACATCTAAAGACTACTTCAAGCTTATAAGAAATGCGTAATAATGGGCGCATATTTAGTGCGATGAAAGGATTTTTTACGAATTAAGTAATTAGTATGGGGTTGTGTACTTTTTTATGGTTTGTTTGTCAACAAGTTTTTAAAAAAATATGTTTTAGAAAATTGTAATGGTAACAAGTAGTTACAATATAGCTTTAAAATAGCTATTATTGTGCTATTAAGGATAGCTTTGTTAATACACATAAATGAATATGTTTCTTTAGCAAATTGAATGACTCTTTTGTTCGGCCAGGTCGGCCGAACAAAATGTCTGTGTCCGTCTGCGTGAGTCTGCGGCTAAGAGTATTGAAAAATGTCACATTTTAATACCGCCCTGATAAAATTTGAGGAATGAGGTTCTCTTGACATTGGCATAAAAAATAATCATCTGTCATTCCAGCGATAAAATCCCGGACAATCATAGCAAGAGGCGTAGTATTTCTATACTGAGAGGAGATCCCATCTAAAAATTCTTTAAAAATAACTGAATCATCATTGCCAGCTTTTAGATCTTTATAATATTTATTAAAAAGCATCTCAAACATCAGGAGTAACTTATCGGCTTGGTTTTTCGCCTTGGTGTTGTTGTATATAAATTCTTGGTTAAAATCTTTAAGCCTTTTTAAGGCCTGTGCAACCTCAGGGCTAAATGAGAGAGAGGATTTTTCCAGGCTTTCCGCGATCAAATCCTCAACTAAGGTATATACAATAGTTCCATTTGTTTCTCCCAATATACGCCGACAATCCGTCGGTATTTCATTTCTTGTTATCAAACCCAGTCTGATTGCATCTTCTATATCTCTCCCTATATAACTAATGGTATCTGCCATTCTCACGGTGCATCCCTCTATTGTCATAGGCCAGATAGGTGCATTTGGATCCTCTATTACCTTTGTTATATCTTCTTCGAATCGAGTAAAATCTTTATCTTTATCAGGATATAAGGCAGGATTATGCACCTCGCCATTATGACAAAGGATGCCATCCAAAACCTGAAGAGATAAGTTCCAACCAACTCCCTTCCTTTCTATTGCCTCTAAAAAACGCACACCTTGTACGTTGTGTAAAAAATTACCCAGTCCATATTTCTGAGATAAATCTGAGAGAAATCTTTCACCATCGTGGCCAAACGGTGTATGACCTATATCGTGGCCAAGAGCAATAGCCTCAATAAGATCCTCATTAAGTCGTAAAAGACGGCCTATTGTCCTGCCAATCTTGGAGACTAATTGCACATGAAGAACGCGATGAGTGATGTGATCATTCTTTATAAGATAGAAAACCTGGGTCTTATCAATGTATCGGGAATAGGCTAAAGAATGGAGAATCCGGTCGGTATCAATAGAAAAATTATCCCTGTGACTATCAATAATCTCCGGCTCGTCTCTTCGTCTGATAGCCTGAGTATTCAAGGTAGCATAAGGAGAAAGCCTATCCTTTTCTAAAAGACGGAGCTGTTGTTTAATATCTTTTAAGATTTTGGCCTTATTCATTTCACTACTTGTAGCTCATAAAGATACACTTAAACAAACGATATGGAAATGTTAATAGAAATTATTATCGCCAGTCAATATAATTTTAGTTAATTAACCTTGCAATTTTCTTTATAGTATATATCTTCTGTGTATCCTGATCAAGTGTCTAAAATGGTACCAGAACGCCCATCTCGCAATCGATAGGTTTGCGTACAGACCGAAAATAAACGAACGTTAAAGATAAAAAAATATAAATTTTTAAACGTTAGATATTTTAGACAATTTAGCTCACTTAACAATGAACCTACATCCTACTGAAAAAAAGGTTTTGTCAGCTATCCACCGATATCGAATGATTAACAAAGGGGAGAGCATCGTTGTAGCTGTATCTGGAGGAGCAGATTCTGTGTGCCTATTAAAAATCCTTTACGCACTTAAGATATACTTGAATATCAGACTAACTGTTGCTCATTTTAATCATGGATTGAGACCGAAAGAAGATGAAAAAGAAACAGAATTTGTTGCCAAGTTAGCCAAAAGACTAAATCTGGCTTTGATCTGTGATACGTCCAATAACATAACGAAGGCACATGGGAGATCTATTGAGGAAAAAGCAAGAGAGTTGAGATATCAATTTTTTCAAAAAGCTCTCAATGAGAATCATGCCCAAAAGCTTGCCCTTGGCCATAATATGAATGATCAGGCAGAAACAGTTCTTATGCATTTTCTAAGAGGGACTGGTCTAACCGGTTTATCCGGAATACCTCCAATTCGACAAAATTGTTTTATAAGACCTCTCATAGATATAACGAGGGATGAAATCCATACCTATTTAAAACAAAGTGACGAATCTTTTATAATAGATAGTTCAAACCTTGAAACAAGGTATCTAAGAAACAAGATACGCTTAGAGTTGCTACCACTACTTCTTGACTATCAACCAAAGCTTGTCGAACACTTAGGTGAACTTGCATTTTTATGTAGACAAGAAACCCAATTTATAGATGAAGAGGCAACAAAACTGTTGGATATGATAACTTTTGATTCCTCAAAGTATTCTTTAGACCTTTCCCTTACCACCTTTAATACCCTCTCATGTTCTCTTCGGTATCGTATTATCAGGCAGGCAATAAAAAAAATAAAGGGAAACCTTCGAAAGATTGACAGAGGACATATTAAGACAATCATAGATTGTGTCAATAAGGATAAACCTCAAATCAAAGTATATCTTCCTGAAAATATCATAGTAAAGAAAATATATAACAGGCTCAGATTTTCTTTAGGAGATATGATTGAAACTCACAATTTCTCCTACTCTATAAATAATATGGGGAGATTTCAAATTCAGGAGATCAATAAAACAATCTCTTTCACGGAGATATCTAAAAATGATTTCATGTTGTCCGCTCATTCACCTGAAGAGGCATTCCTTGACCTTGACAAGCTCAAATGGCCCCTAAGAGCAAGAAACTTCAGAACGGGAGATAAATTTATACCCCTTGGTGTGAATGGCTTTAAAAAGGTGAAAGACATCTTTATTGATAATAAAATTTCATCGGAGGAGAGAAAAAAAATTCCTATTCTTGTAAGCCGTGATAATATTGCGTGGGTTTATGGCATAAGGATTGATGACAGATACAAGATCAAACAGGAAACAAAAAGGATTTTAAGATGTAAAGTTGAATAAAGTGTGCTAAAATTTAGTGTTTTAAATAATATTTCTTATAATTTGTCTATTGTAAAAGTAATCATAAAGGAGAACACAGTTGAACACATTTTCTAAAAATCTTACTCTCTGGCTGGTTATCAGCCTTATGATGATCCTGCTATTCCAAGTCTTTAAAAAAGAAACTAAACAGACTGGGCAGTTAAGCTATAGTGAATTCTTGAACATGGTAGAAAAAGGTGAGGTCAGCCAGGTAACCATTCAAGGGGACAAAATATTTGGTAACTCAAATCAGGGCAGAATCTTTAGAACATTTGCACCTAAGGATCTTGAGCTAATAAAAATCTTACGGAATAAGGAGATCGAGATAACTGCAAAACCGGATGACACCTCTCCATGGTATATGACAATTCTTCTATCCTGGTTCCCTATGCTTCTTTTAATTGGTGTCTGGATTTTCTTTATGCGCCAAATGCAGGCAGGAGGAGGCAAGGCACTCTCTTTTGGAAAAAGCCGCGCGAGACTCGCAACTAACGAAAAAAATAAGGTAACCTTTGATGATGTCGCTGGCATTGAAGAAGCCAAGGAAGAACTTCAAGAGATCATAGAATTTCTAAGAGACCCAAAGAAATTTACCCGTTTAGGAGGCAGAATCCCAAAAGGTGTGCTTCTCGTTGGTGCCCCTGGAACAGGCAAGACTTTGTTAGCCAGGGCTATAGCAGGAGAGGCAGGTGTCCCTTTCTTAAGTATAAGTGGTTCTGATTTTGTAGAAATGTTTGTAGGTGTTGGAGCATCCCGGGTGAGGGATCTTTTTCTCCAGGGCAAAAAGAATGCCCCCTGCATCATCTTCTTAGATGAGATTGATGCTGTCGGTCGACATCGAGGAGCTGGATTAGGAGGAGGTCATGATGAAAGAGAACAAACATTAAATCAGCTCTTAGTTGAAATGGATGGATTCGAATCTAATGAAGGAGTTATTCTGATTTCAGCCACTAACAGGCCTGACGTACTTGACCCTGCATTATTGCGACCAGGAAGATTTGACAGGCAGGTAGTTGTACCCGTGCCTGATGTCAGGGGACGGGAAAGCATATTAAAGGTACACACAAAAAAAACAAGGATTGGCGATGATGTTGATCATTCTGTAATTGCCAGGGGAACACCAGGTTTTACCGGTGCAGACCTTGAAAATATGGTTAATGAGGCAGCGTTGCTTGCAGCCAGAAGAAACAAAGACAAAATAGATATGCAAGACCTGGAAGATGCGAAAGATAAGGTGCTTATGGGTGTAGAAAGGAAGAGCATGATTATAAGCGATGATGAGAAAAAAACTACCGCCTATCATGAAGCAGGACATACCTTGATAGCAAAACTTCTCCCTGATACCGATCCCATACATAAAGTGACCATAATTCCCAGAGGCAGGGCTCTTGGCCTAACACAGCAACTCCCTTTAGATGATAAACATACCTACACAAAAGAGTATCTTTTAAACAACATCTGCATCCTAATGGGAGGAAGAATAGCAGAGGAAATTGCCTTAAATACCCAGACTACCGGAGCAAGCAATGATATAGAAAGGGCAACGGAGATAGCAAGAAAGATGATTTGTGAATATGGTATGAACGAAAAACTTGGCCCATTGAGTTTCGGAAAGAAAGAGGAAGAAATATTCTTGGGACGTGAGATTTCCCAGCACAGGGATTACAGTGAAGAAACAGCACAAAAGATTGACCAGGAAGTTAATAATCTTATAGATGTGTCCTATAAAAAAACTCATAAGATTATAAGCAATAACCTCACTATCCTTAATAATTTAGCCAAGGCCCTTTTGGAAAA
>Ga0307419_10000546_pt1 | contig 19058 bp, 14 predicted proteins | sample SalMarWE160230MG_2_FD_202512 | JGI IMG/M metagenome (GOLD analysis project Ga0307419, IMG submission 202512) | Salt marsh sediment microbial communities from the Plum Island Ecosystem LTER, Massachusetts, United States - WE1602-30 | ecosystem: Environmental > Aquatic > Marine > Intertidal zone... | reverse complement strand
CGTAAGTGCACTGGCCGATCGCGTTAGGCAAATCGAAGAGCTTGCTGCTAGTAAGTTGCCAAATCGCCTTGCTCGTTGGATCTTGGAGCAGTTTCGTGAGCAGCAGATCAAAATCATTCCCGGCGCCACCATTGAGATTGAGGCAAGTCAAAGATTGGTCGCAAGAATGGCCGGTGCTTCGCGCGAAACGATTAATCGGCAAGTTCGTAAATGGGAGCAAGCGGGAGTGATTGAATGGAAAGGAAAGATCTTGCGGATTTTAGATCCGCAAGGTCTTGAACAAAACGCGAATCCTAGGCCGTGTGGACGGATTTGATCAAGATGAGGCCGAGGGCGAGCGCGACGAAGGAACCGTAATTGCGCGCAGTCTTCTCGCAACGAAGGGCGATGCGCTTGAAGCGCTTGAGTTTGCCGACGGCCTGCTCGATGCGCGCCCGCGCTTTGTAGAGGATTTTCGGGAAGAAAGCGGGTCTGTCGGTTGCAGTCGCGCGATGCGGAATGACCGGACAAATGCCGCGCTTGCGGGCGCCGTCGCGATTGGATTTGGCGTCGTAACCTTTGTCGGTGATGGCGGCGCGCGGCAAAATATCGGGTCCGATGTCGAGCAGGAGTTCGAAGTTGCGGCTGTCGCTGGCTTCGCCCCCGGTCAGATGGAAGGCGAGCGGCAAGCCGTCGAGGTCGACCTTGAGGTGGATTTTGGTTGAGAAGCCGCCACGCGAACGGCCGAGCGCCTGATCGTCTTGCCCCCCCTTTGCCCCCGCGGCCGAGACGTGGGCGCGCGCCACCGTGGAGTCGAACATCTGCACCAAGTGCGCGCTCTCGCTCAGCGCTGCGAGCGCATCGAAAAAGGCCTCAAAGATGCCGGCTCGGCTCAGCCGCCAGAAGCGTTTCCAGATCGAATTCCAATGGCCGAACTCCGCCGAAAGGGCGCGCCAGGTGATGTTGTGGACCGTAAAATAATGCAGCGCCTCCAGAAACTTCCGGTCGTCCCGTCCTTTGTCGCCACGGCGCGAGCGCACCGCCCGGAAAACCTGTAGAACAATCGCCCAGTCATCCTCGGTCATCGCCGTCAGCATGGTCGGTCCTCCGAAAAACCGACCGCCCATGAATCATTGAAAAACCGATTCGGGAATCGCCTGGCTTCGCTCTCGCCGCCCAACCCGGCGCTCCGCCACGTCAGTCTCGACGCGTCAGCCTATGCTTTGCGCAATCCGTCCACACGGCCTAGAATGGCTTCTTGCCCGCCGCCAGAAAAGTATTCCGAAAAGACGAGATTGAAAATATCGGTTTACTTGCATCAAGGAAAGGCCACCCGAAGTGGGTGCCTTCGGAGGCAAGGCCCCGGCTCGGCGTCAATCCGCGGGCTCGCGCTATGGTGTGCTGCCGACCTTGTCATCCGTGTCGGCGACTACCTCTATCGCAGAGCCCGTGCCCCCAAGGCGATACCGCCTGCGAGGGCAGTCCCTATGGCGACGACTGGGCCGCTTGGCGAATCGATTTCTTTCGGCCCGCGGTGCCGCTCCTCGCCGCCGCCCATGGATCACGGCGCGCGCGGAGCCGGCGCTCGATCAGCGCCGCCGGCCTGCCCTGATTTGCTTGCTCCCTACGGCAAATCCTTCCTCATATCGGACTCAAGCGATGCGGACGCTCCTGCGCGGACGACGTATGCAAGCCAACCTCAATCCGAAACCGGGCACCTCGCTTCTGAGACACGGGCCCATGGGGCGAACTGAGCCGCGTAAGGCGCACTGTTGCATGCGCGATCCTGAGGGCAACTAAGGTGGGCTTTTTCGATTCAGTTCGAATCCGATCCGCCCGATTTGGCGCCCGGCCAGCACCAGTCCACGACTTCGGGCATATCGTCGCCTCGGCGGCGAATATAGGCTTTGTGTTCGATCAGCCTATCGCGCATCGCCTGTTTGACGTAGGCCGCCAGATATCCGAGTTGCGGAAGCCGATCGATTACGTCCGAAACCAGGTGGAAGCGGTCGAGCTCGTTGCGTACGACCATGTCGAACGGGGTGGTCGTGGTGCCTTCCTCCTTATAGCCGCGCACATGGATATTACTATGGTTGGTGCGGCGATAGGTCAGTCGATGAATGAGCCAGGGATAACCGTGATGGGCGAAGATGACTGGCTTGTCGGTCGTGAAGATGGCGTCGAAGTCGTGGTCGGTCAGGCCGTGCGAATGCTCTTCGTGCGGCTGCAGCGTCATCAAGTCCACGACGTTGACGACCCTGATTTTGAGATCGGGAAGTTGGCGTCTCAGCAGATCAACGGCGGCAAGAGTTTCAAGCGTTGGAACGTCTCCGGCACAGGCCATGACGACGTCCGGCTCGCCGCCGCGATCGTTGCTCGCCCATTCCCAGATGCCGATCCCCGCCGTGCAGTGTTTCACCGCCTGATCCATGCTGAGCCATTGCAGCTCCGGCTGCTTGCCTGCCACAATCACGTTGATGCGGTTCCAGCTGCGCAGGCAATGATCGGCGACGAACAGAAGACAATTAGCGTCCGGGGGCAGATAGACGCGCACCACGTCGGGTTTCTTGTTGCAGACGTAATCGATGAAGCCCGGATCTTGATGACTGAAGCCGTTATGGTCCTGACGCCACACATGGGATGTCAATAAATAGTTAAGCGACGGGATAGGGCGCCGCCAGCGAATCTCTCGGCAGCTCTCCAGCCATTTTGCATGCTGGTTGAACATGGAATCGACGATGTGGATGAAAGCCTCATAGCAAGAGAAAAAGCCATGCCGGCCCGTCAGAAGATAACCTTCGAGCCACCCTTGGCAGGTGTGTTCGGAGAGAATTTCCATGACCCTGCCGCTTGGCGCCAGATGATCATCGTATGGCAACTGCTCAGCATCCCACGCGCGATCGGTTGCTTCGAAGACAGCAGACAGCCGGTTTGAAGCCGTCTCGTCCGGACCGAAAATACGGAAATTGCGCCGTTGGTCGCTGGCACGAAGCACGTCGCGGAGAAAGTCGCCAAGCACGGTCGTCGCTCCGACGCGGGCTTTGCCGGGGGTATCGACCTGGACCGCATACGTTCTGATGTCGGGCAGGTCTAGTTCGCGCATCAGCAGCCCGCCATTAGCGTGTGGGTTGGCGCTCATGCGCCGATCAGCGCTGGGCGCGAGTGCGGCGATTTTCGAGTTCAGGGTTCCGCTTTCCTCGAACAGCTCCTCGGGCCGATAGCTTTTCATCCAGCTTTCCAGCAGCTGCATATGCGCCGGCTTGGCTGCGAGGTCGGCGACCGGCACCTGGTGAGCGCGCCAGAACCCTTCGGTCTTGAGTCCGTCTACCTCTTTGGGGCCGGTCCATCCCTTTGGCGTCTTGAGAATGATCATCGGCCAGTTCGGCCGGCCTCTCGCGTGGCCTCGCCGTGCCGCAGTCTGTATCCCGCTGATCTCGTCAAACACCTGATCGAGAGTGGCGGCGGCGAGCCGATGCATCGTGGCGGGATCGTCGCCTTCGATCACGTGAGGCTTATAACCGTAACCAACGAACAGGCTGTCAAGCTCTTCGCGAGCGATGCGGGCCAGCACCGTGGGGCTGGCGATCTTATAGCCATTCAAGTGCAGGATCGGCAGCACCGCGCCGTCGCTCGCGGGATTTAGGAATTTGTTGGAGTGCCAGGACGTCGCCATCGGCCCCGTTTCCGCCTCTCCGTCGCCGACAACGCAGGCGACAATCAGATCGGGGTTATCGAAAGCTGCTCCGTAAGCGTGCGACAGCGCATAACCGAGTTCACCGCCTTCGTGAATGGAGCCCGGCGTCTCCGGCGCGGCGTGGCTCGGGATGCCGCCGGGAAAGCTGAATTGCTTGAAAAGCCGCTGCATGCCCAAGGTATTCTGCGGCACATGCGGGTACACCTCGCTATAGGTCCCCTCGAGCCAGGCATTGGCGACAATGCCTGGACCGCCATGGCCCGGCCCCGTCACCAAGATCATGTCGAGATCGCGTGCCTTGATGACACGACTGAGGTGGACGTAGAGGAAATTCAACCCCGGCGTCGTGCCCCAATGGCCTAGCAGTCGCGGTTTGATGTGTTCGAGCTCGAGCGGTTCCCGCAGGAGCGGGTTATCGAGCAAATAGATTTGGCCGACCGACAGGTAGTTGGCCGCACGCCACCAGGCATCTATGAGGGCAATCTCCGCGCTGGAAGGTGCCTCGTTGGCCATCAGGATATTCTCCACCGTGGAGCGTCATGTGCTTAGGCTTTAATGAAGACCTTCAACTCATTGGTTTCGGCGGCCGCACCGAACGTGTCAGGCGCTTCCGAGATCCGATCGAGCGTGAATCGAGGGTAACCAGCCGCTTGGATCAATGCGGCGGGACTTGGACCGTCTTGGGCAGCATCGGCTGCGACTTGACCGGCCTGGTCGTGATAGCAATACTTCAACTTCACAGCCGTTCCAGATGCAGATCGGCTTTGACGCCATGGACGTCGATATGCATTGACGCCTCGGGGAGGCTGCATCCTCACAAGCGATGAAGCTCGCCGGCACACCCGCTGCCTCAATGGTTGTATCGACGCCGCGTCGACCATTGTTGTTAATAATGGTGGAAGTACCGAAGCGGCGCGATGTTCACCAACAATTGAATTCGCGATTTCGCTGAACCCGTTGCCACTGTGCCACCCGCGATATTCGCCATCGCCGATTGGGCGGCCAAAGAACACGCATTGCAAGCGATAGAGCCTGCGTTTCTCCGAGCGCACGCGCGAACTTTGGATTAGAGATGCGAATATGCCGTTCGCTGAAAGATACGCATTGCCTATCGACGCAAGACTCGGCACGAGCATCCCGCGCACGAACGACTTCAAGGAATTGTTCTACGTCCGCTGGGGAAACATCTGGTTCAATGTCTTCTGGGGACCCGACATCAACATCAAGGTTATGTTGAAAGTCTATCGATCGTGCGTCGTCTGCGAGCACTTCATCGTCGACACCGATCCCTACGACGTTCAGTGGGATCGCCACAAACGGGTTACCAGGGATTTTTGCATCCATCCGTTCCCGGCCAAGCTGGGACATGTCACGCGGGTCACCTTCTCCTATATCGTGCATCTCAACAATCGGTCGATTCCATCGCAGCAGGAATATACGTTTTTCGATGAGTGGGCCTTACGAGGCGAGCGACCGCGCCACCGCAACATATCGACGGAAGGCGTGGCGGCCAACCGGTACCAAACGCGGGAGCTTGATGCCGGTGAACTGCAGCGCGACGTCGACTGGTGCAACCACCATTTCGAGTCCATGCACCTGACGCCCAAATTCACCAAAGGCCAGCCCTATCACCCCTATCATCCCAAACCGTATATTCACGAACGCATCGACGCGACGATCCGCAAGCAACATGAAGACCCTCATCAACGGCAGTCCATCAAGGTCTGCGTCGATTGCATCGACGACACGGATTTCATCAATCACTTGATCCACGCTCATTGGAACGGCGTCAACGTGCAATGCATCGTCGACTGGCGCAAGATGACGCTGACCAACAGCGACAACTACGTCCGGCTGAAGCGATCCGGGATCCAGCTCCTGGGGGTCTTCTGCACGCCCAAGGATCCGTCGATCGAGGTTGCCCCGGATATGCATAACAAGTTCATCATCTTCGGCGACGAGGATGTCATAACCGGTTCATTCAACATCACCTTCGACCGCTGGTGGGCGAACTGGGAATCCGGCATGACGTTTCGCTCACGCGGTGTCTGCCGGTTGTTCGACAACATCTTTCAAAGCGTGCGCGGCGGCGTGATCCAGCGCTACGGTATCGACCCGTACAGTCATTTCAATCTATTGTACACGTTTGGGCGTCACGCCGCGCTGAGCGGGAGGAACTATCGCCCACATCACGCCATCATTTCCGAAATCCACCGCGCAAAACATTCCATCAAGCTGGTTCTGTTCCTGATCGGCGAGCTGCGCGGCGAGCACCACGACAGCGTGATCGACGCCCTCATCCATGCCCGGCGGCGCGGCGTCGGCGTCAGGATCATCCTCAACGGTCATCTCGCTCGACAGGGCAGCCCGGGCAAGGAGTATCCCATGAACGAGGAGCTCAGTCGGCCGCTGTTGCCGAGCATTACGCGATTGAAGGAGGCGGGCATCCCGGTCGCGCTCGGCTACGGTCTCGACGACTTCGCGGTCCCGTATTCGCCCATTCATTCCAAGTACTGCATCATCGACGACTATATTGTCCTGGAAGGAAGCTTCAACTGGTACAACGCCTCCGTATTTTCCCACGACATCGTCATTGTCGCCGCCCATCGTCAGGTCGCCGAACCCTATCTGTTCGAGTTCGACCAGATACTGAGGCGCCTGCGCATATTCTGGTGAGTCTTAATCGAAAGCGATAGCTAATGGGGTCCCTCGCTCGCCCGCGCCGCACTTCTCACCTCCCCGAAACGAACGGCTGTTCGCGCGGCGACATTCCAGGAAGATGAAAATTTATGGGGCAAATTGTTGCGACCGGCTGCGCAAGATGCAATTGGTCTTGTGATGACATCCCGTTCGGTCACCAATCTGCTTCTGCTGGCTCACCGCTGGGTCGGGCTCGCGCTCGCGCCGTTGTTTCTGCTGGTTCTGTTGTCGGGGACCGTTCTTGCCTTCAAACCCATCGTGGAAGATTTCCAGGCGTCGACGACCGTTGATCCAAACACCCTTGTGGCGTTGTTGGATCGGATCGATGCGCGCGGCCGTGTGCGGTCAATTTCAGTCGGCGGCGGAACCGCGATCCTTGAGATGCGCGGGGGCGATCCCATCGTGAGCTATGACCTTGCATCAGGCCTCGCTATTCCAACCCCGACCAGTTTCAACCTGTTCTCCATAGCAAAGAGGTTTCACAAGGGCTTACTTTTAGGCCTCGATGTGCTGGGCGAGTTTGCCGCCTACGCGATGCTGCTTATCGTCGTTACGGGGCCGTTCCTCGCCTGGCCGCGTTTTCGCAACACATTACTTGGCTGGCATCTGTCCGCGGGCTGGGTTTTGCTTCCGCTTGTCCTGCTACCGCCGGCCACGGCCGTGCTGATGACGCTGCAGGTCGGCCATCCTGTGTATCTGCCGCCGTCGCCGCGGCCGACCTCGCTCGCGCGCGGGATCGAGCAGGCGGCCGCCGCCGTCGATCTCTCCGGCTTCAAGGCGGCGCGGAGCTTTCGCCACGGGAGCGTGCTCATCACCACGAAAGGGGCGAGCGGTGGTGACAGGTATTATCTATCGACCAGCGAAGGCGTGATCTTGACCGATGGTCCTGGTCCGGTGCATGCGGTGCACGAGGGGACCTGGGCCGGCACCTGGTCGGGCACACTCAATCTCGCCTCCGCTCTCGCGCTGCTCGGCCTCGTTGGGACGGGCGTCGTGTCGTGGGCACAGCGGTGGCGGCAGAGTGCTCGCCTGACGAGCGACGCAGACGCCGACATTCTCGTCGCCTTTGCCAGCCAGACCGGAACAGCGGCGCGCCTCGCGGATGCGACAAGCGCAGCGTTGCGGGCGGGCGGGGCGAAGATCGTCTCGGGTTCGCTCGCCGCCATCGATCCCGCGGAGCTTACGCGCTTTCGCGTTTCGCTTTTTCTCGTGTCAACTGCGGGTGAGGGCGAGCCGCCCGAGCAGGCGCGTCCGTTCTTAAAGAAACTTGCTGGTCGCGATCTTTCCGGCGTGCGCTTCGCGCTGCTTGCGCTGGGCGATTCGCGCTATGCCCGCTTTTGCGGCGGCGGCGAGACCGTTCGCGCGGCCTTGCTGAAGTCCGGCGCCATCGAGACCCTCGACCTGATGCGCGCCGATCGTGAGCAGGGAGAGGTCTGGCGTCGCTGGCTGGATGTAGTCTCGAAGCATCTTGGGATCGCCCAGGGTGACGTCGTGACTCCGGCGTTCGACCGTCCGGTGGCCCTCACCCTCGCGAGCCGCGTCCAACTCAACGATCCGAACGACCCCGACACCAACGAAGCCTGGAGTCTTCTCTTCGAAAGCGTTGAGCCGCTCGACTTTCGCGCCGGAGATCTCCTCATGGTGTCGCCCCGCGACAGCGAGCCCGAACGCGCCTATTCGATCGGAAGCTCCGCATTGGTCGACCCGCACCAGATCCTGCTCACCGTCGGCTTGATCAGCCGCACCGACGAGCACGGCAACGAGCAGCTGGGGGCCATGTCCGGCATTCTTTGCCGCAGACTGCGCGCGGGCGACATTGTGCAAGCGAAGTTGCGGCGTCACGTGGGGTTCAATCTACCGGGTGAACCCGACCGACCCGTCCTCATGCTCGCTACAGGATGCGGGATTGCGCCGTTTGTCGGCTTTCTGAGCGAGCACGCGGCGGCACACCGCGCAGGCGTCACTTGGCTGATATTCGGCAATCGCAAGCGCGCGGGAGACTTCTTCTATCGCGAGCGTCTAGAAAGCTGGGCGCAGATCGGCGTCTTGTCCCGCCTCGACACCGCGTTCTCGCGTGACCCCGAGGATGGCGCCTATGTTCAGGATCGGCTTGTGCAGTCGGGCGCAGAAGTCCTTAAACTGTTGGAACGCGGCGGCATCCTTTATGTATGCGGTCGGGCGAGCACGATCGGCACCGGGGTCAGGACGGCGCTTCAGCAGATTCTTGCCCGCGAGAAAAGCATGCAGCCGAGCGAGGCCGAAGCACAGCTCGAGCGCTGGCAGGGGGAAGGCATCCTTCGGCTCGATGTGTTCGACTGAGCAACAGGCAGAGATTTGCGGTTGCACTCTATCCAAACCGAATGCTCCGAGCTTTTGGCCGACGGGAGCTGAGAGATTAACTCGGACGAGCCGAGGCGCGTCATATCCGAGGCGCCCTCCCATTATTTGAGCTTGATCAATGCAAGAACGGATGGGCGCGGGACGCCGGGCCGAGAGGCCGGTATCTGGGGCACAGGCAGACCAGTCTTCCGCAAGTCACAGTCGCTTGCCCGGGCCGTCCATGCACTTGGAGGCCAGCCAATCTTATCTACTTCGACGAGATCGCGATTTTCTTTTCCGGCTTTTGCGCCTCAGCACCCTTCGGCAGCTTGATGGTTAGGACGCCCTTCTCAAAGTTCGCCTGAATCTTGTCCTCCTCAATCCCCTCCGGCAATTCAAACGAGCGTTGAAACGAGCCGAACCGCCGCTCGGAGATATGGTAGTCCTTTTGCTTCTCTTCCTTCTGTTCCTCCTTTTCGCCCTTGATCGTGAGCACACCGTCGGAGAGTTTCACTTCGACGTTGCTCGCATCCATTCCCGGCAGCTCAGCGCTGATCTCATATTCATTCTCTCGTTCGCAGACGTCCACAGCCGGCGCCTTGCCCCAGGCCTCGGCGAAGGGCCAAGATGGACGGGCCATCGATCGGCCGAATGGTCGCCAAACACCGAAGCCGCGACCGAAATCCTCGAACATGCGGTCTACTTCCCGGCGGAGGGATTCAAATGGCTCCCACCGGGTCGGCACCTGCCCTTCAGGGGCCTGTTGCTTTTTCACGTCGATATTGTTCGCCATAGCGCTCTCCTATTCGCCCCCTGAGTGAATACTGTGCGCATTGTTAGAGGCATGACGGCGCCGGAACCTTGAGGCCGATCAAAACCGGCATACGGGGCTGCCGGCACACAGCAGATGCGATGAACTCGCTGGTCACGCAGCATCGACCCGATCACGTTGATGACCTTCGACCGCGGCCGCGACACAGGTAATGGATGTCACCCAGAGCTGATGCGCCCCTGCCGTCCGTTGGATGATCTCTCCCTGGCTTTGGGACCGAGAGTCTCTACAGTGCGTGCCTGCTCCGCACGAATATGCGAGATGCCGAAGGCCAACAGTAACGCCATGATTGCCACGACCAGCGGCAAATTGGCCAGCCAGGGCGGGTCAGGCGTGATGAATGGCGTCACGGCGTTGAGCATGAGAAAGATCGCAAGCGCGGCGAGCGCGATACGCTGCGCCAGCGCCAGCCGGGCACTCGGAGTCCCAAGCCCGGCCTGACGGGTGGTGACCTGCATGACCCAGGTCGCCACCAGCGCCGCCGACAGCGACAGGAGCGATGTAATTGCTGAGAGGCTGATTACCGTCTCGATGGTGGCGATGACCGCGTTCTGCTTACTGCGACAGCGAAATCTTGAATCCGAGCCAAACGAGCGTGGCCAATGTGCCGCCGAAGCCGAGCGCCATTGCGATCACGGCCGCCTTCATCACTCCCTCGGCGATTTCGCGCCACCATCGCAGATGAGCGAAGTCGCGTTGCGTCTCGATCGGCTTGGTCGTATCGATGCCAAGACCAATCAGCGTTTCCTGCGCCGCCTCTTTTCCCGATACGCGCGCGACGTGCTCGACTTCATTTCTGTCCATCAGTCTTCCCCCGATCGCTCTTGCTGCAGCGGAACGACATGGATCGATCGAAGACGCCAAGGCGTGGCGGAATGGCTCAGCGTAAGACGGGAAACGGCAGCATTCGAACCAGTGAGTGAGATGCCCGTCCCCGCTATGTTGGGAGACATCGACCTATCCACGCGCGCCGCCGGCCCGGGGGGCCGCTATTTCAGCGCCAGGATGACGGGACGCCGAGACCGCCGCCACTCATTTTCCAGAAGTCTCTTGATGGTCTTGAAACTTCGCAGCGGGTGTGCCGCCACGCTCCTTAAGAGCAGCCTTTGCTATCATGTGAGCGCTGACCGGAGCGGTAATGAACAGGAACAGGGTAATGGCAATCTCTCGGAACGTCAGGCTATTGCCCTGCGCGTTGAAGTGAACCATCGAACCCAGCACGAGTGCGCCGACTCCAAGGGTCGTTGCCTTGGTCGGGCCGTGCAGACGGGTGAACAGGTCCGGCAGGCGGGCGAGTCCAATCGAGCCGAGAAGCGCAAAGCCGGCGCCAATCAACACCAGCGCGGAGACGATGAATTCGATCAGCATGGCCTGCCCTATTCGATGATGTCGCCGCTCAACTGGAACTTGCACAGCGCTGCAGTGCCTACGAAGCCCATCATCGCAATCAGCAATGCCGCTTCGAAAGAGACTGCGTTTCCGACCACAATGTCGAAGAGGATGACGAGCGCGATGGCGTTGATGGCAAGCGTGTCGAGCGCGAGGATGCGGTCCGGCAGGTCCGGTCCGCGCAGCAGCCTCCAAAGGTTGAGCGCCACCGCCAGCGTCATGAATCCGAGCGCGACAGGAACGGCAATCCCTAGCATTCGAAAACCTCCCGTAACGGCGCCTCGTAGCGCCGCTTGATGGTCGCGACGAGAACCTGGTCGTCCTCGACGTCAAGCGCGTGGACCAGCAGCGTCCATCGCTCGCAATCAAGCTCGATCGAAACGGTGCCCGGCGTGAGCGAGACGATGCTGCCAAGGATCGTCGCCGCGAATCCGTCTCTGAGGTCGAGCGGCACTTCGACGAATGACGGATGCAGACGGTCGAGCGGCCCGATCACGCGGCGAGCGACAGCCAGGTTGGCCGTCACGATGTCGAACATGATGACGACGATCAGGCGTAGGCCTGCCAGTGGACGCCGAAGCGTCGGCCGATCAGGCCAGAACCGTTCCGTCAGCTTTGGAACCGCCAGCGCGACGACGATGCCCAGCACGATCTGGCCGCCTGTCATCTCCATGGCGAGCACGAGCCACAGCGCTACGATCACGAGGCTGAGCAGGGGATGGGGAACGAGACGTCGCAGGACGGTCATGGCCGGCGCTCGCGTTGGATTTCGGCGTCAGCGCCCAGAACAGCGCCGTAATATGAACGGGGCGAATGGAGTTGTTCCGCCGCTGCCCGCGCATAGGCGGCGACAGGGGCGGCGAAGACGGAGAGCAAGGGGCTCGCGGCCGCTAGCAGCACGATCGCCGCTGTGGGCCAGCCGAGCTGAAGCAGCATCCCTGCGCGCGGGGGCCTGGGTTCCCAAAAAAATACGCTGGCGGTGCGCGCCAGCACCAGCGCCGGCAGCAGGCTGGACAGCAGTATGGCGGCCCATGCCGCAGGGGCGAGAGCCGCGCCCTGGACCGACTGCAAGATCATCGCCTTGCCGATAAAACCGGAGAGCGGCGGTGCCCCGCAGATGGCGATGGCCAGCGTGAGATAGCCTGCGCCGAGCGCCATTGCGTTCGTCAGAGGCGGGCCAGAGGCGAAGTGGTCCGAACTCGCCCCACGCGCCGCCGCAATGCGATCCGCAAGGAGGAAAAAGCCGGCCGAGACCAGTGTCGAATGGACGAGGTAATAGAGCGCCGCGGCGACAGCGTCGGTGCTGGATACGGCAATGGCGGCCAGCAGCGTGCCGGTCGACACCACGATGAAATTGGCGACAACGACCCCAAGCCGCCGCGCGGCGAGTGCTCCCAGCGTGCCAACGGCGATGGTGGCGATGGCGAATGGCATCAGCCAGGGCTGCAACAGGTCGGCCGTGAACGGGGCAGCGGAGAAGGTCACGGCCGACACCCGCAACACCGCATAGATGCCGACCTTGGTCATGATCGCAAACAGGGCGGCAACCGGCGCGCAGGCCGCGCCATAGACATGCGGCAGCCAGAACGAGAGGGGAAGAAGCGCCGCCTTCAACGCGAACACGGCGACGAGAAACGCACCCGCCGTGCGCACCAGGGCCTGGTCGGCGGCCGGCAGGCGCGTCAGCGCTTCAGCCATGTCGGCCATGTTCAGCGTGCCCAGCGTCCCGTACAGCAGGCCCAGCGCGATGAGGAAAAGCGCCGAGCCGGCCAGATTGAGAACAACGTAAGTAAGACCTGCGCGTGCCCGTGACAGGCCATTGCCGTGGCTGAGCAAACCGTAGGATGCAAGCAGCAGGACCTCGAAGAACACAAAGAGGTTGAACAGATCACCGGTCAGAAACGCCCCATTGAGGCCGGCCACTTGCAGCTGGAACAGCGCGTGGAAATGGCGACCCTCGGCGTCGATGCCGCCGGCCGCATAGAAAAGCGCCGGCAATGCGAGCAAGATGCAGAGCGCCGCCATCAGTGCCGCCAGCCGGTCGAGCACCAACACGATCCCAAACGGGGCCCGCCAGCCTCCGAGCGCATAGACGTCGATGCCGCCGTGGGAGGCCCGCTCCAGCAGCAGAAAGGCGACCGGAATCATGGCGAGCGCGGCGGACAGCGACACCCGCCGCTGCGCCTGGATGCTCGACCGCATCAGGGTGCACGCGACTGCGGCGGCAAGCGGCAACAGGATTGGCAGGATGACCAAATGCGTCATTCCTTGTCCGCTCCCGCATCGACGTGGTCGCTGCCGCTCTCGCCCTTGGCGCGAAGCGCGAGCGCGATGAGATACGCGGTCATGCCGAAGCCGATGACGATGGCGGTCAAGACCAAGGCCTGCGGCAGCGGGTCGCTGTGACGTTCGATGCCGCCGAGGACGAGCGGGGGCGCATTGACCGCGAGCCGGCCGCTCGCAAACAGCAGCAGGTTGACCCCGTAGGACAGCAGCGTGAGTCCGAGGATTACGGAAAACGTCTGCTCCTTGAGGAGCAGGTAGAGGCCGGTCGCCGTCAACAGGCCAATCGCGAGCGAGAAAACCAGTTCCATTCGGTTTGCTCCTATGCCGCCGTTCCCGAGCGCGTCAGTTCGCGCCGGCTCAGCGCTCCCAGTTCGGTGAGGATGAGCAACGTGCTCGCCACCACAACCACATAGACGCCGAGATCGAACGCCATGGCTGACGCAAATTCGACGTCGCCGAGGAGAGGCAGATCGACGTGGCCGTGCGCGCTCGTCAGGAACGGCGCGCCAAATATCCAGCTTGCCAGGCCGGTCGCCGCGGCGATCGCAAGACCGGCGGCGATGAGTCTGGGATGATCGATGGGGAGGCGGACGCGCGCGAAGTCGATGCCGCGTGCGACGTATTGAAGGATCAAGGCCACTGCGGTGACGAGGCCCGCGATGAAGCCGCCGCCGGGGAGGTTATGGCCGCGAAGCAGGATGTACAGCGAGACGACGAGCGCGAGCGGCAGCAAAGGCCGGACCAGCATGGCCAGCATCACCGGATGGCGGTCCGCTTCCGAGCTGCCGCTGGCGGCATAGGGGACGAGACGAAGGCCGCTCAGCAAGGCATGTGCGCCGAGAGCAGCCATCGCGAGCACCGTTATCTCGCCCAGCGTATCGAAGCCGCGGAAGTCAACGAGGATCACATTGACGACATTGCTGCCGCCGCCTTCCGGCACCGCGTTCCGAAGAAAGAAGCCGGAGATCGTCTCGAATGGTCTTGTCAGCATCGCATAGCAGAGGGCGGCCACTCCGCCCCCGCCCAACGTGGCGATGGCCAGGTCGCCGAGGTTGCGCAGCCGCGATGTGTCACGGCTGGCCTGGGCGGGAAGAAAGCGCAATGCCAGCAGCAGCACGGTAATCGTCACGACTTCCACCGAGAGCTGAGTTAGCGCCAGATCAGGCGCCGAGAAGAGCACGAAGCTCATCGCGACGACGAGGCCGACGACACTGAGCAGGATGACGGCGAAGAGACGCTGGCGATGGCAGATCGCAACGCCGATGCTGCCGATCGCGAGCGCCGCCGCGCCAGCCAGCGCGAGGGCGTACGGCGGCGATTCCGCCGTCGCGCCCTGCAACGTCCCATTTGTGCCCGACAGATACGCCCAGCCGCCCAGCGAAATGCTGAACAGGAGAAAGAGCGCAAGGTTGCGCCGCAGTGAGCGGTTGTCGCAAATCGCCATGACCTGTTCGGCGGACCGCGTCATCCACAGATAGAACCGCTCGAACGCGACAGGGCTCTGCAGCCTGGGCAAGTATCGCTCGTGAACCCCCAACAGCAAGCGTCGGTTCATGTAGTAGAGAATGCCGGCCGCAAAGGCGATCAAGCTCATGGCGAGCGGCCAATTGAAGCCGTGCCATAGGGCGAGCGTGTAGTCGGGCACCTCGCCCCGAAGTACGGCGCTCGCTGCGGCATGAAGCAGCGACCCCACTGAGAACTGCGGCACTATCCCGATGGCAACGCACAGCAGCACGAGAATTTCGACGGGCAGGCGCATCCACCGTGCCGGTTCATGCGGCGAACGCGGCAGGTTTATCGGCTCGCCATTGAAGAAGACGTCATGAATAAAGCGGGTGGAATATGCCACAGACAAGGCGCTGGCGGCGGTGGCAAACGCCGGCAACAACCATGCATAGCTCACAAAGACAGGATGGCCGATAGTTTCTCCAAAGAACATCTCCTTGCTTAAAAAGCCGTTGAGCAGCGGGACGCCGGCCATCGCCCCCGCTGCGACGATGCCCAGCGTCGCCGTATAAGGCATGTACTTGAACAGGCCGTTGATCCGACGCATGTCCCGCGTTCCGCATTCGTGGTCGATGATGCCGGCCGCCATGAACAGCGACGCTTTGAAGATTGCGTGGTTGATGATGTGGAAGATGCCGGCCACGGCGCTCAACGGCGTGTCGAGGCCGAACAGGAGCGTGATCAGGCCGAGATGGCTCACGGTCGAATAGGCGAGCAGGCCTTTGAAGTCATGCTTGAGCAGGGCGACATAGGCGCCGAACACGAATGTCACGGCGCCAACCGTGCTGACGAGGCCGAACCACAGGTCGGTGCCCGCGAGCGCCGGATAGAGGCGTGCCATGAGGAACACCCCGGCTTTGACCATCGTCGCCGAATGCAGATACGCGCTGATCGGGGCGGGCGCGGCCATGGCGTTCGGCAGCCAGAAATGCAGCGGGAACTGCGCCGATTTGGTAAAGGCCCCAAGCAGGATGAGGATGAGCGTGGGCGCGTAAAGCGGGTGCGCGCGGATTTGCGGACCGCGGGCGAGAATGTCGGAAAGCTCGAAGCTTCCGGCGATTTTCCCGAGGAGCAGGAGCCCCGCGAGCAGGGCGAGGCCGCCGCCGCCGGTGACCGCAAGCGCCATTCGCGCCGCGATTCTGGCGTCATGCGCTTCGTATTTGTAGGCGATGAGCAGAAACGAGGTGAGGCTGGTGATCTCCCAGAACACCAGCATGAACAGGATGTTCTCTGACAGTACGACGCCCAGCATGCCGGCGGCGAACGCGAGCAGAAGCGCGAAGAAACGTCCGAGCCGGTCGGAGTCCGGCAGATAGTAGCTGGCGTAGAGAACGATCAGCAGGCCAATGCCCAGGATGAGCAGCGCCAGCAACAAGCCCAGGCCGTCAAGCCGGAACGAGAGGTTGAGCCCCCACTCCGGCAGCCAGCGCCAGCCGACGATCAGCGACTGCCCGGACAGCACATCGGGCACAAGCGGCGCGAGCAGCAAGAGGCCTGCGAACATGCATGCCGCGGCTGCCTGCGCCGCGTAGCGACGCCCAAGCCGGGCGGCCAAAGGCGCAAGCGGCACGCCAGCAAAGACAACCAATATGGCTAGAGCAATGAGTTTCGACATCGGCGCATCCTTGCCACCAATGTTCTGGCTCCCCCGCACCTTCGACGGTCAGCACATCTTCGTCGGTGCAGATGACGAACACCGAACCGAGCGTTTCGATCGCGGGCAGCCGACGCACGATGGGGTTGCGCCGGGCCCGTGAAATACAAAAAATTGTCAGCCAGCGAGGCACTGCACCTGGGCGACATCATGTCGGGGCACCGGGCGACCTCCGTCGGAAGTCAAGAACCCCGCACGCCGAGTGAAAGTAGCAAGTTAAACTGCGTCATTTCTGATCGTTGCAGAATAGCGCACGCTGCATCTTCTCGGATTGCCCAAAAGCACGGGGCTCGAAGCGCAAGACAACAATGTGACGTCCGAATCGGAGCTTGCAAACGGGTGATCCAAGTACAAGCCATTTTTGCAAGTAGGTTTCCTCAGTGTCGATAAGCCCCTGGCCGGTGCGACCATAAACTACCCAAATCGGCCCCTCCTGCGCGTATCGTATCGTGGCATCCGATGAGTGTGGGGCTACACTCAGCATCTCCCGGTCGAGATGATACCGATCGCCGTAGGCCGCGAGAACGTAACGCGCCATGTGATCATTTGTGATGACAGTGTCGCCCGGCTTCACGTTTGCAGCGAGATAGGCTGCGGCAAGGTCCCAATGCGGCTTGGTTTCGGATCGATAGTACGGCGCGAGATTCGCTATCCCGAAAACTACGATGGCTGCAATAGCAAGTGGAAAAAGCCGGCGGGGAAGAGCGGCAGCTCCGATTCCGACCAGCACAAAGAACGGACCCGTGCTCAAGATCAGATATCGGGGAACTAACCCGCTCGCTAAGCCCCCAGCTGTGCTGGGCGACTAAAGGCAGTTGAACGTATTCTGGAGTAGCGGGCTGTTGGAGCGATGAGAAGGGTCTCCCCGGGGAACCGGAATCCCCTGGAAGGAGACCCTAATGACGCAGCAGCATCAGCAGAACCATGCCACATGGGAGTGCAAATATCATGTGGATTGGTCGCAACCAGTGCCAGGCACCGCTCAGCTCAGTACGAAAAACGCTGGACATATCCCATAACTTGGGCTTATGGACCGTCATCCTCGTGGCGAGGCCTGAGTCATGCTGATGCAAAATGCACAGACCATCAGCTTGAGCCATCCGGCCAAGGCACCGCGCCGGTGGTCGACTCAGGATCCGGACCAGGCCCGCTCGAGCACGTTTGAGTCCATAGGCATGCCGGTATCTTACGCGCGCAACGAGGAAATCTTCGGCGAGGGAGAGCCGGCCGATTACGTTTATCAAGTCGTGTCGGGATCGGCGCGCACCTGTAAGATTCTGAGCGACGGACGACGCCAGATCGGCGCGTTCTACTTTCCCGGCGAGGTGTTCGGCCTCGACGCAGACGACGTCTACCATTACTCGGCGGATGCGGTCGGCAAGTCGACGCTCCTCGTGGTCAAGCGCAGCGCGCTGATTGCGTTGGCCGATACTGACCATAGCGTTGCGCATCTGTTATGGACGCTAACGGCGCAGGAACTGCGGCGCCTGCAAGAGCACATGCTGCTGCTTATCCGCAGCGCGCAGGAGCGCGTTGCTTGTTTCCTCCTTGAAATGGCGGAACGCATGGCCGAGACCGACGTAATCGACCTTCCCATGTCGCGCCAGGACATTGCCGACTATCTGGGCCTCACGATCGAAACCATTTCGCGCACGCTTACGCAACTCGAGACCGCAGCCGCGATCTCAGTGCCAAGCTACCGGCGTATTATTCTAATCAATTGGAAAGCTCTGAAACGACTGCATGCCTGACCCGCGCCGACGCAATGCCGGGCACGCGTCCCGAGGCTTGCTTTCAGGGGTCAGTTCGTGCAACAAAGCCGCGTGCATGAGACTTCTCCATTTGGAGAGCGAGTAGATTTGCGCCCGAGCTGAGGGGATAGGTTCGGGCGCTTTTTCTTTCTCGACGATGCGGAGGAGGTGACGCTCGGTCGAAGCCGAGGGGTGCCGCTTCGCAAGGCCGATCCGGGGTCGGTGCGGGATTACCTGCGAATCCGCCGATTGACCCTTTTTTCGGAACTCTAAACTCACCGCCTTGGCGAATGCTCAGTCATGCGGACGAATGTGCCGGCTAGCCCACAGCGCTGGTGTTCCTCGTCCAGGCCGCCACACCCCCGCATCCGATCAGCGCGTCGGTATAGCCCTTGAAGAACCGATGCCCAATTCCCCTACGACGCTCTTGACCCGCGGCATCGGAGGACCCGCACGAGGCCGACAGCATGTCCGCTCACGCGTGGGACTTAGAGGGGTGGAGGCTGATGCACTATCGGAGAGCAACCGCGTGAGCCAGCTCCGCGGCGCAGACCACGTATCCGGCGACCACGGGCCGGCTCCCTGTTACAGACTTGGTCAAATCGTCCACAAACTGCACCGAAGCGGAGCATACGATCCTTTGTGGGGATTAAGTTTCCGCGCCGCCGGTTTAGCTCATGAGCACCTGGCCGTTCTTAAGTCTGGTAGCCGCTGCGCGCCTCGCATGTCTATTGTGAGAAGGCCTGAAAAGCGAGAACATCACGCCAGTTCAGAACACATCTGGGGAAGCCCGTCTCAGTGGAGTGGAGAGTATCATGAGCACGACACCACAGTTCGAAATCCCCGTCGACATGCGGAAAATGACCGAACAGACCTTGGAGCAGGTGAGAGCGGCCATTCACAGTTACCTCCAGTTCTTTCCGCGTGCCGTTCCCGGCGACGTCATGG